>Ga0183260_10000810_pt1 | contig 26590 bp, 24 predicted proteins | sample AntDrymUQ4972206_2_FD_129768 | JGI IMG/M metagenome (GOLD analysis project Ga0183260, IMG submission 129768) | Polar desert sand microbial communities from Dry Valleys, Antarctica - metaG UQ497 (22.06) (version 2) (version 2) | ecosystem: Environmental > Terrestrial > Soil > Desert | place... | reverse complement strand
GTGCCGACGAACCCCGGGGACGAGGGGATCGCGACGCCGAGGTTCAGCGCGGCAGTGACGAAGATCGCCTCGACCAGCGAGAGCTCGATCCCGACGGATCGCGCCGCGAGGATCGCCGCGAACGCCCATGCGACCCAGGCCCCCACGCTCAGAGCGCCGAGCCCGACGGCCTTCGCGTTCGAGATCGGGTCGGAGAGGCCCTCGAGCGTGTCCCGCAGCACGCGCCGCGGGAGTCCTCGCTGACCTCTCCGAGATCGCGGCCGCCGCCGCGTGTACGTCCGGGCAACCACCACCACGGTCACGATCGCAGCGAGCGCGACCACCGTGCCGAGCAGGATCCGATCCACCCAGCCGGCGTCGGTCACGAACGGCAGGCTCACGCCGAGGAAGACCGCGAGCGCGAGGATGTCGAACGCGCGGTCGATCACGACGGTCGCAAGGCCTTTCCCTCCGGAGAAGGCGCCACGAGAGACCCACCGTGCGCGGAGAATGTCTCCGACGCGCCCGGGGAGGACGTTGTTCACCGCCACGCCGGCGACGACCATCTCCACGAAGCGGCGCTGCCCGAGCCTCGTGTCGGCGATCCGCCGCCAGCGGGCGGCCTGCAACCAGTAGACGACTGCCATGCATCCCACCGCCCCGAGGAGCGGGGCGACGCTGACCTGTTGCAACGTGCGCCAGACGGCGCCGAGATCCGCACCCCGGATCGCGAGCAGGAGGAAGACCGCTGATGCCGGGATGCCGATCACGGCCGCGACCGCAAGCGAGCGGCGTGATCGGACTCCCGGCACGTCACCGAGCGACGAGCCGTGTGCCGCATGCACGGCCGACTCCGGAACGACGGTCACAGCCGCAGGATCGATCGGATCCCGTTCCTCGGCCACGCGCAAGGGTCGGAAGCGTCCTAGCCGTTCGTCTAGACCGTTACGCGCCGAGCGCGTCCTCGAGCGAATAGGCCTTCGCGTTCGCGGAGGGGCTGTCAAGTCCGCCACGGCTCCAGAACGCCAGCAGTGGGTCGTCGTCGATGCCCGGGACGCGGGCGGCCTTCGTCCGAAGAGCGCTCACGTCGCGCCGCTCCAGAGGACGCTCCTGCCAGCGCGCCTCGCCGACGAACGCCGCACGCGAGCCGAGCAGCCCGAGAACGTCGACCTCGAGCGGCGGCCCGCTCGTCGACCACCACCGACCCACGACGAGGTCGTCGGGGAGCGCTCCGGTCGAGACGAGCCGGCGTGCATGCGCGCGTGCAAGCTCTTCGAAGACCCAGCCAAGATGACGCTGCCACTCCGGTCGCCGCCTGCGCAAGACCGCTTTGCCCTGCCCCGCCTCGATGAGCTGTAGGTCGGCGTAGAGGACGCCGAACCAGAACGCGAGGTAGGGGTCGTCGATCTCGTAGAGGGGTCGCGACCGCCGCGGCGCACCGACGGGCACGCTGCGACGGACGAAGCCGGAGCGCACGAGGACGTCGAGTGGATGCTCGATTCGCTGGTCGGCGTCCGCGGCGATCTGGCCGGCCCGTGTGCGTCCGCGGCCGATCGCAGCGAGAATTCGAGGGTACCCCCCGACGTCGGGGAGCTCCTCTCGGAGGATTCCCTGGGCATCCTCCAGCAGGATGCCTCCGGTCGTTCCCGCGAGCCGCGCGAGGTTCTCGCCGGTACTGACGGTCGGATCCCACTGACGCAGATGCAGCGGGTAACCGCCGCACGCTGCGTACGCCTCGAGATACGGGGTTGCTTCGAGTCGCGGGAGGAAGACGCGGGCCGCGAGCGGGTCGAGCGGATCGAGGCGCAGCGTCTGCGTCGGTCGGCCTCGGAGCGCGCCGCCGGCGCCGAGGATCCCCTCGATCGTGCCGACCGCCGATCCTGTGAGGATCAGCACGAGCTTTGTGCCCCGTCGTATGTGATCCCACACCGCCTGCACGATGCTGGCGAATCCCGGAGTCGAGCCGAGGAGGTACGGAACCTCGTCCAACACGACGACGAGCGGCTCGTCGCGCGCCCGAGCCGCGAACGAGCGGAGCGCAGCCTCCCACGACGCGAAGCCACCGCCGCCGAGCTCGAGCGCGTCCTCCCCAAGTCCGAGCCTGGTCGCGTCTGCGAGTCGCGCGAGCTCGATCCGCTGGGCCTGCTCGGTTGCTCCGAAGAACACCGCCCGCTTGCCGCGAACGAAATGCGAGAGCAGGAACGTCTTGCCGACCCTCCGCCGACCCCACACGACCACGAGTTGCGGCGATCCGGCCACGGCCTTCGACCACGCCGCTTCGAGGAGCGCCCGCTCAGAGGTGCGATCGAGAAGACGATTCACTACAATGACATTGTACTACGAAGTCCTAGTAGCACAAGGTGATAGCAGCTACTGTACGCTCTCAATCCCGGTGGGATCACGCGTAGAAGCCGCTCGGGCACCTTGCTCGCAAGATGGTCGCCCGACCGCACCGGCTGCGATCATGACCAGAGTGTCTCGGTTTGAAATTGATCTCCGGGAGCTCCTCGACCGCGAGCGCGAACGAATCTCGAGCTTCCTCGAGACCCGCGGCGCCCGCAAGATCCGCGTCTTCGGCTCTTGGCCCGTGACGAGGTAGACGATGCCGGCGACATCGACCTTCTCGTCGACCTCGAAGCCGAACGATCGCGAGGGGTCGAGCTTCTCGCGGTGCTCGGACTCTCCGAGGAGCTCTCCACCCTCCTGGGCATACGCGTGGACGTCGTGACACGCCGCACTCTTCGGCCGCAAGTCCGAAGACCGCAATCTCCGAATCCGTTCCTCTGTGAGCCGGGGGAAGAGCAGCGGCTGCGCGACATCCGTACAACGATCGAAGCGATTTAGACTCTCGGTACTCCCGGTGTCCGACTTCAGTCGGACACCTGACTCGTCCAGCTCGGTGCCCGGCCACGGGCAGGAGTCGGAAGCGCCCATAGGCGTTCGTCCAGACCGCAGCTTGACGAGGTCAAGCCGCCGACGCTGCTGCGATCATGAGCACCATGGACGCCCGCGCGGTCGCTGCTTCCGTCGCCGCCGAGCTCCGTGAGCTCTATGGCCCACGGCTCGAGAAGGTCGTTCTCTTCGGCTCGTGGGCGCGCGGCGAGGGACGTCCCGACTCGGACCTCGATCTGCTCGTCGTGCTCGACGAGGTTCCGTCGGCCTGGAACGAGCACAAGCGGATGGACGATGTCCTCTGGCGCCATTCGCTCGAGCACGGGATCGTCGTCTCGGCCGTCCCTGTCGCACAGACGGATCTGAGTCGACGAAGTCCCTTCCTCCTCAACGCTCAGTCCGAGGGTGTGGCGGTCGCGTGAGCGGCGAGGTTTTGGAGGAGGAACAGGCCGACACGCTCGAGCAGGCGAGCCAGGTTGTCGATGTCATCGAGCAGTGGCTATCGACTCAACGCTGACCCTGCCTGCGCGATCGTCCACCGTCGCTCGCCTCCGCACGATCCTCGAGACGAGCCCCTTCCCGATCCTGCTCGTCTCCCTGGTCGGGATCGTCCTCCTTCTCGTCTTCGCTCCGGCGCTCGTCGTCGGCGACACGTGGCTCACGCTGATGGCAGGCCGCGAGATCGTCGAGCACGGCCTCCCGCGCACGGAGGAGATCACGATCCTCGGTCAGGGAGCGACATGGACCGACCAGCAGTGGCTCGCGCAGCTCCTCTTCTACGGCGCGCACGAGCTCGCCGGCCTGCGCCTGGTGGTCGTGCTCGACGTCCTGCTCGTCGTGCTGGCCCTCTCGCTGACGGCGGCAGCCGCGCGCACGCTCGGCGCATCGTCCCGCTCGACGTTCGTGATCGGCTTCCTCGCGGTTCTCGCGGGCCCGTGGGGCTGGACGATCCGCGCTCAGACCGCGGCGCTCGCCGTCTTCGCCGGCGTGCTCTGGCTGCTGCTCGACGCCTACCGCTCGGGCCCTCGCCGCCGGACGCTGCTCCTACTGCCCGCGCTCGTCGTCTGGGCGAACCTCCACGGGTCGGTGATCCTCGGCGCGGCGCTCACTGTGCTGCTCGCCGTGTGTCTGCTCGTCCGGAGTGTCCGACTTCAGTCGGACACAGACGCGGCGCCGAGAACAGCCGAGCCCGCCGCACGGCATCTCGCCGTCGCCCTTCTCGTCGCCGCTCCGCTCTGCGTCCTCGCGACCCCGTACGGCTGGGACATCGTCGCGTACTACGACCTGATGCTCGTCGAGGCCCCGTTCGCGCAGATCCTCCGCGAGTGGCAGTGGTCGAGCCCGAGCGCGACCACCTTCTTCTTCTACCTCCTCGCCCTCGTCGCGGTGCTGCTCGTCGCCCTTCGGCGCTGCCGCGAGCGCCTGCGCCTGTTCGAGCTGCTCGTGCTCGCCGTCACGCTCGTCGGAGCCGTTCAGGCCGTCCGCGGCGTGATCTGGTTCGCGCTCGCCTGCGCCGCGATCCTCCCCGCCGCGCTCGACGGCCTGCTTACGAGGGCCGATCCGTCGGCGAGGCGGTTCAACCTCATGCTCTCGACAGCGGCGCTCGGCGGCCTCGCGCTCGCACTCGTCGTGTCGCTCGTCCGGCCCGCGGGCTGGTACTCGCAGCAGTGGCCCGAGCCCCGCGTGGAAGCCGTGCGCGAGGCGACCCGTGACCCATCCGTCCGCCTTCTCGCGACCGACGGGACGGCCGACTGGCTCCTGTGGCGCATCCCCGACCTCCGCGGGCGCCTCGCCTTCGACGTGCGCTGGGAGCTCTACGACCGGACCACACTCGAGCGGATTCAGGCGTATGGCGGCGGACGCGACCCGGCGTTCGTCAAGGACTACCGCATAGTCACGATCGATGCGCCTGTACTAGCGCCGCGTGTCACGAAACTCCTCGCGATCGACGGGATCGAGCGGTTGTACGACGACACCGGCTTCACCCTGATCCGCGTCGATGAGTGACGCCACTGCCTCCTCGCGGGCAGCGGCGTCGATCAACAGACGTCGCGGTCGCACGGCGCGGGCGCTCGTCGAACCGTCACGCGTCCTTAGGCCCCAGGCGCCAACGCGTTATGTCCGACGCACAGCCTTTAGCACGAGCACACCGGGGAACGCCTTCCTTTGCGCGATGATGTAGCCGCGACCTCGGATTTGATGCTCCACAGCGCGCCTCTCGACGGCAGCTGCCATGAACCACGTGACATCGCCCCGGACAGCGCGGCTATCAGGGTCTGATCGCAGGTAGTAACCCGTCACGAGCGCGAGAAAGTCGGTTGTGACCGCCAGGTGCTCGCCGTCGGCACGACGCGTGTCGACGTACGCGGCAGCGGCACGCCAGTCCTCGAACGTCTGAGAGCGGTACAACGCCGCAACCGGACCAAGCGACCACAGGCATGCAGCTAGGACGAGTGCGGCACCCCACCACGCTGGGGCGCGCGTCAGCAGGTACGCGGCGCAGAGACTGACGGCTGGGACGACGCTAATCAGGTAGCGGCCAATGAATGCGGCGTGATCGCCAAGAGATAGTGCCGTCGCTGTCGCAAGCGGCAACCCGAGCCAGCCGATGACGAGTACGGCTTTCCAGCGGTCTGCCCGCATCGCGACGAGCCCGGCTCCAGCGAGGGCAACGGCTGCAATCGCCCATCGCCCTCCTGCCAAGGAGTGCACCGTGTCCTTGAGGACGTCGCCCGTGAGGGGCGGGATCCATCCTCTCTGTGTCTGCGTGGTCATCGCGAACGCTGTCGCCGGCAAAGCGAGCAGGACCACGATGGCTCCCGCGTAGATCGCCGGTCGTCCCGGGCGCGGCTTGAACGTCAACGCTGCGGCAGCATGCGCGAGGAGCACCAACCCGACGAAGAAATGCGTGTAGACCGAGAGACCGCCGACAAGCCCGTAGATGAGCCACCATCTCCAACCGCTGGAATGGAGCGCGCGAAGGAACACATAGGTCACGGCGACTGAGGCGAAGAGTGTGAGCGTGTAGGTTCGAGCCTGCTGCTCCCAGGCGACGACGAATGCACTACACGCCATCAGGAGCCCGGCCGCGACTCCGGGCAACCGCCCACCTAGCAGCCTCCGACCAACGGGGACAAGGAGCGCACATGCCGCGACCGCGAAAAGCACCGCGGGCACCCGAGCCGAGACTTCCCCGTGCCCAGCAATCGAGAGCCACGGTTTGAGGAGCAAGAGCCAGAGCGCTTGGCCCATCTCGCTCCGGAAGACGATCGAGAGGTACTCCGACCAGGCGAGATACGTCCATTGGACGTCGATCGCCTCGTCCATCCACAGCGGCTTCTTGCCCAACGCGATGACGCCGGCCAGGACAGAGACTGTCGCGACCGCGAGGCTGTCGAATGGCCGGACCCAGAACCGGCGTCCGCTTCGCACCGAGATCGCATCTGGTCGAGCGCCAGCGTCGGTGGTGGAGCTAGGCACGGAAGGAGTTGTTCTGAATTGAGCCATAGGCGATCGGGTTTGACTCGCGGACCTTCTCGCGTAATGGAAGGTCATAGTGACGTTGTTGTCGAGGGCCGCTCTCCGAGATCCTTCACTCGCCGTCCGCGTACCACGGTACTCACGGCCCATGATCGAACGGAGCTGACGGAGCTGCCTGCGGGATGACTGCCGTACAACGGGCCGCTCGCCGAGCCAGGACGATTGCAACCGTCGTTCGGGTCGTCGAGCCCTTCGCATTCGCGGCGCTACCCATCGCGGCGATCGTTGGGATGTACGTCGTGGCGCTGGCAGACGGCCCGTTCGCCCTGGACTTCCGGAACGAGCTCTATCCGAACGCGAGAAGTCTCATGCAGGGCGACAATCCTTATCCCGCAACCATCTGGCCGCCCTTCGCGCTCGCCATCGCGGCGGTGTTTTCCGGACTCCCGTCGGTCGCGGCGGGCCTGGCGTTCACGCTTGGGGGAATCGTCAGCATGGCGGCAGCGCTGCGCCTCGCGCGGCGGGCGCGTTCGACCAGAGCGAAGCCCTTTCGACGCTAATCCGGCGAGCTGAGCGTCCAAGGGCACTCTCGCCTCGGCGAGATTTCCACGACGGAGAAGAAGCCGAATTCGCGGGTGGCCTTCCCGCACCTACGAAGGATTCCCTGAAGCGCGGGCAAATCCGTTGGCGCCCCGAACTGCTCGGCGAATGCCGACGTGCGGTTTTCGAGAACGACACGTCGGACATCCGACTCAATCATCCGCGCCACGAGCCGTGCCTCGAACTCTCTCAACTCGGGGTCACCAAGACGCGGGTAGGTCAACCCTCTCGTGACGAAGAGCGCTGGGAAGACCGATGGCTTCCCTGAAAGCCCGTTGATCACCGTTGTGTCACCGAACAAGACAAAACTTCCATCACGCGCGCGCAGATGGTCGACGAGACGCTTAAGATCCGACGCTCGTAGGCCCAGGTAGGCCGACGAAGGCTGGAACTTCATGAACGAGAGGCCGGCCGGTCCCCCTGTCTCGACTGTTGCAGCGTCGTAGTCGAGTGTGAGAGTTCCTCGCCGCGCGTTGACCGCGTCGTTGAACGTCCAGGCCGCCACGAGCGAGAGCACGACGATCGTGCTGGCAACGAGCACCGGCAGGCGAAGCGCGACTGAGATCGTGTGCTGCCTGAGCGCTCGGCCGATCGCGAGGTGGAAGAGGCCAAAGCTCACGAAGAACAACGGAACTCCCTCGGCCGGCTCGTTCAGGGTGAGGGCCGTGAATGCCGCACACAGCAGTAGGAACGCCACGGACAAGAACAGGGGAAGCCGGGCGTCGCGCGCGAGCGAGAACCTCCTCCGTCCCTCGCGCTGGAGGATCGCCGAGGGGCCGACGACGATCAAGGCGAAGAACGCAGCGAGAGCCACCAAGCTGAGCGACGTTCCAGCCGCACGGCCCGCCCGTGACCCGCCGGTCTCGAGCGGGAGCTCGAGGAAGTATGTCCGAACGAGACCCCAGTCGACTCCGGCGAGCACCGCTGCCGAGAGCACGAGGCCGATCGCTCCGACGGCGCCGGCGCCAAGCCAGCTGGCGACTCGCGTGATCCGCTCACGGCCCGCGAACGCAAGCGCCAGGACGACGGGAGTGCCGAGCAGCACTGGCGTCTGCTTGCTCAGCGCTGCCGCCGTCAGCGCGAACGGGATCGCCACCCAGAAGGCGCGTGCGGCGCTCGCTGTGACGGCCCGCGTCGCCGCAACCGCGAGCGTGATCGCGAGCAGCGTGAAGAAGAACGAATGCTGGTCGTGGAACGGGACGCCGATGGGCGGGTAGAACACGACCGCGCTCAGCGCCGCGTAGAACAGGGAAAGGGTGCGATTTCCGTCGCACAGGCGAAGAAGGGTGTACACGGTTAGCGCGAAGAGCGCGTTGAACACGGCCGCGTGCAGCAGGTAGGTCGTCCACGTGACGCCGAGCGCCCAGAACCACAGCCCCTGAAGCAGGGACGGCACGATCGCGTTCGGCGTCGTGTACTCCCTGAACGGCACCTGCCCGGACAACGTGCGCCAGCCGCCGTCGAACACTGTCGCCTGGTCGATCGGGAGAAACCCTCGCCGCCCGTAGTGAAGGTCGATCGCGATCGCGAAGGCCGCGAGCAACGTCAGCCCTGCCACGGAAAGGGCCCGCTCGGCCACGGTCGCTCGATCCCAGCCCGGGCGGGATTCGGTCGGCTCGAAGCCGACACGACGCGCTCGTGGCTCGAGATCGGCATCGAAGCGACGGGGAGTGCTCTCGGTCGCCGCCATGCGATTTCAGGCGTGGGCACCCGCGCGCGCGTCCTCGCGAAGGGCGTCCTGCTTCGCGACGCGGGCGTGAGCTCGATGCACGAGGAGAAGACCCCCGCCAACGGTTGTCGGGAGGTACCAACAGGCCTGAAAGACGACTGCAAAGGCCAGCGCCAGCTCCCGGTCGATTCCGTAAAGCGCAAGCGTCGAGACGACGAGCCAGTGGTAGGTTCCGACGAAGCCGGGGGATGACGGGATCGCAACACCGAGATTCACGATGCCGGCCAAGAAGAGTGCTTCGACGGGCGAAAGCTCAATTCCTAGCGAGCGACTAGCGAGGATCGCAGCCGCGCTCCAGGAGACCCACGCCGCCAGGCTGAGAAGGAGGACGATCCCCGCGTCGCGGGCCTGCACGGGCTCGGACAATCCGTCGAGCGTGTCACGTACCAGACGACGCACGAGGCTCCGGTGGGATCGGCGGCCGCAGGGCCGCCGACGCGCGTACAGGCGTGCGACCGCGATCGTGACGACCACCAGCCCTGCGACGACCGCTCCTCCGATCGCGATCCGATCGATCCACGCCGCCCGCGTAACGACCGGGACGCAGGCGAGCAGGAGGACGGCGAGGACGAGCAGGTCGCCCGACCGGTCGAGGACGACCGTCGAGAGCCCCTTCCCTCCGGTGGTGTCGGTCGCCTGCGACATCCATCTTGCCCTGAGCAGATCGCCAGCTCTCGCGGGGACGACGTAGTTGACGGCGAGGCCGGCGATCAGCATGCCAAACACGGAACGCGTCGGAAGCTCCGCTCTCGCGATTCGCTTCCAGCGGATCGCTTGACACCAGTACATGACGGCGAGGCAGCCGAGCGCAAGCGGGATCCACGCGGGCCGAAGGTCGCCGATCGCAGCCCACACGGCGTCCAGGTCGGCGTCGCGGATCGACAGCCAGAGGAAGAGTGCAGAGGACGGCAGGCCGACGAGGAGCGCTAAGATGATCGCGCGTCGTGACCGACGACTCGGGCCATCGAGCTCGGCGACGATACCAACCGCGGACTCGTTTTTCCCCGTTTCTATCGGCCGTGCCAGAGCGGACGGAGACTCGGACATGCGACTTTCGGACATCACGCGACCGCAGCCGTCGTCACGGTCATGGACGGCAGCTCGCGCCGAGCGATCACCATCGCAACGGCGAGCGCCACGAGAACCGCGGTCGACGCCGCAGGGAACCACAGCGCGGGCTCGGCGTGGCTCGCGAGCCATGCCTGCTCGGTTACTCCGGGTGGCCGGCAGCACACGTCTTCGGTCACGGGTTTCGGAGCTGCGCCCGCCAACCAGATCGCGTACCCGAAGAACCAGGCCGGCGCGAGGCGTGGCCAGGTGACCGCGATCGGGACGAACAGCAAGGCCGCGTAGTTCGGCCAGACGATCGGCGAGGCGACCACGCACGCGACGACGACGATCGCGAACGCGCGCCGATCGCCGTCCGCCTTCCCGATCATGAGTGCCGCCAAGGCCAGGAGCACGAGGCCCGCGCCGGCCGCGACCGCCACGGCGACGGTCGCCGAGGCACCGAGCGCGCCAGCTACGGTCGAGAGCGAGACGCTGCGAACCGCGTAGACGTCCTGCACGACCCGGAGCAGCGCCGGGTAGTCGCGAAATCCCTCGAAACCCACCACCGCCCACGCGCCGATGACAAGCGCAACGGCCGTCGCGGTCGTCCACGCTGCCGCGCGGAACCGCCGCGTCAAGAGGAGCCAGACGACGAGAGGCGCCACGAAGAGCTTCGCGGCGATTGCTGCGCCGAGCGCTAACCCGGCGCGGGGAGCGTCGTCTCGGTAGCGCCACGCGAGCGCGACGAAGAGGACGAGCCCCAGCGTCAGGTTCCCGAACCAGAGCCCATGCACCACGACCGGCGAGGTGACCGCGAGCACGTGGCAGCGCCAGTCGCGAAGGCCCACCACCCACATCGCACACACGATCCCCGCGCCGAGCACGACCAGCCACAGCCACGAGGCGAGCGTGACGGGAAGCAGCGCGAGCGGAACCAGCGCGAGGATGAACGCCGGCGGATACACGGTCGGGTTGCCGACGACGACGTTGTCCCGGGTCGGATCGGGGTAGATCGCCTCCCCGTCGAGGAGCGCTCTCGCCGGCTCCCAGAGCGTGCCGCGAAAGTCGAACCCGATCGGCCAGGACGTCCCGTATCCGAGAAAGGCGAGGAGCACCGCGAACGTGATGGGGAGCAGCAGGAGCAGGAGAGGGTCACGTAGCCGGCGAAGCGCGCCGATGAGTCCAGTCTCGGAGCCGCGCCCGTGGCTCAACGTCGACACTCAGTCACCCTCGCACTTCTAACTCGATGACACTCGTTCTTCGTCGCCTCACCGAACTGCTCGCGTTCGCGGCCGTGCCGGCACTCGCGCTCGTGTTCGCGCTCGCCGCGTACGCCGGCGACGATCGGCTCGCGCTCGATTTCCATTACGAGCTGTACCCGCAGGCCGCGCTCTTGCGCGCCGGAGAGCCTGCGTTCGACACGCCCGACGCGTACCTCCAGGACCGGGCCAACCTCATCTGGCCGATCGCCGCGGTGCTTCCGGTGGTTCCGCTCACGTACGTGGGCCCGGAGGCCGCCGATTGGATAGCGACCGGCTTCACGATCGCGACGCTCGTCGCCGCTCTCGGCGTGCTCGGCGTGAAGGACTGGCGGGTCTACGGCGTCACCTTGCTCTGGCCGTCCGTGACCGACGCATATCAGACGGCGAACGCCTCGCTGCCGCTCGTCCTGCTCGTCGCGATCGCATGGCGTTGGCGTCATCGGGGTGCAGTGTCAGGTGCGGCGATTGGATGTGGCCTGGCTGTCAAGTTCTTCCTGTGGCCGCTCGTCATCTGGTTCCTTGCAGCGAAGCGCTGGCTGGCCGCCGGCGTCACCACCGCCCTTCTCGCGACCTCTCTGCTCCTCATGCTGCCGTTCACCTCTATCGGCGAGTACGTCCGACTCCTCCAGAAGCTTCGTAGGACGTTCGAGCCGGACACCTACACGGTGTTCGCGGTTCTGAACGATCTGGGCGCGCCCGAGATGGTCTCGCGAGGGGCCACGCTCGCGCTCGGCCTCGGATTGCTCGCCTTTGCCTGGCGACGTCGAAGCCTGACGCTCGCGATCGCTGCGGCGCTCGTCCTCTCGCCGATCGTCTGGCGGCACTTCTTCGTCCTCTTGGTCGTGCCGATCGCGCTCATCCGACCGCGTCTTCACCCTCTGTGGCTCGTTCCGATCGGCATGTGGCTCGGTGATGGGACGTTCAACGGTGACACCTGGCAGACGATCGTCGTGCTCATCCTTGCGGGCATCGTCGTCATTGCGTGCGAAACCCGACGGGGCACCCCTGCCCCGAAGCCGGCGCCTGCAGTCGGGCAACCGAAACCGGAGCCCGTGTGAAGACGCTCGTTCCCGCATTGCGACGAACGGTCGTCCTCGCAGGGCTCGCCGGCCTGCCGATTGTCGTCACGGTCACGATGTTCGTAACCGCCCAATCGACGAACTCGCTGTCCGTCGACTTCCACAACGAGCTCTACCCCGAGGCGTCGCTCGTCCTCGACGGCGAGAATCCCTTCGCAGAGCCTGGTACGACGGACCTCGCGGAAGGCCGCAACCTCATCTGGCCACCGCTGGCAGTCGCCCTCGTCGCGCCATTCACGCTCCTCTCGGCCGAAGCTGCGGACTGGGCGGTTGCCTTCGTCGGGCTCGGGTGCTTCGCGCTCGCCTTGTGGCTCGTCGGGGTGCGCGACTGGCGTGTCTACGGTGCCGTCGCGCTCTGGCCGTCCGTCATCGGCGAGATCCGCGTCTCGCACCTGACGCCCTTTCTCTGCCTGCTTGTCGCGCTCGCGTGGCGCACACGCGAGCGTCGATTCGCACCCGGGATCGCCATTGGGCTCGCCGCCGGAATCAAGTTCTTCCTCTGGCCGGTCGGTGTGTGGCTCGCCGCAACAGGTCGACGGGCAGCCGCTGCGACTGCTTGCGCGCTCGCGGGATCGTCGTTGCTCCTCGTCCTTCCCTACACCGGGCTCGACGACTACTTCCGCGTCCTGCTCGATCTCGGTCGCATATTCGACCAGGGGAGTTACAGCCTCTACGGGCTCGTCGTCCAGGCGGGCGGGCCGTCCTGGCTCGGCCGGACGCTCACGGTGATCGTCGGCGTAGCGCTCCTACTCCGGTGCTGGGTGCGACGGAGCCTTGCGCTCGCGGTCGCCGCCGCGCTCGCGCTCTCGCCGATCGTGTGGCTCGACTACTTCGCGGTAGCCGCGATCCCGCTTGCGATCGCCCGACCTCGTCTCTCTCCGGTCTGGTTCGTCCCACTCGTCACCTGGGGGCTGCCGAGTGCCGGGATCGGCGCGGCCGACATCGGGGGCGGCATCCGTGTGCTGCTCGCCTTCGGCGTCGTCATGGCCGTTGCGGCTCTCGGTGAGCGCCCAGCGACAGCCGAGCCACTCTCGTGGCACCCGAAGTTCGACCGCCGTGTTCGCACCTGAGCAGGCTCGCGCCGCGAGCTCGACGTCAGGCGACGATGTGGTCGAAGCCAGGCGCGGGCCGGAACCGCTTCGCGAGCCGTTCCGGGTCCTCCCCGAGCTGCTCGATCAGCTCCGAGCGTGACTGGCCGAGGAAGCGACCGGCTTCCATCAGGTACTCGATCTTTTCGGGCTCCATGCCCATCACCCGGGCAGCCGTGACGTCGGCCGCGACCGGGTCGCGCGAGACGATCAGCACGCCCGCCGCGATCGAGTCGCCGCGCAACGGCCCGTCGCCCTGCATGCCGACGATCCCGTCGACGATCGCGAGCCCAGGGCGGATTGCCCCCGCGATGTCGACGATGGAGCGCGGCACGTTGCGGACGTGGAACACGTCCTTCGGCCATCCGTAGACGCGCCCCGGCATGCAGCCGAAGCAATTCTTGAGCGAGAGCGTGACGCCGACCCAGTGGTGTGTCTTCAGCTTCGGCATCGAGACCACGACGTCGGCGTCGCGCACGATGCGCGGCACCCAGAGCTCCCCGAGATCCGTGTACCGGGTCGCGAGCGGCACGCGCACGATGGCAGCCTCGTTCAGGTCGACGAAGGGCAGCTTCGCGTCGTCGAGCGCCGCGCGCAGCCCGGTCGCGATCACGACCGCCTCGGTGTCGCGCCGATGTCCGGGGCCTTCGGCGACGGTCACCGACGAGGCGCCCAGCCGCCGCAGCGCGTCCGCCGCCGCGACGACCACGCGCGGGTCCGTGTTGACGGACGTGTCAGCGAAGAACTCGACGAGATTGGGCTTCAGCACGACCGACTTCCGCCGGACGTCCGTGCCGACCGCCTTCAGCCCGTCGAAGAGGAGCCCCGCGAGGTCGCCGTCGTAGCTCGTCGCCCGGAGTACGGCGGTGCTCGCTGGGCCGGGCTCGCGGAATGCCGAGCGGTCGAACGGCGGCGCCGTGTCGAACGCGCCGAGCCGGTGTGCCAGCAACCCCCCGCCGGCAGCCGCCCAGGCGAGCGCTCCGCCCGAGCGGAGCAGGAGCTTTCTCCTCGTCAGGCTCATGCCGTCACCCTGAGCGCATCCAGCCTCGCGTCGGCGCCGATCGCGAGCGTCGCCCAGGCGAGGACGAGCGGACGCTCGTTCAGCGAGGGATGCTCGGCGAGTCGCGCGAGTGCATCCCGCGCCGGCCCGATCTCGTCGCGCACGCCGTGCAGGCGGAACGCGATGAGCGCCTGCGCGACGGTCAGGCCGCCGGGCTCGCGCCGCCACTGCCGACGGAGGAAGCGCATGGCGTCCCGCACGAACGGCCGTCGCTCGCCCTGGAGGGCCACGAGGGCGATCGCGGTCGTCTGGGCATAGCCGGGTAACTCGGCCTCGAGCACCGACGCGACGCCGTGATTCCAGCCGCCGTCGACGCACTGCCATTCCTCCAGCAGGCGTGTCGCGTCGGAGCGGACAGACCCGTTCCGGGGAGTGAGACGCTTGACGGCGATGAGGACGCGCGAGGTGGGCTCCACGAATGATCTCGTATCGGCCGTCCAGCCCCAGCCCCTGAGGTCGGGGTCGCGCGCATCCGGGAGCGGCAGGCTGCGGCGGTCGACGGCGTAGCGGAGTGCCCGGCGGGCCGGCTCGCCGCGGAGCGCCAGGGCGGCGAGGGCCGCGCTCGTCGGTCCGTGCGGCGGTCGGTCGCGCTCCCGGAAGCTGCCGTCCTGCCGCTGCCGGCCTTCGAGCCACCGGCGGCCAGGGGGATCGCCGCCCAGCGCGAGCGTCGCGACGGCCGTCGGCTCGAGCTCGGACGAGCCGGTCGCGCTCGTCGAGAAGCCGCCGTCCGGCCGGCGCAGGCGGAGCAGCGTGTCCCGAAGACGGGTCTCGAGCGCCATCGCTAGGAGCTATCGTGCCCGCTCGAGCGGCTATCGATCAACCAGATCGTCCCAGAAAAGTGCGGCGATGGTCTGGTCTGGGATCAAGGAAGGCCAGACCAAGGCCGAGTACGCGCTCATCCTCGGGGGCATCGCGATCGTCGTGATCCTCGCGATCGTGTTCCTCGGCGCCGCGAGCCTCTTCCGCGCCACCGGCCAGCTCGATCACGAACCCGGTCTCATGGCCGACCGGCGAGTTCGTCCCGAGGTCTAGCGGGAACTAGACCCTCAGGGAGTAGCAGCGCCCCAGGGGCACGAGCACACTCCGTGAGCCTCCCGACCCGGGAGTCTGAAGAGGCTTGACGCTCGGGGGGCGATCCCCCTACAAGACCCACAGGAGGGATTAGCCAGCATGACGGCACTCGTCGTGTATCTCCAGAACACCGTGTACCGCCTCCGCGAGCGCCAGGAGGGCCAGACCATGGCCGAGTACGCGCTCATCCTCGGTGGCATCGCGATCGTCGTGATCCTCGCGATCGTGTTCCTCGGCAGCCGCATCACGAGCCTCTTCCGCGCAACCGGCAGCTCGGTAACGAACCCGGTCTCTTGAGCCGACCGGCGACTTCGCCCGAGGTCTAGCGAGGACTAGACCGTCAGGGAGTAGCGGGGCACTAGCGCCGCGCGCACGCTCCATGAGCCTCCCGACCCGGGGGGAGTCGTAAGACGCTCGACGCTCGGGGGGGCGCTCCCCCTACAGACCAGCAGGAGGAGTCATCAACATGACGGCACTCGTCGTGTATCTCCAGAACACCATCGCACGCCTTCGGGAGCGCCAGGAGGGCCAGACCATGGCCGAGTACGCGCTGATCCTCGGTGGCATCGCGATCGTCGTGATCCTCGCGATCGTCTTCCTCGGCGGTCGTATCAGCGATCTCTTCAGGGCGACCGGCAGCTCGGTCACGAACCCCGTCTCGTAGCACACGAGATACGACCCAGCGGCGGCCCCCCGGCGCGAGCCGGAGGCCGCCGCTGACCGTTTGAAGAACCCCGCATAAGGGGCTCGAGGACCTGCGACTTCCGGCCGATGATGGTCGGTGACGGGCGGGTCGCGGCGGATCCGATGTGTTCGGCATCACGTGGGATACCCACAGGAGGGGGCTGGCGGTGAGACGAATCGATCTGAGGCGCGAGGAAGGCGTCGCGATGACGGAGTTCGCTCTCATCGTTCCGGTCTTCCTCATCATCGTCGTGGGGTTCCTCGCGTTCGGACGCATCTTCTTCTACTGGATCGAGGCTAACCACCAGGCAAACGAGGTGGCGCGGTGGGCCGTCGTCGATCGCAACCCCTACAAGACGTGCGTTGGATCACCGACAGGCGCGGCGGGTTGCCAGTCGCTCCAGCAGCACGCGCTCGGGGGCTCGACCGTCGAGTTCCAGTCGAACACGGACGCCTGCATCGACTTTCCGGACAGGACGCGATTCGCAGCGGAACCCGGCGATCGTGTCCGCGTGCGGATACAGAAGCCGTTCCGCCTGAGGATCGGTCTGCCGGGATTCCAGCCGGTTGACATGGGCATCACGATCCGCGGCACCTCGACCATGCGGATCGAACGCTTCGCCGGCGGCAAGGATCCGGCGAATACCTCTGCTTCAGACACTGCCGACCCGATCAACTATTCCGACGGCCACAACATCGGGACATGCTCGTGAAGCCCGATCCCGGAAGCGAGCGAGGTGGCGTTCTCGCACTGTCGGCGATCGCGATCTTCGTCTTTCTGATGTTCGCCGCTCTCGTGATCGACGTCGGCAACTGGTACACCCACAAGCGCCAGCTGCAGAATCGCGCCGATGCCGGGGCCTTGGCCGCCGGTGTCGAGTACGGCCGGCAGATCTACCGCTGCCTGTCGGGTACGCCGGGCGACGTGACGATTGCCGAAGCCGAGATCAACCAGGCGGCTCGCGCCTTCGCGGGCTCGGCGAGCTACGCGCCAGCCCCGGGAGGTGGACCCGACACCCTCCCCGACCCGACGGTCTCGAACACGGAGATCGCGAACCAGCTCAATCTCGACGTTCAGCTCAACTCGACGAGCTACGACTCGGCAGTCTCCGACGGCGGTGGCCCCTGCTTCGGGCATACGTCCGACCTCGACTCGACCGACGGCACCCCCGTCTCGACGGATGGCCAGTGGCTCGACGTCAAGGTCAAGGAGAAGGATCTACCGTCGTTCTTCAGCAGCCTCGGACTCCCCCTCTTCCGCAATATCGCGCGTGCGCGCGTCGAGATTCATCCCGCAAAGGAGGTCAGCGGCTTCGTCCCGCTCGGCGTCCCCGACAACCGCATCGCCAAGGCACAGGCGCGGTTCGTCAACGAGTGCAACGGCTCGACCTTCGGCACGCCGCTCATCCTGAAACCGCTCGCCTCGCAGACGGTACCCGGCCTCACTCTTTGGGGCCCTGACGACGGCCTTGGCAACGCGACGACGACACCGACACCGGTGAGCTTCACGATGCCGGCGGGAGCCACCGGCTGTCCCGCGGACAGCTGGTATGTGCCGATCTCCGTCCAGGTTCGCGCGGCAGGACGCTCCGACATCGATCTCAATACCCCGGCGGGCTGCGGCTCGTTCGCTGCTTTGCCGCAACGAGACTGCTGGGACGACGCCACCCATATCCGCGCGTGGGCAACCGAGGGAGATGCCAGCGGCCCCCTTTCCGGCGACACTGTCCTCGTCGAGGACGTGAACTTCACGAGCGCCGGCGGCCCGACAGGGTGCAACTTCGACTCGTACTACGCGCGGATTCCCGACTCGACCACGACGTGCTTGATGAACGCCTCCGTGTACCTCGACTTCGATAAACGGTATGCCCTCGGTGGAACCTTCGAGGCCGAGCTGAACGTCGGTGGCTCGGGTTACACACTGACCGGATCGAGTACGAATCAGGGTCCCTGGTTGGCTTCGGATGTCCCGGTTCGTCTTGGTTTGAACGAGGCCACCGTCAGCTGGTCATGGAAGTACAAAGGTCCCGGAACGTTCGAGGGCGACGACTGCAGCATGGGGTCGGGGTGCAAACAGGACGGCACGATTGCCATCCACAAGCTCCGCGGGACGGACACAGGTTCGGCGTTCGACGTCCTCTCCGCCGTGAAGGTGACCAGCGCCCCCGTCGGTCCCGGGGCTCCAGAGCAGCACTCGGTGAAGCTCACGGACGCGACGACGGGTGGCCAACAGAATTTCTTCGGCCACCTCGGTGTCGGGTTGAAGTCCAGCTACAACTTCGGGGACTTCGCCGTGCTGCGGCTCCGCGGGCCTCAGGGAAACTACTCGCTGGTCTGCGATCCCCGGTTCCCGTCGCCGTCGACGACGGACATGGAGGCGGCGTTCTACTTCGGATGCGAGCCGCCCTATACGAAGAACTCGCTCGTCTCCAGTGCTACGAACTACTGGTGGAAGGACTATGACGCGGACGGGGAGCCGGACTGCCCGTCCGCGCGCCCTAGTGGTTGGCTCACGGGCCCGCCGTTCCCGAACAGTCCGTGGCAGTGCGTCCACGCCGACACCGGCGGCAACGGCTTCGGCACGACCGACGGCGTCGCGCTCGTGACCGGCAACTGCCAGAGCCCGAGCATCAACACCACCACGCTCAAAGCCAGCTGCCCGGGGCACAACTACGCCTGTAACAACCCGATCAACGTCCCCGGCCCCGGCGACACGGTCGACCTGAACGACCCTCGGATCATCAAGATCTACGTCCTGCCGTTCAACGCGTTCAACAACCTGCCACCTGGTGCGAACGCCGATCTTCCCGTCATCGAGTTCGCAGCGTTCTACGTCACGGCGTGGAAATACAACACGGCCGAAGATCCGTGCGGGCCAGCCGACAATCCGGGCGGCGTCGATAACGACAACGACAAGCTGGCGGCATACGCAGGCGTGGGTGACAAGCCGGCGCAGGTTGGCGGCTACTTCATCCAGTACGTCGACCCGGACGGGGGCGCCGTCGACGAGACCGCGTCGTGCTCCCTCACAGGCCTTACACCGTGTAGGGCAGTACTTGTCCGCTGATCTGCCGATAGAGCTGTACTCCCGTCGCGAACGTGCCGATACAGACGCACTGAGAAGGAGCTGAACGGTGTCGAATACCTCACTCACGACAAAGATCAGTCAGTCCAGAGGCTGGACGCTGATCCTCGGAATCGCGGCCGCCGCACTCGCAGCGATCCTTCTGATCGTGTATCTGATCCAGTATCGCTCGAGCGTGAATGACTCCACGGCCCCGACGCCGGTGCTCGTCGCGAAGAACCTCATCCCGAAGGGGACGTCCGGCACGGTCATCGCCGAGAAGCAGCTCTTCCAAGCGGCAACCTTCGCCAAAGACGACCTGAAGGTCGGAGCGGTCGCCGATCCCGCCTATCTCAACGGCCGCGTCGCAATCGGAGACATTTTTCCTGGTCAGCAGATCACGACCGCTGACCTCACGGCCGGTCTGACCGACGCCATCCCGACGCAGCTCTCTGGGATTCAGCGTGCCGTCGCGATCCCGCCGGGCGGCTCACGAGGTCTTGAAGGGTTCGTCGCAAGCGGCGACCGAGTCGACGTCTACTACCAGACGGGCGCCCAGGGTGGGACAATCCTCGGGCTCCTCGCGCCAAACGTCCTGATCATGCGAGCGTCGGCCGGGGGAACACCGGTCATCATTCGCGCCGACGCGCTCCTTGCTCAGCGCCTTGCACTTGCCGCGGATACCGGAACGCTGTGGTTCTTGCTTCGGCCCGCAGGCAATGCCAAGAACCCGCCAAGGAAGACCCTCTCGACTCAGGATCTTCTGAGTCAGATCAACGCGGGCCGGTAGAGGAGAGTCGTGCACCAAGCGATCCGCGCACTCGTCGCCGTGGAAGGGCTCGACTCCTTTGACGTCCAACGAGCCATGCCCGACGACCCGGCGTTCCAGCTACTCGCGCTGACGGACGGCGTCGACGAGACCGTCCGCACGCTCCAGACGCGCGACGTCGACGTCCTCCTCGTTGCCTGCGAGGGTCGCGAGGACGACCGATCGCTCCAGATCATCGACAGCGCCCACCGGACGAAGCCCGACGTGCCGATCGTCGTCCTCTCGACGACCTCGCCGAACGGCTTCCTCCGGCGGGCGTTCGAGGCGGGCGCGGCTGACATGGCACTCTTTCCGCAGTCGAAGGAGCAGCTCAAGTTCTCGATCAGCAAGGCGATCGCGCGACACGCTCGGACGAGCGATGCCTACGGCGAGAAGAGCGACGGCAAGCTGCTATGCGTGCTCGGCCCGAAGGGCGGCACGGGCAAGACGCTCACAGCATGCAACCTGGCGGTTGCGCTCGCGCTCGCGAATCGGAGCGTGCTCGTGATCGACCTCGATCTCCAGTTCGGCGACGTCGCGCTCTGCCTCGGGATCCCCCCGGAAAAGACGATGTACGACCTTGCGCTCTCGGGTGGCTCGCTCGACTACGAGAAGCTCGCCGACTACGTGATGACGCACGACACGGGCGTCGAGGTGCTCCTCGCGCCAGCGCGACCCGACCAGGCGAGCGCGATCACCATCGACCTCCTGCGCGACGTGCTCGTGATCGCCCGCGCGCACTACGACTTCGTGATCGCGGACACTCCGCCGGGCTTCACTGCCGAGGTGATCTCGACGATCGACGCGAGCTCCGAGATCGTCATGGTCGGGACGCTCGACTCGCTCTCGCTGAAGAACACGAAGCTCGGGCTGGAGACGCTTCAGCTCATGGACTACGACGAGTCGAAGATTCACCTCGTGCTGAACCGCGCGGACACGCGCGTCGGGATCAGCCACCACGACGTCGTCACCGTGCTGGGGCGCGAGCCGAAGATCTTCATCCCCTCGGATCGCGAGATTCCGCGCGCGGTGAACGAGGGAGTTCCCGTGACGCTCTCGCGTCCGCAGTCGTATGCCGCTGCCTCATTCCACGAGCTCGCTGCTCTCTTCACGGACGGCACCCCTTCGAGTGACCCGGTCGCCTCGGCCCAGCCGTCCAGCGATGGACTCCTCTCCCGCTTTCGAAGGAGATAGCACCCATGGAACTCCACGAGCGACTCGTCACGAACAAGCCGAACACCGCTCCGCCCGTCAAGGAGCCGTTCGCCGACCTCAAGAACCAGATCCACATGCTCGTGATCAGCGACCTCGGGCCGCAGCTCACGGGTCAGGCGATCGACTTCAACGCGATGCGCGATCGTGTCGTCGCGGACATCCGGCGACATTTGTCCGGCGAGACGGGGATCGCCCGCGACGACCGCGAGCGTCTCACCTCGGAGATCGCCGATGACATCCTTGGTTACGGCCCGCTCGAGCGTCTCCTCAGCGACGACTCGATCACGGAGATCATGGTCAACGGTCCCGGCGAGATCTGGATCGAGCGTCAGGGCCGCCTTTACGAGACGACGGTGCGTTTCTCCGACGACTCGCACTTGCGCCGGATCATCAACCGGATGGTGGCGCAGATCGGCCGGCGCATCGACGAGTCCTCGCCGATGGTCGACGCGCGCCTGCCCGACGGCTCGCGCGTCAACGCGATCATCGCGCCGCTCTCCCTCTCCGGCCCGCTCCTCACGGTCCGGAAGTTCTCGCGCAAGCGACTCGGGCTCCAGGACATGGTCAACATCGGCTCGCTCTCGGAGGAGTCCGTCGACTTCCTGCGGCGCTGTATCCAGGCGCAGCTCAACATCCTCATCTCCGGCGGTACGGGCTCGGGCAAGACGACGCTCCTGAACGCGCTCTCCTCGGCCATCCCGGACAGCGAGCGCATCGTCACGATCGAGGACGCCGCCGAGCTCCAGCTCAACCAGCGCCACGTCCTCCGCCTCGAGGCACGCCCTCCGAACATCGAGGGCGAGGGCGCGATCCCGATCCGCGACCTCGTGCGGAACTCACTGCGCATGCGCCCGGACCGGATCATCGTCGGCGAGTGCCGTGGGCAGGAGGCGCTGGACATGCTCCAGGCCATGAATACGGGCCACGACGGCTCGCTCTCCACCGTCCACGCGAACTCGCCGCGCGACGCGCTCGCCCGGATCGAGACGATGGTGCTGATGGCCGGTTACGAACTGCCCATTCGCGCGATCCGGCAGCAGGTCTCGTCAGCGCTCGACATGATTATCCAGATCGAGCGCATGGAGGACGGCTCGCGCCGCTGCACCGCGGTCACGGAGGTGCAGCGCATGGAGTCCGACGTGATCACGCTCCAGGACATCTTCGAGTTCAAGATCGACTCGTTCGGCTCTGACGGCACGATCAACGGCAAGCTCTCGCCGACGGGCTTGCGACCGATTTTCCTCGACAAGTTCGCGAAGCGCGGGATCGACCTGCCCGCCGGTCTCTTCTCGCAACGCCCCGTCCCCGCGAACGTCGCAGACCTCCGCCGGTGAGCCACGCGCTCCGGATCGCCGTCGCCGCCGTCTTCGCGGCGGCCGTTGCGGCGCTCGGCGCGGGCTCTGCGGGCGCGGCCGAGGAGTCGCGCAGCGTCGAGGTCGTCGAGGCCGGAACGGCGCTCTTCCCGGACCGGGCCTACGTGCTGACGCTCGACCAGGTCGGGGAGTCGGTGCTCTCGACCGACGACGTGTCCGTCACGGAGAACGGCGCTCCGGTCCAGAACCTCGCCGTCCAAACGGGCGCGTCGGCGCAGGGCATCGGAACTGTTCTATTGATCGATGCGTCGAACAGCATGCGCGACTCGATCGACGAGGCAATGTCGGCGGCGCGAGCGTTCGTCGCGCGGAACCCAGGTCAGCCTCTCTCAGTTGTCTTCTTCAACAAGCTTCCGAGAGTCGCTCTTCCCCTCACCACCGATCGAAAGCGCGTAACCGCGGTTCTCTCGAAGTCACCCAAGCTCGCGGAGGGGACGCGGATCTACGACGCGCTGGCGGCTGCGGTCGCGCAGGTACGCGGCTCGGCGCTCGGCGCGGCACGCGTCGTCCTCCTCTCGGACGGCGACGACGTCGGCAGCCTCACGACGCTCGATTCCGCGCTGAAACAGCTGGACGACGAGAAGATTCGCGTGTTCACAGTCGGCATCGAGTCGTCCGACTTCTCGTCGGCCGACCTTGAGCGGATCGCGAGCGAGACCGATGCGACCTATGTCGCGGCCTCGTCGGCCGACGGACTCACCAAGGTGTACAACGAGCTCGGCTTCCAACTCGGTAACGAGTACCTCCTGCGCTACCGATCCGGGGCAGCACCTGATCAGAAGGTCGACGTGCAGGTCTCGGTCGCGGGTGCGCAACCCGTGTCGTTCTCGTACGACAGCCCCGAGGTTGGCGCCGGTGGCCCGTACGCACCGAACTCCATTGACAAGGTCTACCAGTCATGGCTCTTGATCCCGCTCCTCATCCTCCTGATGCTCGCTCTCGGCTACTTCGCGGCACGCTCCTTGTGGAGTCTGCGGTCCAACAAGGCTCTTGTTGCGCGGCTCGGCGACTTCGTTACGTTGCCCGAGGAGGAGCGTGCGGCTGCCCGGCGGCGTGAGGTCGACCTCCTGCTGTCGGTGGCCGGCGAGAAGAAAAAGCGAAAGCGCAACTGGCGCTGGCTCGAGGGATTCTCGGAGGACGTCGACATCGCACAGATCGAGCGCGACCCTCGCCAGTTGGTCTGGACCTCGGTGATCGCCGGCCTCGTGCTCGGCGTGGTCGCGGCCGCGTTGCTCGGCCCCTTCTGGATCTGGCTCGTCGTGGTTCCGACGCTCACCCTCAACCTCGTCGTGCGGGGCAAAGCGCGGCATACGCGAAACGAGTTCTCGGAGCAGCTGCCCGAGAACCTCGATGTCCTTGCCTCGGCGCTCCGGGCGGGGCACAGCCTCGCCGGCGCGATGGGCGTCGTCGCCGACGAGGCACCCCAGCCGTCCAAGCGGGAGTTCTCACGCGTCGTGACCGACGAGTCGCTCGGGATTCCCCTCGACGAGGCTCTCGAGGTCACCGCGAAGCGGATGCAGTCGAGCGACATGGATCAAGTCGCGGTCCTTGCGCTCGTTCAGCGCGAGGCGGGCGGCAACACGGCAGAGGTGCTGGATCAGGTGACCGCGAACATCCGTGCCCGGATGGACATCCGACGGCTCGTCAAGGTGCTGACGTCGCAGGGCAAGTTCTCGAGCTGGGTCATCGCCGCGGTGCCCGTCGGGGTGTTCCTGTTCCTCGTGGTCATCAACCCGACGCACCTCGACCCCCTCTTTCACCAGACGGTCGGGCAGATCGCCTCGGTCGCCGCGATCATCATGATGATCCTCGGCTTCTACATCATCCGACGCATCATCTCGATCGAGCTTTGAGATGATCCACTTCGTCCTCGTCATCGGTCTCGCGCTCCTCGCCGTCGCGATCACGATGCTCGTCCGCGGTGCGCTCACGAGCAGCAGTCCATCCACCGAGACGATCGATCAGATCGGCGCGTACGGATTCGCAGGCTCGCTGCCTTCCTCGGCGAGCGACGACGCGCCCACCATAGGACTGCGCACGCGTCTCGGCGACCTGAGCGCCAACATCGGCCGGAGCATGGGCAGGCGGTTCAGTCGCCTGCGCGGAACCGACTACCGCACACGGCTCATCGCGGCGGGCATGTACTCGACAACGGCCGAGCGGCTCCTTGGAGCGAAGTTCCTCGGCGCGGTCGGGGGGGTGTTCATCTGGCTCTTCCTGGGGACGCTTGCCGGTGCGTCGGGGCTCGTCTTGATCGTCGGGATGATCGGCGCCGGCGTGATCGGGTGGGTACTCCCCACCTTCATCGTCGACTCGCGTGCGAAGCAGCGGCGTAACCAGGTCGAGCATGGGCTGCCAGACCTGATCGACCTGCTCGTCGTCACGCTCGAGGCGGGTCTCAGCTTTCCGCAGTCCCTCCGGCTCGCCGCGACGAAGATCAAGGAACCCCTCTCGTCCGAGGTGCGTCTGACGCTCCAGGAGCAGAACATGGGCCTGACGCTCGTCGAGGCACTCGAGAACCTGCTCGCGCGAATCGACACACCGGGCGTGCGGATGTTCTCGCGGTCGATCGCCCAGGGCGAGACGATGGGCGTCTCGACCGGCCAGATCATGCGGAACCTCGCGATCGAGCTCCGGAAGCGCCAGCGCGCCTACGCGGAGGAGCGCGCACAGAAGGCGCCGATCAAGATCCTCTTTCCGATTCTCTTCCTGATTATGCCGGCGCTCTTCATCGTCATCCTCCTGCCGGTGATGATCCGCATCCTGGACGTGCTCGGCGGCTGAGCCGAGCGTCTTCGCCGTGCGCCGCATCCCCAACCTGACGCTCCGCCGCGAGGACGGCCGTGTTGTCGCTGAGTCCGTTGTCGTCGCCGACTCGACGCTCCGCCGCCTCAAGGGGCTGCTCGGCAAGGGCGAGCTCCAGGCCGGCCACGGCGTCCTGCTGCGACCAGCGTGGTCGATCCACACGGCGTTCATGCGCTTTCCGATCGACGTCGTGTTCCTCGACCCCGACCAGATCGTGATCAAGATCGTCCCCAACCTCACGCCGTTCAAGACGGCCTCGTGCCGCGGCGCGCGGGAGGTGGTGGAGCTCCGGGCAGGCGAGGGCAACCGCCGCGGGCTCGCGCTCGGCGACCGCGTCGCGTGGGCGGCCCGTGCCGCCGACCCCGTCGTGCCGAAGGGTGCGCCGGTGGAGCTCGAGATCGGGCGCCGCGGCGCCGTCGTGCTCGCGAGCGGCGACCAGCGCTACCTCAAGCTCGTTCGTTTCCTCCTCGACGGGAAGGGCATCGACGTCGTCGCGAGCGTCCCGCCGCAGAGCGTCGCGGACGCGGTCGGGGGAGAGTCGGCCGACGTCGCCGTGATCGACGCGGACGCCGTGGGCGAGGGGCTGCGGCTCGCGAACCTCACACGCGCGCGGCGCCCGGAAGCTGCGGTCGTGCTCGTCGGCAACGACGTCCCCGACCACGCGCCGGGGGGATACACCTTCTACAAGAAATGGGATGACACGGACGGCGTCGTCGCAGCAGTCGAGGACGCCCTGGCACAAAAGGTGACGCTATAGATGCCGGACACGTCCGGCCACCACGACCTGGGAGGGATCGTGGGTACGAGCGGGAACCGAGTGGCGTCGCGGACGGCGGCGATCCGAGATCGATGAGACGCATCAGATGACAGAAACGCTGGGCTGATGGGCGTCTTCGCTCGCGCGAAGGACGACCCGGAGCGCCTCGAGCGCGATGTTCGCCGCGCACCTGACGCCGTGCTCGGCGCCGCGTCCCGGCTCGAGACCGCGCATCGGGCGCTCCTGCTCGAAGCCGAGCCGCACGCGCACCCCTATCTACGGAACGCGCACCGCTGGGCCCTCGTCGCGTTCGAGGGCGCCGGCCAGACCGACGCGGCCGACCGGCTCGCGACCGGCACGTATGTCGCGAGCGTCGTCGTCGCGCTCGCGTCCGAAGGCGAGCTCGACCACGCAGACGTCCAGATCGCGGTGGAGACGCTCGCCGAGACACGCGACGAGCCGCTCGAGGCGGCGCGCTTCGACCTCCACCGAACCGTGTGCTCGAGCACCATGCTGCTCGAGCTCCCGCCGCTCGTCGCCTGCGAGATCCAGCTTCGCCTGCTGATGCAGCTCGGGATCGCGACCGAGGCGTCC
>Ga0183260_10000809_pt1 | contig 26591 bp, 28 predicted proteins | sample AntDrymUQ4972206_2_FD_129768 | JGI IMG/M metagenome (GOLD analysis project Ga0183260, IMG submission 129768) | Polar desert sand microbial communities from Dry Valleys, Antarctica - metaG UQ497 (22.06) (version 2) (version 2) | ecosystem: Environmental > Terrestrial > Soil > Desert | place... | reverse complement strand
CGTTGAGGGTGGCGCGACCGACCGAACGCCCGACGCGTTGCTCGAGCAGGACGGCCAGTGATCGGTACGATTGGAGTCCCTGGACGTAAAGGCGCACCGCCTCGAAGACAACATCGTCGGCGAGCCGCGCCTGGGCATGCGGATCCGCCGCCAGCTCCGCCAGTCGGGACAACGTCGCGAGCCCATCGTCTGTCCGGGCCAGCGCGCACGCAGGCTCTCCGTGGAGTTCTCATGGGCCCGGGAGCTCCTCAAGAAGCCAGCCGCCAGATAGCGACGATCACCGCAATCAGAAACAACGGGATGCTTACGGATAGAACGAGCAAGAGGGTTCGAACGCGCCGCATGGTCGCAGGAAGTTCCCGAAGAACGTCCTCGGCGCGGTCCGTCGCCGCCAGCCCAAGACGCCGCGATATCTGGTGCCACGATGCTGGTTCGGGTTCCACTCCTTGGGTCTTCACGTCACCTTCCATTGCGGATCTCCCTTTGTGAGCCTGTCAACGCGTCTCCTCCTTGAACACCTTTTCTGCGTAGTCCGACAGGACCGATTCGCATTCCTTCAACTTGGCTTCGGCAGCCGATGCCGACGGTGTTTCGAACAAAGTTCGAGACACGATCACGCGGTGCCAGCGCGCCAGCCGCTCGAAGCTCTGCTCTTCTTCGTCGAGCTCGGCGGCGGTGAGTTTGCGCTTGGCAAGCTCTTTGGCGACTTCGGCCTGGAACCGGTCGCACTCGACGAGAAACTCGCGGTATTCGTCCTCGCGCGCGCTGACATACATGTTCTCCAAGCGAACATCGGAAGTTCCATCGAGGGCCTCGCCGCGCAGAAGGAGAATCTCTCCTCCGGCGTTGGCGACCAGCTCCTGCACCCGTTCCAGTGCGCGGCGCGCCGCGGGACGGTCAGGCAGTACCCAGACGGCCTGCTGCGGCGAGACCGCTCCGATGCGCCGGAGCTCGCGCCATACCGCGACGCGATGTCTCGACGTGTCCGAGGGCACCGTGTAGCAACAGACGATCCAGTCCAACACCCCTCCTTGGAACAGGTGTTACAGTTGTGAATGTATCAGGTGTTACAGGAGAATGCGATGGTGGATCCTGTTCGCAATCTGGCGGGCTTTACGCTGACATGACCGATCTACTAATCCTGGCAATCGGCATCGTCGTGATCGTGACCGGGGCGGAAGTCTTCTTTGACGGGCTCCTCGGTGTGTCGGCGCGATTGAGGACGGCTCCGTTCGTCGTCACTGCCCTAATCTCCGGCTTCGAGCTCGAGAACCTCGCCGCCGGTATCGCGGCGAATGCCAAGGGTCTGCCGGGGGCGGCTGCCGGAACGTTCCTGGGAGGCACGACGTTCCTCGCCCTGGGCATCACCGGGCTCGCCGCGGTGATCCGCCCGCTAGAAGCCAACCTCCCGTGGAAGCCGCTCGCCGCGGCGGCGAGTTCGCCGCTTGCGCTCCTCGTGCTGTCTCTCGACGGCTCTCTGTCTCGGATCGACGGCTGCATCCTCGTCGCCTGGTTCATTGTCGTGATGCTCATCGTAGCTCGAACAGGGCGCGGCATCGTCGGTGACGAGGAAGGCGACAATGACGGCGCCAAGTCCCACCCGGTTCTCAGGTTGCTCGGGGGTCTCGTGGCTCTCTCTATCGGCGGCGAGGTCCTGGGCGAAGGGATACGCGCCACCGTGTCGCGCTTCGGGGTGTCGCAGACGCTTCTCGGCAACACCGTCATCGCGGCATCCGTCGAAGCCGAGGAGATAGCTCGGGTCGCGGTCCCTGCCAAGCGGGGCCGTTCCGATGTTGCGCTGGGAAACATCATCGGAACGGTCGCCCACTTCATCGCCTTCAATGCAGGGGTGATCGCGCTCGTACGTCCGCTGGAACTCGATGACGCCTCATTGCACCTGCATCTGCCGGTCGCGGTCGCGAGCGTGCCGCTCGTTTGTGGACTGCTCATCGTGCGCAACCGGCTGTCCCGCGGGGAAGGTATCGCCCTTCTCGCGGCCTACGCAACCTACGTTGCTATCGCGATCGTAAATGCAGTTCGTTAGACGAGGCGTTATGCGGCGCCTCCACCCAACCGCGTCCTGGATGAGCCGATGATGGAGTTCCTCTTACGGCTCGCCGACCCTTGGGCCTACTTCCTGATCGCGCTGCTGGCGGCGGCCGAGGCGTCGGCCTTCGTCGGCCTCTTCATCCCCGGAGAGGCAGCGATGCTCCTCGGCGGGGTGCTCGTGTTCCAGGGTCGGGCTTCCCTTGGACTGATGCTGCTTGCCGCCTGCGCGGGGGCGGTGATCGGTGATTCGATCGGCTACGAGGTCGGGCGCCACTTCGGCTCGAGACTGAGAACCGGTCGCCTCGGACGTCGTATCGGAGAGAAGAGGTGGGACCGCGCCCACGAGTACGTGCGCCGACGTGGAGGGCGTGCCGTGTTCTTCGGCAGGTTCGTGGGTGTTCTGCGAGCTCTGGTGCCTGCGATCGCCGGGTCCGCGGGGATCCCCTATGGCCGCTTCTTGGTTTTCAACGCGGCCGGAGGCGTCATCTGGGCGACCGCATTCGTGCTCCTCGGCTACGCCGCAGGCTCGAGCTATCAAATAGCCGAACGATGGGCAGGACGGGCAACCGCAGTTCTGGCGGGGCTCGTCATCTTGGGACTCGGCCTTTCGTTCGCCGCTCGCTGGGTGCGCGACCATCAAGAGCAACTGATCCAGAGATGGAACCGCTTTCTGGCCAGGCCGCGCGTAGCCCGGTTGCGAGCGCGATACGGAAAGCAGATCGAGTTCATCGAGGCGAGGCTCGACCCAACTCAGCGCGCAGGTCTCTATCTGACCGTGGGACTGATCGTGGCGTCCGCGACAGCTTGGGGTTTCGGTGCGATCGTGCAGGATGTCTTGGGCAAAGATGAGCTCGCACTCATAGACCAACCCGTCGTGCGATTCATGGCGCTGCACTGGGACCCGGCCCTTACTACCTTCATGAAGGCGGTCACGTTCCTGGGCGGCAGCATTTTCGTGACCGTCACTCTGGCGCTGGTCGCCGTGGTCGCATATCTGAAGACGCGCTCACCGAGATGGCCGGCGTTTGTGTCGGCGACGATCGGGGGAGCCCTCGCCCTCGACAACCTCGTCAGGTTCCTGGTAGGGCGTCCTCGCCCGTCGTTCCATCCCTTGGTTCATACATTCGGCAGTTCCTTTCCGAGTGGGCATTCGGTCGCGGCGGCCGCCCTGTGTGGCTCCATCGCCTTCCTGGTCACGCGCAAGATGGAGTGGCGATCTGCCGTGTGGGTATGGGCTGGCGCTGTGTTCCTCGAGGTACTGGTTGCCGTGAGCCGTGTTTACCTTGGCGCTCACTGGCCGACAGATGTCATGGCGGGATTGGTCCTCGGGTCGTTCTGGACCGCTGTCACAGCAACCGCCACGAGCTACCTTGCCGAGGCTCGGACATCTAGGCCGGAGTCCGGTTGAGCACACCTCCTTCTGAACCCTCCAGCCGGTCAGCCGTCACGACTCGTTAGCCGTTTGACTCGGGGTCCCTCCTGTTCAGCCCTTTCACAGCCCTTCCTCACCACCTCCTTGGTCGCGCTTGCGTGATCTCGCACCTCATCCGTAAGGAGCTCAATCCCGTTCAGCAATCGGACTAGCTACCGCTTAGAAAGCAGCCGGTGTCGGTGCCCAACATCGATAGAGCGAACCTTGCCAACGCCCACCGCAGCAGATGGGAACCCGTCGCGAGCGAAGTTCGCCACCCCAAGGTTCTCCCTGACGTCTCGATCGAGCATCCGAGCGATCTCCTGCAAGCGCTCACCACCCACGTGGGTGTAGTGAAGCTGCATCGCAACGGTGGAGTGCCCGACATAGTCCATTCGCTCTTTGAGGGAGACGCCCTTGGCGTCCAGAAGTGACGAGCACGTGTGGCGCAGAGAGTGGGGCGTCATCCGAGGGAGACCCGCCCGCTCCAACGCCTCGTACCAGCGACGGTAGAAGTTTCGCTTGCGGATCAGCAAGCCCTCCCGGGTAGCAAAAATGAATTCCTCATGGAAGGGAAACAGCTCCAGGTGACCATCACGAAGTGGTCATCAAGTGAGGAACCGCGACCTCGCGTATTCCAGATCCGTCTGAGATCAGAGGTTCACTCAGCTTCGTATGCACCCTGCCCGACCGCGTCGTCGATCCACTTGTTGGCTAGCCTGTCAGCATCGGCGTTGAACGCTCGGGGGACGCGAGCGAGCGACGAGGTCGAGAAGAGGTCGAGCAGCTCGAGTACACGCTCAACGAGTGGACGCAGGTGCTCCGCCCTGACCTTGTGCCCTTTGAGGAGATGTCCGGCGACCACCGGCGAGTCGATGTACGCGTCGAGGTAGGTGACTCCTCGGGTATGTGCCATCTGAAGCCCCTCGATGAGGACCGTGTACTCGGCGACATTGTTGGTCGCTAGGCCGATGCCGTTGGCAATCTCACCTATGACCTCGCCCGATTCCGAGCGCAGCACCGCGCCAATCCCGGCCGGCCCGGTTGGTTCGCCCAGCTTCCGCCGCGCGGCTCCGTCTGTGTACAGGCTGGCCCTCAAAACGCGCTCCAAACATGGTGAGTCGCATCCTGCGTCCAAATTACGTCCATTAGATCAATGTCACGGGGTCCCGCTTAATGTCACTGATGCTCACGAAACACGCGCTGACCAGGTACTTCGCGCGACGGCCCTGGTCAGCGACTCGTCCAGATTGCGTTGTAAGCGCAGTGCTCTCCCGCTGAGCTAACCGCCCTTGGGGCCGACAGCCTAACTGGTTCCAGGGGCGTTTCGACGTGGCGAGTCTCGCCTCAAGGCTCTTGGCCCCACAGGAAAGTACGCGACAATTGAAGTATCGCCGCCTTGGCCTCGGGACCTTGGGCTTGGGCCCCGTCCTGGAGGGGCCACCCTTGTTCCCTTCTGATGCTGCCAGAGGCTTTAGCATGGGAGATAGGACGTTCTCACAGGCTTTGGCCGGAGAGGGACCCACCATCTCGGCCCCCGGAGGTACCCAGACATGGACATGGAAGTCACGGCATGGATGTCGCTCTACAAGACCATGCATGCGGAGGCGGACAAGCGGCCGTTTTCCAAGGCGACACTGAAGCGTATCGGCAAATTCGCGCGTCCGCACCGCGTCCAGCTCACCTGGTTCCTGCTCTTGAGCATCGTAACCGCAGTGCTAGCGGTCGCGACCCCCGTGCTTGCCGGCCGGGTCGTCGACGCGATCGTCGAGAGCGCGGCACTCGAAGTCGTGGTGCGGCTCGCGGCGCTCATTGCCCTTATCGCTGTGTTCGAAGCCGGGCTTGGGCTCGTGACTCGCTGGCTCTCTGCGAGCATCGGTGAGGGATTGATCCTCGACCTGCGCACCGCAGTCTTCGATCATGTGCAGCGCATGCCCATTGCCTTCTTCACACGCACACGCACCGGCGCGCTCGTCAGCCGGTTGAACAACGACGTGATCGGCGCGCAGCGCGCGTTCAGCGACACGCTCTCTGGCGTGGTCAGCAACATCGTGACGCTCTTGCTCACCTTTGTAGTGATGGTGGGGATCTCCTGGCAGGTGACTCTGCTGGCACTGCTGTTGCTGCCGGTATTCGTCGTCCCGGCGCGCCGGATGGGTACCCGGCTGGCGGCGCTCGAGCGCGAGTCGGCGAACCACAACGCAACGATGGGCACGCAGATGACCGAGCGCTTCTCTGCGCCCGGAGCGATGCTCATCAAGCTGTTCGGACGGCCTCAGCAGGAGTCCTCCGAATTCGCCGAGCGAGCACGGCGGGTGCGGGACATCGGAGTACGAACCGCAATGGTGCAATGGGTTTTCGTCACAGCTCTCACGTTTGTATCCGCGCTCGCCCTCGCTATTGTCTACGGGCTCGGCGGCTTCTACGCGTTGCGGGGGCAGTTGGAGCCGGGCGCAGTGGTTGCACTAGCCCTGCTGCTCACCCGGCTGTATGCACCTCTGACCGCGCTCGCCAGCGCCCGGGTAGAGGTGATGAGCGCGCTCGTGAGCTTCGAACGGGTATTCGAGGTGCTGGACCTGAAACCTCTGATCGCGGACAAGCCCGGTGCCCGGCAAGTGCCCGACGGACCAGTATCGGTGGAGTTCGACAAGGTGCGCTTCGCTTACCCCTCTGCGGAGAAGGTGTCGCTCGCGTCGCTCGAGGAGGTCGCGCAGCTCGATACACGCGGCGGCGTCGAAGTGCTGCACGAGGTGTCTTTTCGCGCCGAGCCGGGACAGATGGTGGCGCTTGTAGGAACATCGGGGGCCGGGAAGTCGACGATGGCGCAGTTGTTGCCGCGCCTCTACGACGTCGACAGCGGTGCAGTGCGACTGTCCGGTGTGAACGTCAAAGACCTCACCGCCGAATCGGTACGCGACACCCTCGGAATGGTCACACAGGACGGGCACCTGTTCCACGAGTCCGTGCGTGCCAACCTTCTCTTGGCTCAACCGGAGGCGTCGGAGGACGAGCTTTGGGTGGTGCTGCGGCGCGCCAGGCTCGAGTCGTTGGTTCGCTCCCTGCCAGACGGTCTGGACACCATTGTCGGCGAGCGCGGCTACCGGCTCTCCGGCGGCGAGCGTCAGCGTTTGACAATCGCTCGACTGCTGCTCGCCCGGCCACGGGTGGTGATCCTCGATGAAGCGACCGCGCATCTGGACTCCACTTCCGAGGCGGCGGTGCAGGCAGCCCTCGCCGAGGCCCTGGCTGGCCGGACCTCTGTGGTGATCGCGCACCGCCTCTCGACCGTTCGCGCTGCCGACTTCATCCTGGTCATCGAAGATGGACAGATAGTGGAGCGCGGCACGCACACCGAGTTACTGGCCGCCGGCGGCCGCTACGAGGAGCTGTATCGGACCCAGTTCAACCAGCCGTCCGTTATCGAAGAGGCTGTCGACTCGGTCGCCTGAGGGCCCGTAATCCGTCGCAGTCGGGTCCGGACGCTCAGCTCGTCGGCCCCCGGTCCTGGGCGCCGCTTCGAGATTAGCTCGTAGTAGAGGCGGAACAACCCGATGACGTAGTCATTGCTGTGTGAAATCAACACCACTTTCCCCGGGTTCCCGTCCGCCTGCAGCAGTCGCCTGATGCGACCCGACGAGCCGGTCCCCTTCAACTACCATGATCCCGTGATCCACCTCGATCAAACGATCCCAGCCATGCCGGTGCGGGACGCGGCCGCCGCCGTCGCCTTCTACCGCGACCGGTTCGGCTTCGAGGTGCTGCATCACGACGGAGGCTTCGCGGTCATGCGGCGCGACGAGGCGGTAGTGCATCTCTGGGAGGCGAGCGACGAGGCCTGGCGCCACCAAGCATCGGCGGAGAGCCCGGTTCGCTCGGGAGCCGAATCGTTCATCGCAGGCACTGCAAGCTGCCGAATTCGCACCGAGGGCGTTGATGACCTCTATGCGGAGCTTCGGCAAAGCGACGTGTTGCATCCCGTCTCGAAAGCCGGTGTCGACGACACCGACTTCGGGACGCGGGAGTTTGCAACCCTCGATCTCGATGGAAACCTTCTGACCTTCTTCCGCTGGTCCTAGTTTCGGGCGGTACGCCCGCGATGCTCGCCTCGAGGTGGATCCTCACCGACTCCAGGGGGGTGACCCAAGCCGAGCAACGCTCAGCTCGCCGATTGAGAGCGCCGCTTCGATACCCGTTCGTAGTTGAGGCGGAACAACTCGATCACATCGTCCACGTCGGACTCAGAGCGAATTCGCCGACTCAGCCACCCGGTGTCGGGCAGCACGTGGTGCGGCTCGGCTCGTCCGGACGCAATAAGTGAATCGCGGGTCGCTTTGGGGAACGGCAGATCGGCCAACGAGTCGCCGTGGATATGGCCGAGCTCAACCCGGCCCAACCGATACTCGACCCCGCCGAAACGGTGCTCGCGGCTCGTGATGCCACTCCACGAACCCACCTCTCGAGAGATCCTTTCAAATGCACGAGCCATACCCAGTCCAACCCATCACGGATCTCTATGTTCCCTCGTGCGCGACCACGGGACACCGGCTCAATCCATGCACACGGAAAACGGTTAGTCCCGAAGCCACTCGGTGATCTCGACCGGCGAAACGAGTGCCGAGAAGTCGCCGGATTGCGACATCTGCTTGACCGCGGCCGCCATTGCACCGATCGCTACCCAGGTCAATCCACCTCCGATGCTTACCCGCCGACCGCCGGCAGCGACTATCTCGCTCATGGACAAGTCCGGGCGGGCGAGGACGTTCAGCGGCTTGGAAATCACATCACATACCGCTCGAATCTCGTCTCCACTTCGAAGTCCGGGAGCGTAGAGGACGTCTGCACCGGCTCGCTCGTAGGCCTGCAGTCGGGCAATGGTGTCATCGAGATCCGGGTTGCCTCGAATGTGGTTTTCGGCTCGGCCGGTGAGTGTGAACGGGAATCCCGCCTGCCCGGCTGCCTCGCACGCCGCAGCCACTCGTTCGACCGCGTGGTCGAAGCCGTAGATCTCGCCTGCAGGGTCGTAGTCCTCGATCGAGCCTCCGACGGCTCCGGCTTCGGCCGCCTGGGTGATGGCCGCTGCAGCGTCCTCGGGAGCGGGTCCGTAACCGTTTTCCAGATCGGCGGAAATCGGAAGGCTTGTCGATTGATCGAGCATCCGGATGTGGCCGCACACATCATCCAATGTGGCGCCGTCGTCCAAACGCCCCAGTGTGAACGCGAAGCCGGAGCTCGTGGTTGCCAGAGCCTTGAACCCCAGTGCTTCCAATACCTTGGCCGAGCCCGCATCCCACGGGTTCGGGATGATGAAAGCCTCACCCGTATGCAACTCTCGAAAAGCTGCTGCCTTCTGCGTCTGTGTCGCTCGCAAGTTCACTCCCCCTTTGTGGATCGCCCCACCGTTCATCGGGGCGGGCGACCGCCTACCTGGTCCGTTGCACGGCAGAACCCGGTAAGCGGGCTCCAGAATGATCAAATGGCCTCGACGGCACCCGAGGGCATTGCCCCCGCACCCCACGCGCCTATGGCTTCAGCAGAACCTTGACCATGCCGTCCTGCTTCTTCTGAAACGTGCTGTAGGCCTCGGGCGCTTTGTCGAGCGGGAGCTGGTGGGTGTGGAACCCGTCGACACCGAGCGGATCACCGTCGGTGAGCAGGGGCATGATGTCGTCCACCCAGCGCTTCACGTTGGCCTGACCCATGCGAATCTGAATCTGCTTGTCGAACAGCGTCAACATCGGCAACGGGTCGATCTGGCCCCCGTAGACACCGACGATCGAGACGGTGCCCCCGCGTCGCACGATGTCGATGGCAAGGTGCAAGGCGCTCAAGCGGTCGACGCCGGCCCGCTTCATCAGCTTCTGCGCGAGTGCGTCCGGCATCAAGCCGGTCATCTGTTGGGCCAGCTGCCCGAACGGCGCGCCGTGCGCCTCCATGCCGACCGCATCGATGACCGCGTCCGGCCCCCGGCCGTCGGTCAGCTCCCGAATCGTCTCGGCGATGTTCTCGTGCTCGGTGAGGTCGAGCACCTCGACACCCCTCTGGCGGGTCCGTTCGAGACGCTCGGCCACCAGATCGACACCGAAGACCCGCTCGACACCACGGTGACGGGCGATGCGACAAGCCATGTCACCGATGGGCCCGAGCCCCAATACGACCACGCTGCCCCCGTCGGGGATCGCGGCGTACTCCACCGACTGCCATGCGGTCGGGAGAACGTCGGAGAGGTAGATGAAGCGCTCGTCGGGAGGGCCCTCCGGCACCTTGATCGGGATGAACTGCGCCTGAGGGACACGCAGGTATTCGGCCTGCCCGCCGGGCACCTGACCGTAGAGCTTGGTGTAGCCGAACAGGGCGGCGCCCATCCCTTGGTCGCGCACCTGGGTGGTCTCGCACTGGGAGTGGAGCCCCTGACCGCACATGTAGCAGTGTCCGCAGCAGATCGTGAACGGAAGGACCACCCGGTCCCCCGCTGCGATGTTCGTGACCTCGCCCCCGACCTCCTCGACTATCCCCATCGGCTCGTGGCCGAGCACATCGCCCTCCTCGATGAAAGGGCCCAAAACCTCATACAGATGAAGGTCGGAGCCGCAGATCGCCGTCGTGGTGATCCGCACCACGGCGTCGGTCGGCTCCTGGATCTTGGGATCGGGTACGTTGTCCACCCGAACGTCCCGCTTGCCGTGCCAGGTCAGTGCTTTCACAGATGTCCCGCTTTCCACCTTCGTAGGGGGCAGAGCGCCTCACGACACGCAAAGGACCGGAGCGCTTCGGTACCACGCCTCTACCCTGCCGGCTCCCGACACAAACGACCCCTGGACCGATCTCGGCCCCCGTTGGTCGTTGTCCCCGGTCCAGGGGATTCGGAGACTTTCACCAGCGGGGAATAAGGAGGTACCCGCAACAGTTTTTGTCTATGAAAGACAAGGATGGGTGGCTTCCCTTCGATGGGAGGTTTGCCCTACAATGGGACGCGGTCCTCCGCAGCACGGGAGCACAACCCCCCGAGACCTTTGGGGTCGGATCCAGGGGTGGCCCCCTGCCGCACAGCGGCGACGTGGAAGGCCTGCCACCGCTGAGAGCAGAACGAGTACCTGTAGGCGCCCGGAAGCTCGAAGGTCACGGTCCCCAAACTCAAACTCGACGGGGACAGGAAGAGGTTGGTCAGGATATGAGTCAAGCGACGCGCCCGTACGACGCCCGAGAGGAAGCGGCCCACGAAGATCTGGTCCGGCAGTATCTGCGCGAGATCGGGCAATACCCGCTTCTGACCGACATCCAGGAGGTCGAGCTTGCCAAGGCCATCGAGGACGGCGAAAGGGCCCAGGAGAAGCTTGATGGTCTGAAAAGACCCACCGACAAGCAGCGCCGGGATCTCGAGTACACAGCCCGCCACGGACGGGCGGCCAAACGGCGCTTCATCCAGTCCAACCTCCGCCTCGTGGTATCCATCGCCAAGAAGTACTCCGCCGCGGGACTGCCCCTTCTCGACCTGATTCAGGAGGGAAACCTGGGCTTGATGCGAGCGGTCGAGAAGTTCGACTACCAGCGGGGCTTCAAATTCTCGACCTATGCGACTTGGTGGATCCGCCAGGCCATCACCCGGGCCATCGCCGACAAAGCCCGCACCATACGAATTCCGGTCCACATGGTGGAAACCCTCTATCGGGTTCGCAAGGTTCAGTCCGAGCTCCTCGAAAAGCTCGGTCGCGAGCCGACCATAGACGAGATCGCCCACGGCTCCGATCTCACGCCCGAGAAGGTGCGCGAGGCCTTCAGGGTCCTGCCCGAGCCGGTCTCGCTCCACGAGCCTGTGGGCGACGAGGATGCCGAGCTGGGCGACTTCATCGAGGACGAGGATGTCGAAGGGCCTTTCCAGGCTGCAGCCGTGGCGCTTCGCCAGGAAGACCTGTGGGAGATGCTGGACTCGCTGTCCGAGCGCGAGCGCAAGGTGCTGGCGCTCCGCTTCGGGCTGGTCACCGGCGAGCCCCGGACCCTCGAAGAGGTCGGCAAGGAGTTCAGCCTCACGCGTGAGCGCATTCGTCAGATCGAGGCCAAGGCCCTGTCCAAGCTCCGCCACCCGAGCACCCCGGGCAAGCTCCGGGACATGGTGACAATCTAGGCGAAGCCCCCGCAAGAAATCCGCCGCTACTGCTGAACGGCGGATCTGGCCCTGGGGTCAGGCCCTTTCCAGAGCCGGCGTTCGGAATGGCGCCGCCCGGGCCTATGGACAGGTCTTCGCGTCGGTGATGGCGGCCGGCCGCAAGGCGCGCGGTGCTCGAGCGGTTGATCTGCTCATCGCCGCGGCGGCGTTGTCGGCAGGGTTGCCGCTCTACACCCGCAACGGTGACGACTTCCGAGCCCTCGGCGACCTCGTCGAGGTCGTCACCGTTTAGCCAAGCCGGGGTAGGTGACGGCGGCTGTGGGCCGGACAGTCCGTACGTGCTGCCGGGCGCGTTACGACGTCGAGCCGGTGACTGTTGGCCGGGTGGCGAACAGAACCGCGTCGTGGATCGTGACCTCGATGCCCTCGGGGGTGGTCGCCGGCCGAGGGCGGGCCTCGTTGACGACGACCGTCCACGAGTCGTCGAGGAGCCCGGCGACCTCGTCGGAGGAGTAGAACAGGTCGGGCATCGGGGGACGGGGTACACCCGTGGCGAGGTCCGACGGGTGGTGGCCGACCACGAGCAGCGTTCCGCCTGCCCGGACGGCCGCGGCGAGCGCGGTGAAGAGCCATGCGCGCGCTTCCGGCGGCAGCTGCATGAACTGCGCCGAGACGAGGTCGAAGGAGTCGGGCTCGGGCGGTCGGAGCAGGAGGTCGGCCTGCAGCCAGTCGATGCGTGCCGACGCCGCGGGGTCGGAGTCGCGGGCGTGTTGGGCGCCTCGCTCGAGGGCGACTCTGGAGATGTCGGTCGCGACCACGCTCCATCCCCGTTGGGCCAGCCAGATGGCGTCGGCCCCTTCGCCGCACCCCACGTCGAGCGCCCGACCGAGAGCCAGGTCGGCGATCTCGGCAACGAGCTGCGGGTTCGGGTCGCCGCTCCAGACATGGGACGAGGACCGGTAGCGCTCGTTCCAGAAGCCCTCGCCGTGCACGCCCTGGGTGTGGTGATCGTGCTCACTCATCCCGTCAGTATGAGCGAGGGTGACCCGGCCGCGCCTCTTCGAAAAAGGACCTCAGCTATGTCGCGACGCTGAGAGCCGGTGGGCGCTACCCTCATCGGATGGTCACAACGGTGGTTCTTGCGGTCTGCGACATCCACCGGGTGCCCGAGACCGCTCAGGCCATCGCCGACCTTGCCGAGGTCTCCGAGGTCTACTCTGTCTCCGGCGACTACGACCTCGTGATCATGGTTCGGGTTCGGCAGCAGGAGGATCTGGCGCGGGTCGTGACCGAAAGCATCGGAAAGACACCCGGCATCGAAAGGACCCAGACCCTCGTCGCCTTCAAGGTTTACTCACGTCACGACATCGAGTCGATGTTCTCTCTGGGTTTCGAGGACGAGCCCGCCTGACCACCGCTGAACGGCGGCATGAGGGTCACCTCTGACCCATCTTGGAGCACCCTGTCCATCCCGGCATGGGTACCGTCGACGAGCAGCGAGAAGACGAGCCGCCGGGGCGCGCCGAGGCGGTCGACGAGATCGCCTACGGTGGCCGCCTCGTTGAGCTCGACCTCGGCGCGATTACAGGGCGTGTCCTCCGGAAGGTAATCCCGCACCGCCCCGAAGCAGGTGACGCTTACCTTCACGCCTACCTCTCGACCGGGACTCCGACCAGGCTTCCGTATTCGGTCCAGGAGCCGTCGTAGTTCCTGACCTTGTCGAAACCGAGGAGCTCACGCAGGACGAACCAGGAGTGGGACGAGCGCTCGCCTATGCGGCAATACGCAACGACGTCCTGGTCCGCCGTGACCCCCTGGTCGGCGTAGAGCTTCTGAAGCTCGTCGGCCGGCTTGAAGGTCCCGTCCTCTTTCACGGTCTTCGACCAGGTGATGTTCGCAGCACCCGGGATGTGGCCGGGAACCTGCGCCTGCTCCTGAGGCAGGTGGGGAGGCGCCAGGAGCTCGCCCCTGAACTCCTCAGGAGCCCGCACATCCACCCACACCCCGTTGCCCGACTCGACCCGCTGAAGCACCTCATCGCGAAAGACCCTGAGATCGGGCTTCTCCGATCCGATGCTGAAAGTGGCCGAAGGACGCTCGGGCAGATCCTGGGTCAGCTCACGGCTCTCGAGCTCCCACTTCTTGCGCCCGCCGTTCAGCAGCTTGACCTTGTCGACGCCCCGGTACTTCAACAGCCAGTAGGCGTAGGTGGCGAACCAGTTGTTGTTGCCGCTGTAGAGCACGATCGTGTGGTCGTCCGATATCCCCTTCGAGCCCAGCAGCCGGGCCAAGTCCTCGGACGACACGAAATCCCGCCGGCTGGCGTCGTGCAGCTCGGTCTTCCAATTGATCGCCAGCGCCCCCGGGATGTGGCCCTTGTCGTAGGCGCTGGTGTCCTCGTCAACCTCGACGACCACGATGCCTTCGTCCTCGAGATGCGACGACAGCCATTCGAGATCGACCAGCACCTCGGAGTTCGCGTAATCAGCCATCTGTTCCTCCTCTTGTCTTCTTGGTCTCTGCTACCAGCTCTCTTATCCGCCCCAGCTGCTCGCCCGCGTCGCCGAGCATTCGCTCGAGTATCCGAAGCTCGACCTCGAGCTCGTCTGCTGCCGCAGGCTTGCCGGCGCCGGCGGAGTCGATGCCCGCTTCGGCGAGCGCCCCGGCCTCGCCCTCCCAGGTGAAGTACACCTTCGCCGGACGGCCCTTGGCGCGCCGCTGCGTATCGGCGGACAGGAATCCCGCCTCGACCATCAGGTCGAGATGGGCGCGCGCCACGTTCGGGTGGATCGAGAAGGCGTCCCCGATCTCTTTGACCGTCTTGGGCCCGGTGGTCAACAGAAGAGACAGGATGGCGGCGCGCGTCGGCAGCGACAGCACCTTTGCGGTGCGGGTTGCGGTGTCGTCCCCCAGAGGTGTCATGGCCCCCTTTGCTAACAGATCAAAACCCTATTAGCAAGTTGATAAAGGTGGTAAAGCCCGGCCGCTAGGCCTTGCCTCCTTCTTGCAAAGCCTCGAGGAAGGTGTTCCATCCCAGCAGCGCACATTTGATCCGCACGGGATACTTCACCACCCCTTTGAGCGACACGAGGTCACCCAGGGTCTCGACGTCCCCTTCCTCCTCACCGGCCATCATGCGCTTGATCGAGTCGGCCAGGGCGCCGGACTCCTTGACGGTCAGTCCTTCGACCTTCTCGGTCATCATCGAAGCGCTCGCCTGCGAGATCGAGCAGCCCTTTCCCTCGAACCTGATTCCCTCGACCGTGTCGCCGTCGAAGCGCACGAACAGCTCGATCTCGTCCCCGCACAGGGGATTGTTGCGTTCGAGCGCCACATCGTGGGGGTCAAGCCGCCCTTTGTTCCGGGGCGTTCTGTAGTGGTCGAGGATCACTTCCTTGTACAGCTCATCGAGGCTCATGCGAACCACTCCTTGCACTTTTCGAGCGCGTCGGTGAGGGCATCGACGTCCTCGGGGGTGTTGTAGATGTAAAAAGACGCCCGGGCCGTGGCGGGAACGCCAAGCCGTCGCATCAACGGTTGGGCGCAGTGATGTCCCGCTCTGATGCAGACGCCTTCCTGATCTACGATCGTCGCCATATCGTGCGGATGAACCTCTCCGAGCGTGAACGAGATCACCGCGCCGCGCTCTGATAGATCCTTCGGGCCGTAGATGTGGGCGCCTGCAGCCTCGAGAGCATTCATCGCATAGCGCGCCATGCCGATCTCGTGCTCGCGCACCGCGTCCATACCGAGTGCTTCGAGGTACTCGACGGCTGCTCCCATGCCGACCGCCTGAGCGATGTTCGGCGTACCGGCCTCGAACTTGTAGGGAATGTCGTTCCAGGTGGAATGATCCGGGTAGACCTCGCGGATCATCTCGCCGCCACCGTGGAACGGCGGCATGGCTTCGAGCAGGTCCTCGCGCCCGTACAGGACACCGGCCCCCGTGGGCCCGCACATCTTGTGCGCCGAGTAGGCGAGGAAGTCCGCGTCGAGCTCGTTCACGTCGATGGCGAGGTGCGGCGCCGCCTGGGCGGCGTCGACGATGATGCGCGCTCCAACGCTGTGCGCGGCGTCGGCCACCGTCCTGACCGGGTTGATGGTGCCGAGCACGTTGGACATGAGCCCCATACCGACGAGCTTCGTCCTGTCGGTGACATAGTCCCCCAGCAGGTCCACCCGCAGCCGCCCGTCGTCATCTATGGGTAGGAATCGCAGGGTAGCGCCGGACTCCTGCGCGAGGAGCTGCCACGGCACGAGGTTCGAGTGGTGCTCCATCTCGGTCAGCAGGATCTCGTCACCGGCATGGACATTGGCGCGTCCCCAGGTGAACCTCACGAGGTTGATCGCTTCGGTCGTCCCGCGCGTGAAAACGATCGAGCGGTGGCTCCGGGCGCGGACGAAACGCGCACATGACTCGCGCGCCCCCTCGTATGCGATGGTTGCGCGCTCCGCCAGCTCGTAGATGCCGCGGTGGACGTTTGCGTTCTCGGATTCGTAGAAGCGGACCATGCGGTCGATGACCTGATGCGGCTTCTGGCTCGTGGCGGCCGAGTCGAGATAGACGAGCCGCTTGCCGCGCGCAAGCGTGTCGAAGACGGGGAAGTCCTTGCGCAGAGTCTCGACGTCGAGCGGCAGGGACACCATTAGGCCCTGGCCTTCTCCAGCCGCTGGACCTCGGCAATGGCTTCCTGGCTGAGGCCGAACTCCCTGGCGAGCCCCGCGTATCCCTCCGCCTCGAGGCGCTCGGCAAGCTCGAAGCCACCCGACTTCACGACCTGACCGTACATGAGCACGTGCACCACGTCGGGCCGGATGTAGTTCAACAGTCGCTGGTAGTGCGTGATCAGCATTATCCCAACCTCGGGCGTAGCCAGCTTGTTGACGCCTGCAGAAACGTGCTTGAGAGCATCGATGTCAAGGCCGGAGTCGGTCTCGTCCATGATCGCAAGCTCGGGGGTGAGGACGGCCATCTGCAGGACCTCGTTGCGCTTCTTCTCGCCGCCGGAAAATCCCTGGTTCACATAGCGATCGACCAGCTCGCTCGGGATCTCGAGCAGGTCGATCTTCTCCTGCAGATACATCCTGAACGCCATGGCCGATTTCGGCTGGTCTGCGTGAATGGCGTTGTAGGCCGTGCGCATGAAGTTGACGACCGAGACCCCGGGCACTTCGGTCGGGTACTGGAACGCAAGAAAGATGCCGCGCTGGGCGCGCTCGTCCGGAGCGAGATCCATGATGTCTTCGCCCTTGTAGAAGATCTTCCCCGCCGTAACCTCGTAACCGGGCCGTCCGGTGAGGACGTAGGCAAGCGTCGACTTGCCCGATCCGTTGGGCCCCATGATTGCGTGAATCTCGCCCTTGTCCATGGACAGGTTGAGACCTCTGAGAATCTGGTTCCCTTCGATCTCGACGTGGAGATCTTCTATCTCCAGCAGCTTGTCACCCATGACCTATCACTCCTCAACACGCTTTATCGGAGGACCAACGAAGATGACGTCGTCCTCGAGCCTTACCTCATATGCGACTGCCGGCTTGGTTGCGGGAAGAATGCGAACGGCTCCGGTGCAGACGTCGAAACGCGAGCCGTGCAGCGGGCATTCGACCTCGAGCTCCTCAGGCTCCCACTCACCCTCGGTGAGGTAGGCCTCCTGATGCGTGCAGACATCCCCGATTGCGTAGATCTTCGAGCCCTTGCGGAACAAGCCCACGAGCGTCCCGTCTACTTCGACCTGTCTCGTGCCCCCGTCGGGAATCTCTGACATCCTGGCAACCTCGGCGAAATGGGTTCGAGCCATCGTCATGCCGCTACTACACCGCTACTTCGAGGTGTGCGCCGCTTTCGACCTTCGCCGAGATCGCGCCGGACAAGGCGTCGCGCACTCCGGGGACGCGAATACGGTCCAGCACCTCTCCGAAGAAGCCGAACACCACTAGCTTCTGCGCGGTCACCCGGTCGATGCCGCGACTCATTAGATAGAAGAGGTGCTCCTCCTCGACCGGCGACACGGTTGCGCCGTGGGTGCAGCGCACCTCGTTCGCTTCGATCTCGAGTTGGGGAATCGAGTGGGCCAATGCGTTGTCGGACAGGACGAGGTTGCGGTTCGCCTGGTAGGCGTCGGTTCCCTGCGCCCCTCTGGACACCTTGATCAATCCGGAGTACTCGGAACGGGAGTGCTCCTTGAGCGCCCCTTTGTAGAGGAGGTCGGAGGTCGCATGTGGAGCATCGTGGTACTGAAGCGTCCTCTGGGCGAAATGCTGATCGGCGTCGGCGAAGTAGAGCCCCAGCATCTCGGAGAAGGCGCCTTCGCCCTGGAGCACCGATTCGACCTGGGTGCGTGCGAACGAGGAGCCCAGGTTCACGGCAAGGCTGCGGACGGTCGAGTCGCGGTATCCGGTGAAGCGCTGGGTCTGGAAGTGCGACACGGCGCGCCCCCAGCTCTGCAGCGAGATGTAATTCACGATTGCGCCCCGGCCCGCCTGGATCTCGACCACGCTCGAGCACAGGGCGTCGTCCGAGAGCTCGTCCGACGAAAAGCTGTCGACCAGAGTCACGCTTGCGCTGTCTTCGAGCACTATCGAGGTGTGGGGAAAGGTCGATCCCCCGGACGCCACTCGGCGCGCCACCTCGAGCGGAAGCTCGACCTCGACGCCACGGGGTACGTAGAGGAGCACGTCGTCCGAGTGGAACGCGCCGTGAAGCGCGGTGAACTTGTGCTCATCGACCGGTACGTCGGTGAAGAAATGCTCCTCGAGAAGCTCCGGATAGTCGCGTGCGGCAGTGACGAAGTCGGTGAAGATGACTCCCGTGGCGGCGAGCTCGCCGGGGAGCACGGGCGGGGCCATGGAGGGTGTCGGCGCCCCGAACCTGTCGAAGTCGAAACGGCGGACGTCGGTGTAGCGCCACTCCTCGCCCCGGGGGTCGGGAAGGTCCATCTTCGAGAAGAGGTCGAACGCCTCCAACCGGCGCTCGGCGAGCCAACCGGGCTCACCCAGACGATCGGCAAGGCGCTCGACGGCGTCCCTGGTGAGTTTGTCGGCCATCTAACGAGCGTCTCCTAACGAGATGTTCAGTCGAGTGGACGAGAGACGTGAACCGGTCACGCTCGCCGCCCATTCGGCAGGCGGATCAGCCTACGGAGCCCTCCATCTGGAGCTCGACGAGGCGCTGAAGCTCGACCGCATACTCCATCGGCAGCTCCCTCGTGATCGGTTCGATGAAGCCGCGCACGATCATCTGCATCGCCTCGGTCTCCGACAGGCCCCGGGACATGAGGTAGAAGAGCTGCTCGTCCGAGACCTTCGACACCGTGGCCTCGTGGGACACCGCCGCATTCTCCTCTTCGATCTCCATGTACGGATAGGTGTCGGAACGGGAGGCGTCGTCGAGGATCAGCGCATCGCAGATCACATGGGACTTGGAGTGGTGGGCGCCCTCTTCGATCCGTACCAAACCGCGATAGCCACCCCGGCCGCCGTCCTTGGATATCGACTTCGACGTGATCGAGCTCTGGGTGTTGGGCGCCGCGTGGATGATCTTGCCGCCCGCATCCTGGTGCTGGCCCTCGCCTGCGTAGGCGATCGAGAGCACCTCTCCCCTGGCGCGTTCTCCGAGGAGGTAGACCGACGGGTATTTCATGGTCACCTTGGAGCCGAGGTTGCCGTCGACCCATTCCATGACCCCGCCCTCCTCGACCGCAGTGCGCTTGGTGACGAGGTTGTAGACGTTGTTGGACCAGTTCTGGATGGTCGTGTACCGGCAGCGGCCGCGCGGCTTCACGACGATCTCGACCACCGCAGAGTGGAGCGAGTCGCTCGAGTAGACCGGCGCCGAGCATCCCTCGACGTAATGGACCCAGGAATCTTCGTCCACGACAATGAGGGTTCGCTCGAACTGGCCCATGTTCTCCTGGTTGATTCGGAAGTAGGCCTGAAGCGGGATCTCGACCTCGACGCCGGGCGGGACATAGATGAACGAGCCGCCCGACCACACCGCCGTGTTGAGCGCCGAGAACTTGTTGTCGGCGGGCGGAATGACGGTGCCGAAATACTGCTTGACGATCTCGGGGTGCTCGCGCAGCGCCGAGTCCATGTCCATGAACAGGATCCCGCGGTTCTCGAGCTCTTCTTTGGTCTTGTGGTAGACGACCTCGCTCTCGTACTGAGCGGTCACGCCCCCGAGATAGTTCTTCTCGGCCTCGGGAATCCCGAGCTTGTCCCAGGTCGCCTTGATGTCGTCGGGCATGTCGTCCCACGACCCGACCATCTCGGTGGGCTTGATGTAGTAGTAGATGTTCTCGAAGTCGATCCCCGAGAGGTCCGCGCCCCAGCTCGGCATCGGCTTCCGATAGAAGATGTCGAGGGACTTGTGGCGGATCTTGCGCATCCAGGCGGGCTCGTTCTTGCGGTCGCTCATCATGTCGACGACCTCGTGCGACAGCCCCTTCTCGGGCTTGATGTCGTAGGAGGTAGCGTCGTGCCAGCCGTACTTGTAGCTGCCCTTGAGATCGCGGACCGCTGCGTTTTCCTCTTGAAGTTTGAGATCTTCGGCTTCGGTGGCCATGGTGGCTCCTCCCATTAAGCGTTGCCTGGAGTCAGTGTAGCAGTTAGGGTCGCCTAACTCCAGGCGAGCGGAGGTCGTTTTCCCTGCTCACAGGGCATAAACACGTTCGGTAGGCCGAATGTTCCGGGTGGTGCTCCAGAGCGGAGATGACGCCCCCGGCCAGGGCGGCACTGCGCCGCGGAGGTCCGCTAAGCGCGCGGGTCGGCGGGGGCCTTGCCCAGATCGAGGTAGTCGTCGGCCAGAGGGTCCTCGTCGTGGAAGCCGGGCCCCTGCGTGATCATCTGGAACGACTCCCCGTAGCTGAATCCGGCCACCGCGCCCTGGGCGCCGGCAAACTCCCGCAGCCAGGCCCCCACCTGCTCGCGCTCGGATTCGTCTCCGAGCTGGCTTGCGTGGCACTGCAGCGCCTGGATCTTGCGCTCGATGGTCGAGGAGATATCCGAAACCACCGGCTTGAACCCCGGCCCCATGATCCACAGCTCGCGCAACCCTCTCCACGGCTCGAGGCCCTCGTCGAGCAGCTCGGGGAAGTGTCCGGGGGTGGTTCCCGCGGTCAGCACCGTGTCCAGCGACGCCTGGCCGACCGCCCGGTGATCGGGATGATTGACGAAGCGGTCCTCCACGGTGGACGCAGGATCCATGACCATGAAGCGGTGTGGGCTGAAACGACGGAACACCCGGGCGATATCACGCCGCAGGGCCAACGAGTACTCCACATAGCCGTCCCGGTGACCGAGCCACACGATCTCTTCGATTCCCAGGATCGCGGCTGCGTCACTGGCTTCGTCTGCCCGAACCGCCGCCAGGCGGTCGCCCATCATGGCCCGGTCCTGGGTACCGGTCGAGCCGTCGGTGGCAATGCACAACGTCACCTCCATCCCCTCGTCGGCCCACTTGGCGAGGGTGCCGGCCGCGCCGAACTCCATGTCGTCCGGGTGCGCCGATATCACCAGCGCCCGGGTCGAGGTCGTATTCACATTCGCGAGGATAAGACCGGCGCAGCGACCGTCCTGCGCGTGTGGGACCCGCTGCCGAGATCAGGCGGGGCGGGGTCGAATAGCCACGGTGCAACGGGCCACGGCCACCGGTGCGTCGTCCTGGTCGGTGATGTCGACCGCCCACACGTGAAGAGACCGCCCCTTCCGAAGCGGTCTGCCCGTCGCCCGGACCACGCCGGTGCGCCGGGCCCTCAGGTGGCTGACGCTCAGCTCGATCCCCATGGCGGCCTCGGTGGCCGGATCACAGTTGAGGTAGGCGCCGATCGATGCAGCGCTCTCGGCAATGACGGCGGAAGCGCCTCCGTGAAGAAGTCCGAAGGGCTGGTGCACCTTCGGCCCGACCTCCATCTCGAGGACGACCCGGTCCGGCGAGGCCTCGATCACGCCTATGCCCAGAGATTCGTGGATGGTCCCTTCGTAGGGCAGACCGGGCGCAGACGTATCCACCGGCGGATGTTACCGGAGGCGCCGTGCCTCCACGGCGCCTATATCCGGCGAGAGGGATCCGGGTCGAGCCACAACGGCCCCACCGCCGGGCGCGGCGTGGGCCAGCCCTCCCCGAACACCTGCTCGTCGCGCCCGAGCCACTCGGTCATGTCCTCGGCCGACAGAGGCCGGCTCACGAAGTGGCCCTGGGCGAGATCACAGCCGAGAAGGTTGAGTTGATTCCAGATCACTTCGTTCTCGACGCCCTCGGCCACCACCTGCATACCGAGATTGCGCCCGAGGTCGATGGTCGAGCGAACGATGACGGCGTCGTTCGAGGTCGCCGCCATATTCATGACAAAGGACTTGTCGATCTTGATCTCGCTCACCGGCAGCTGCTTGAGGTAGGTCAACGACGAGTGGCCGGTGCCGAAGTCGTCCACCGACAATCGGACGCCCATGTCGTGCAGCGCGCCGAGGGCCGCCATCGATCGCTTCGTGTCGGTCATGATGACGCTCTCGGTTATCTCGAACCTCAGACGGTGGGGAGCGATCACCCACTTCTCGAGCAGGCGAGCGACGTCATCCTGTAGGTGGCGGTCCAGGAGGTTCCGCACCGAGAGGTTGATGGCGATGGTCACATCGGGGGTGTCCCTCTGCCACGAGCGCAGCTGCTCGAGGGCGGCATCGATGGCATGGAGAGTGAGCGGCCGTATAAGGCCGGTGTGCTCCGCTATGGGAATGAAGTCATCGGGTGGCATCAGAGCATGGCGAGGGTGCTGCCACCGAAGCAGGGTCTCTACTCCCACGATTCGCCCGCTGCTGAGCTCGGCCTTCGGCTGGTAGTAGAGGAGGAGCTCCTCCTCAGGACGTTCGTCCAGGGCCCGCCGGAGCTCGCCTGCCAGCGCCAGTCGTTTGGCGCTGTGCTGATCCTGCTCGGCGACGTAGCTGGTGAAGCCGCTCCTGTTCTCCTTGGCTATGTACATGGCCACGTCGGCGCGCTGGAGCAGCAGGTCGACATCGGCGCCGTGATCGGGATACAGGGCAATACCGATGCTCGGCTCCACGTTGAGGCTCAACCCCTCCAATACGAACGGCTGCTCGAAGCTCTTGCGGATCTTGGCGGCCACCTGGGCTGCGGTCGAGTTGTCGTCCAGCTTCCGTAGCAGCACCGCGAACTCATCACCGCCGAGGCGGGCAATGCCGTCACTCCGGCGCAGACAGGCTCTGAGCCGAGGACCTATCTGTTGCAGGAGGAGGTCACCGTTGTGATGACCGAGCGTGTCGTTGATCTCCTTGAAGCGGTCCAGGTCCATGATCATCACCGCCAGCCCGCATTCGTCCCGCTGGCAGTTGAGGATCGCTTGGTGGGTACGGTCCCGCAGCAAGGTGCGGTTGGGCAGGCCGGTAAGCGAATCGTGGAGCGCCTGGTGCTCGTTCAAGACCGCCTGCTGACTCCCCCAGTAGATGCCCACCAGCGGAAGGGCGAGCAGAAATACGAGCCAGGGATTTCTTTCAGTGGTAACCACCACCACGGGGGCCAGGGCCAGCATCATGCTTGCCGTCATCGTCTGGAAGCCGAGGTCCCGGCGCAGATAAGCAAGCACGGGGATGTCAAGGGAAAGGGCAAGACCCATCCCTGCGAGCCCGTTGTTGATGACGAAGAAGACCACTCCCGCGGCCAGAATGGCTCCGAGATCGTTTGCCTCGAAGGCATGCCCACCCGGTCGGGGCAGGGAGAACAAGCCTAGGACGGCGCCGCTGCTCGCCAAGGCCAGGGTCAACTGGGCAACATTGAACAGGGATTTCCACCACTGACCCTGTCTCCGGTGCAGAATCGCCTCCGCAATCAAACAGGCTCCCGCCTGGACCAGGACTGCCAAGGCGGTGCCGAAGCTGAGCAGGAGCGCAAAGGCGAAAGTCGTGGAGGTGGTGATCTCCTCCTTGTCCTCACCGCGCGAGACCTGGATCGGGCGCAGCTCACCGAGAACTATGAAGGAGGTGAGAAGGGCGAGTGTCAGCCACTCCTTTGCGTCCAGGGGACGATGGGCGCTACGGCCGAACGCAGTCCAGACCAGGACCGCCAGTCCCGATACGGACACAGCGGCCACGTAGCGGTAAACGATCGGCGAACGGTGCATCCCCACCTAACCTTTGATACGCTTTTGTGAGCGGATGTCAACCCTACGCGAGGGATGCCCCTCGTTTGAGGGGCATCCGGGTGATGGCTTCGATTTGGTTTGGCCGGTGTCCCAGCAGGCCAACTTCCTCGGTTACCTACCCCACTTGCGGGCTGCGCCGAGGGTCTCCATCAGCATAACGAAGGAGGAAAGCGTCACTCCTAGGCGGAACAAACGTGCTTTCACCTTGTCACCTCCTTTTAGTCATCCGGCCGGTCGTCCCCGGGACCGATTGGCTCCCAGATTGGTTTTATTCGGGCAAGGCATGGATGAACTTAACTCTCGCGAAGTTTCTGTTAACGAAGATAAGAGTTGAGCTAAATGAGGTTCCTTCCTCCCACTTTGAGGACAACCGCCGGGCATCCGATTCCGCTTCAGAGTCGGCCGGGCAGCCGGGGTCACCGGTGCTGAGCGCTTTTCTGATCCTGGCGTTGGTCAGCGTTCCGCTGTTCGGTGGTGACCTGCGGCGGCTGGCCGATCTCGAGGTGCGCCGCATGGTCCTCCTCCTGGCCGCGCTCGGGCTCCAGATCCTGGTGATAGAGGTCGTCCACGGCGCGCCCGACTGGATCGCCCCGGCTGCGCACGTGGTGTCCTACCTTCTCGCGGGCGCCTTCCTCTACATCAACCGTCGCATCCCGGCTCTGTGGCTCATCGGCCTGGGGGGTGCCGCCAACCTCGCCACCATCGCCGCGAACGGCGGACAAATGCCCGCCTCCGCCTGGGCATTCAGGAGCGCGGGCCTCCCAATCCAAGAGAGCGCCGAGGGCTTTGCGAACTCGGTCGTTCTGGCCCACCCGAAACTGCCGGCGCTCGGCGACATCTTCGCCATCCCCCAGTCCTGGCCGCTGAGCAACGTGTTCAGCGTCGGCGACGTGTGCATCGCCCTGGGCAGCGCCGTCGCTCTGCACCGGATCTGCAACTCCCGCCTCGCCGCGTCGATCGGCCGGAAACGGCGCGCTCGAAAGCCGGCTCAACTGGGTAAGAGGTAGCCGTGGACGACCGCGATCTCGGCCTATTCGGCCCCCGTAGCGTGACCTGGAGAATCCATTCGGACCCCTCCATGATGGTCGGGGGTCTGAGGGCGCTCCTGGTGCAAGCGCTCAACCCCCTGGCAATGGCAGGAGTGGATCGCTACAGCCTCTTTCGCGAGGACCTCTGGGGACGTCTCGACCGAACCACTGAATTCGTCCTGACAACGACCTTCGGGGACACCGCCTCGGCCGAGAAAGCCGCTGCCCGGGTACGCGCCATCCACGGCCGGGTGCGAGGGGTCGACGGCGTCACGGGCCGGCCTTACCGAGCCGACGATCCCGAGCTGCTGCTGTGGGTCCACGCGGTCGAGGTCGACTCCTTCCTGACCGCCTACCGTCACTACGGAGGCCGGCTGACTCCGCCCGAGGCCGATCGCTACGTTTCCGAGATGGTGAGAGCGGCCGAGCTTGTCGGGCTTCGGGCCCAGGCGGTCCCGTCCTCGGTCGCCGAGCTCGACGACTACCTCGCGGGCGTGACCGGCCTTCTGCTTACCCCGGCAGCGCGGGAGGGCATGCAGGTCATGCTGTCGCCGCCCCTCCCGGTGGCGGCCCGGCCTCTCTGGAACCTGATAGCGGCGGCCACCGTGGCCACCATGCCCCCGGACATCAGGACGCTGTACGGGCTGGAGTGGTTCAAGCCTGCGAGCTTGGTGGTGAAGCTCAATGTGACTGCCCTGTGCAGGGCGATCAACCTCATACTGCCGGGCCCTCCGCAGGTGCGCCAGGCGCGCGCTCGGGCCCGTGCCCTGGAGTCGCCGTCAGTCGTCTCCGAGCAACGCCGGCGCGCCCCTGATCTGCGCCACCACCGACGAGTAGTCGAGGTCACCTAGCCCGGACTCGTCCGCTTCGTCGAGCCAGTCCTTGGCCGCATGGGCGATCCGAAGGTGAAGGCCGGCACGCTCGGCCGCCTCCACAACGAGGGCCATGTCCTTTCTCGCCAGCGCGAGCTTGAAGTTCGGCGGGTAGGTCTCGGCGGCTATGTTCTGTCGCTTGCGCGTGACCGTCGGCCCCAGAGGCGACACCTCGAGGGCGTCAAGAAGGACGTCCTCGTCCAACCCCCAGGCGTCACCCAGCGCAAGCGCCTCCCCCAGCGAGCCCATCAGCGCGCCGAGGGCCGAGTTGATCACGAGCTTGACCGCGGCTCCTGCTCCGCTGGGGCCGACGTGAATCGGCTCGCCCATCGCCTCGAGAACCTTGCCGCAGCGGGCCAGGGCGTCCTGTGATCCTCCGACGAAGATCTTCAGATCCCCGGCTTCCGCCTGCGGGACGCTTCCCAACACCGGCGCATCGAGCAGCTCGACCTCACCCTCCCCCCGCAGTGCACTCAACCTCTGACCCATATCCACCACGACGGTGGGACCGACCGTGGACATCTCGACCAGCACTGCCCCGGCCGGCACGGCGGCGGCCACCCCCTCGGCGCCGAGGATCACCTGTCTGACGACGTCGGGCGTAGCCAGCATGGTGATCACGACTTCGGCGTCAGCGGCAGCCTCGGCCGGACTGGGGGCCGCCCTTGCGCCGGAGGCAACCAGAGCTTCGGTCTTCGACGAGGTGCGGCTCCACACGACCACGTCGTGTCCCGCCCCGACCAGGCGGGCGGCCATCGGCCCGCCCATCTGCCCTAACCCGCAAAAAGCAACTCTGGCCACGCATGCCTCCCCGATTCTCCCAGTGGAGCGTCGGGGTCAACGGTAAGCGCAACGGAGGCGCCGCCGGACCGGGCACCCCCGGACGCAGAACAGGACCGGAGCGTCCGTGGACGACTTCCGGTCCTGGTTGTCTGCTATGGCAAAGCCCTTACAGGGTTACGGCTGCGCCCCCTGCCATGG
>Ga0183260_10000808_pt1 | contig 26591 bp, 18 predicted proteins | sample AntDrymUQ4972206_2_FD_129768 | JGI IMG/M metagenome (GOLD analysis project Ga0183260, IMG submission 129768) | Polar desert sand microbial communities from Dry Valleys, Antarctica - metaG UQ497 (22.06) (version 2) (version 2) | ecosystem: Environmental > Terrestrial > Soil > Desert | place... | reverse complement strand
CCCACGCCATGGCCTCCGTGTCTTCGTGCCTTCGTGGCGTGCTCTTCTCCGTGACCTCCGCCCCCTCGTTCATCACTGTCCTGTCTACGTGACAGTTTCTTGAGAGTTGGGAGTTGGGAGTTGGGAGTTGGAAGCTGATCTCGAACCGCGCCGTCAGCCCTTCGGCTTCACCAGCCGGAAGTACTCGTCGAGGACCTCGGCGAGCCCTTCGCCGTACGTCCTCCAATGCCGGGCGGAAGGGTAATCCTGCAGGCCGGCGATCCAGTTGCAGTTGAACTCGTGGACGACGGCGTCGATGCCGTAGCGCGCCAGCCATCCATCGCCGAGGGTGCCGCTGTTGCGGAAGGCGGCGCTCGTGCTGCCCTCTGTGAACCAGGTCCGCTTGCGCAGCAGCGCCTCGAGCGTGGCCATGCGCTCGACATGCCGCTCCAGGTTCGGAACCGGCGGGCGGCTGACGTGCAGGAGGCCGCGCCCGTCGTTGTGCAGTTCCAGCGCGAGATGCGGTCCGCGGCCGGCCGCAATACGCCCTTCGAGCCATCGCTCCAAGGCGGCGTTCTCCGGTGAGAGCGCGGGATCGGCGGGCGTGTCCCAGTTCCGGTTCAGATCCTTCCCCCGCGCGTTGAACCTGGTCATGCCGCGCGCCACGCCATCCTTGTTGGCCATCGGCAGGATGGAAACGCTGTAGCCCGCGAGGAACCTCCTGGTGTCTTCGTCATCCTTGAGGAGCCGCTGGATCAACCCGTGCGCGACCCAGCTGCTGCCCGACTCCCAGGGATGTGCCCGTGCCCGCAGGAACACGCGGTGCGGCGCCTTGCTGTCGCCAATCTCGACGATCTCCAGCTCCCGCCCGCCCACCGTTCTGCCGATAGGCGTGATGGCAACACGTGGATTCTCGCGGATGGACGCGAGCAGGTGATCCAGGTCCGACAGCCTGTAGGGCTCGGTCCGCGCGACGTAGAGTCGCGGACCGGGCATGGTGACCGAGAGACGAACCCGGTTTCCGGGGAGGCTCTCCATTGGCAGCGGCGTCCACTCGCGGCCGTCGGGAGAGACCATCATCGTCTTGAGCTCGCCGGCGACAGAAGCCGGCTGTCCATTCCAGACGTTGTCCAGATTCCTGAACTCCAGCGTGAGGGTGGCCCCGGTGCGGCCGTGCAGGAGGATGTGAATGTGCCCGGCCGCGCGATTTGGAGAGGCCCGTTCGTGGTCGTAGAGCAGGTGAACCTGGATCGACCCATCGGGTGCGAGCTCGTACCAGACGGGAGACGCATTCTCGAAGCTCGTGTCGATGTAGTCGAGCCCCGGATCGTTCCCGGAATCCGGCCGGGACTGGCCCTTCGACTCGGCGGCCCGCCCGAGTACGGGTGCGGTGAGGAAAGCGGTCAGGATCAGAAGAACGTGGAGCACAGCGCCTCCATCAGAAGGGCCAGAAGACGGGCGTCAACGTCAGCGTCACGAGCGCGGTGAGGATGGCCAGCGGAATTCCGGCACGGGCGAAGTCGGAAAACCGGTATGCGCCGGTTCCGTACACCATCAGGTTCGTGGTGTAGCCGATGGGCGTGACGAAGCTGGCGGACGCCGCCACCATGACCACGACCGTGAACGGCAGGTGGCTCGCCTGCAGCTGATCGGCAGTTGCGAACGCGACAGGCACCATGAGGGCGGCCGCCGCGTTGTTGGTGATGACCTCCGTGATGCCCACCGTGGCGAGATAGACCACCGCGAGGGCGACCCAGGGACTGCCATCGCCGAATGCATGAACGATCGAGGCGAGGCCGGCGGCGGCCCCGGAACGTTCAAGGGCGATGCCCAGGCCGAACGAGAGTGCGATGGTGAGCAGCACGGGCACGTCGAGCCCTTCCCGAATGAGGTCGCGTGTCAGGAACCCCGCGAGGAAGAGAAATCCCACGCCCACCAACGCAGCCTCGAACATGCTGAGCAGGCCGAGGGCCGCGGCGGCCACCATGACGCCGAGCACTGCCAGGCCGAGAGCCGCCCGACCCGGGCTCACCAGCGGAGGCGCTGTATGCGGCGTGACCAGATAGAAATCGGGGCTCCCGCTGTGCCGTTCGAAGAAGTCCGCGCCGACTTCGACGAGCAGGATGTCCCCCGCACGAAGCTCCCACTCGCTCAGCCTCGCGTTATCGACCCGTTCCCCGTGACGTGCGACGGCAATGACGGCGGCGTTGTACCGCCCGCGAAAGGTACCGTCGCCGACACGGCGGCCGATCAGCGGGCAGCGGGGGGACACCAGCAGCTCGACGAAGTGGCGCTGAGGGTTCTCGCGATGAAACATGGAGTCCCGTGCGAGCGTCAGTCCCGGGTGGCTTCCTAACGCCAGGAGCGCCGCCACAGGCCCGGCAAACACCAGGCGATCGCCGACCTGCAGCACGTGATCGGGGCGGGGGGCTGGAATGACGCGGCCTCCCCTTTCGATCTCCACCGGCGCGAGCGGCGGGAGATCGTGGACACGAATGTCGGCCAGACGCTTGCCCGCGTACGGGCTGTCAGCATCGATCAGGATTTCGGTCGTGAATGTCCGCGGGTCGCTGAACGCCGCGTCCATGTCGGGACGATCCGGCAGCAGCCATCGGGCCGAGAGCGTCAGAAACGCCACCGACACCACCACCAGCGGCACCCCAATCCGGCCGATCTCGAGGAAGCCGATCGGCTGGCGTCCGACTTCGCTTACCAGCCCGTTCACGACCAGGTTGGTGCTCGTGCCAATCACCGTAGTCAGTCCGCCGACAATCGCAGCGTAACTCAGCGGGATCAGCAGTCGTGATGGCGCAATCCCGATCCGCCGCGCCCAGGCGCGCACCTCCGGGATCAGCATGGCGACGATAGGGGTGTTGTTCAGCACGCCGCTCAGCACGGCCACAGGAAGCGTCAGACGGAAGACGGCAAGCGTGACGCTGGTCGTGGGCACGAGGAAGCGGGACGTGACCACGCCCAGGCTGCCAGCCGAGCGCAGTGCAGCGGCAGCCACGAACAGGAGCGCCACCGTATGGAGCTGCTCGTTCGCGAACCCCGCGAGTGCCTGCCGCGGCTCGAGGATGCCCAGCAGCGTCAACGCCGCCAGCGCGAGGCCGATGGCCACCTCCGCTGCCGCCCACCCCCGGATCATGCTCACGAACGCGACGACTGTTGCCAGGAGAACGGCCCACGGGTGCCATGACTCCAACTTCACCTCCGTTATGCGGGACACACGGTGTCACCCGGTGAGGCATTGTGACAGTTCCTGAGCTCCGGAGCGCGCTCGCCGAACCAACCGGCTGGCTATCGGAATTGCCGGCGCCGTCTACCTGTCGCGACAAATCGAGTCACAGCTGTTCGGGTTGTCGCCGCTCGACCCGCTGACACTGGCCGGTTCACTCGTCCTGCTGTCGCTGGTTGCGCTGCTGGCGGGGTACGTCCCCGCGCGCCGCGCCACGGGCATCGATCCGCTGATGGCGTTGCGGGCGGACTAACCGCGCTGGTGGCGTGAAGCCTGGTGCGCATCATCAGCGGGCGGCCGGCTGCACGAACCGCCTGAAGAAGCTCTCGCTCTTCCATGCCGGCGCCGCTGCACGGTTGGCGACCCTGACCGAGAGCCGGCCGATCAAGTCGGTGAACGCCACGGCCGCACCCCTGTCCACTGGCTGGTGCAGGTCGTCGGATGGCGCGTGGTATCGCTCGCGCGTCCAATCAGCCCTGATCTTTGCCTCCGGCGAGCCAGGTTCGAAGCCGACGAACATCGAGAGTGCAGGCACCCCCTGCCGGACGAAGCTGTACTGATCGCTGCGGATGAAGCTGTTGCGCTGCGGCTGCGGGTCCGGTTGCACGCGGATCCCCATCTCCTGCGCCACGGCGCGGACGTCGTCCCCCAGATCCGACTCGTCGAGACCCAGCACCGTGAGCAGCTTCAACGGGAAGAGCGGCAGGAACATGTCCATGTTGACGTTCGCGACGATGCCCTCGCGCGGCACCGTCGGATTGAGCGCGTAGTAGCGCGAGCCGAGCAGCCCCTTCTCTTCTGCCGTGACCGCCAGGAAGACGACGGAGCGCTTCGGCCTGGCGGCTGCGATTGCAGAAGCAGACTCGATCAGGGTGGCGATGCCTGACGCGTTGTCCATCGCTCCGTTGTAGATGCTGTCGCCGTTGACGGGAGCGCCCACACCCACATGATCGAGGTGGGCCGTCAGCACCACGTATTCACCCGCGAGCACCGGATCGCTGCCACGGACAACGCCGGCCACATTGTGCGACTCGACATCCTGATGCTCGACCGCCACTGTCGCGCGCAGGATCCCCGGCAGCGAAAAGCGCGGCAGCGCCTTGCCCTCGTCCGCCACCTTCAGCATGTCCGCAAGGCTGTGGCCCGAGCCTTCGAAGAGACGTACGGCGCGCGCGGGGTTGAACGTGATGGACACCTGCTGACCGGCCGTCTGATCGAGCGACGGGTCGGCGAGCGCCATGGACGGATTCAGACGGTTGGGCGAGGACCGCTCCCATGGCACGTCCATCGTCCTGGGATTGGGAATGGCAAGGGTGCCAATCGCACCCAGATCCTTCAACGTATTCCACCGCTCGGCCGCTGACTGGTAGTGCGCGCTCAGCGCGCCAGGGACACTGGAAGGGCTGCCGGACACGTACACGACCACTTTGCCTTGAACGTCCAGGCCGGCGAAGTCGTCATGACCGACTTCCGGGATGCGGAGGCCGTGCCCGGCAAACACCATCGGCGCTTCCACCCTCGGCGCCGGCTCGATCCTCATGCCGAAGATGGCCTCTTCCCCGAGGGTGACCGGGAGCTCGCGCCCTTCGACGACGATGTTCAGCGAGGAGCGGTCCTCGAGAATGCGGCGGGAGCGGAAGGAGACCGCCTGGAGGTAGTCAGACGTGCCGGCGGGTTCGAGACCTGCAAGCCTGAACTGCCCCGCCACATAGTCGGCGGCCTTGCGGTGCTCAGGGCTCCCCGTCTCGCGGCCGCGCATCTCATCGCCGGCCAGCGTCTCCACGTGCGTCCACCAGCGGGCAGCGGCGTCCTCGGCGCCGGGATTGGCCGCGCGAGCCGAGGGTTCCCCGGCGCAGGCGGCGAGAAGGGTGACGGACGTGAGCAGCAGCAGAGCGTGCGGGCGTCTCATCCGCCCAAACTAGCACAGGCTTTGTGTGTCACAGAGACCCTGGGTCAGCGTCCAGCCCCCAGCTTCGCAGGATGGCGGCCTCATCAGCTGGATCCACTGCCTTCTTGAACCGTGCGCCGGAGCGCCCCTTTACGCGGCGCTCGCAGTCGGCCCACGTGGCGTGACGCATCGGTGTGCCGTCGACAACGCTCAGGTAAGAGTGTGCCGCGGCTTTGTCCCTGCGCGGCGCACCCTGCGTGCGGGTGGGCACCGACGTGTCCGACGGCAGATCGAGCACGGCCAGGCCGTAGCCTGAGAGGTCCCCCGTGTAGAGGTCCACGTGAGCCCGTCTCGCGAGTGCGTCGGCAATCTGGTCAACGCGTTCGTTCCCCGGGGTACCGACATGCCCGCGGACGTAGTGCCACTCGATGCCTCCCTTGCCGCGGGAGGCGACGAGCGCGTACATCTCTTCCCAGAGGTCGCGGTTCTGAACGTCGCTTCCATCCGCGGTCTTCCACCCACGCCGGCGCCACGCCCAGATCCACTCGCGTATTCCCCTGATGACGTAGGTGGAGTCGGTGTATACCGCCAGCGAGCCGTCGACCTGCCTGAGATACTCGAGCGCCTTGATGGCGCCAGTGAGCTCCATCTTGTTGTTGGTCGTGTGCGGAGAGTGCCCCCCGAGCTCGGTGACCTGCCCGTCCGGAGTGACGAGGACAGCGCCCCACCCGCCCGGCCCGGGGTTGCCCTTTGTGGCGCCGTCGGTGAAGACAATGATGGGTTGTTCAGGCATTCCAATTCGTACGGCTGCGGCTCATCTGGAGCCACATTCTAGCGCTGGCGCCGACGGTGGGGGTGATGACGAGGAAGTGAGGGGGCCGGTGGACCCAAACGGCAGAGGTTCATTATTCACCTTGTATTTTTCCAGGGGCAATGGACAATACCGCGTCGGGGCTTTGACCACGGACCCTTCTGCTTCCCCCCAAGGGAGTTCGGCACGTGCTGCGCGCCCGCTTGCTCCTCCTGTTTCTCGCCTGCGGGCTTGTCCCGGCGGATGCACCCGCCGAAACCGGCCGGGACGAACAGGCCACAACGCTCTTCGAGATGCCGCTGCCGGGCGGCCTGCCCGCGGCGCTCGCGCTCATGCAGGACCGCGTCGCGCCGGACAGGAGCCAGTTCCTCCTCGAAGTCATCCGGCGGGTGCACCATGCAGCGCCAGGCGCGTTCAAGACGGAGCCCGACCGCGTTCGGGAGGGGCTGCTCGCTCACCTGGACGCCGTGATCCTCGTGCAGCACACCGGGAAGGTGGACACGCTGCCCCTGCCCCTTTCACCAGCGGTCTGGACCGACAGCGTCTTCGACGGGCGCGTGAGAACGACGTCCGCATTACCGGCCGAGATCCTCCGGTCCCGAGGGCCGGCGCTCCTCTATTCGGGATTGTTCTCGCTGGATGACGAGACGCGGGCCTGGCTCGCGGCGCGGCCCGCTCTCGTCCGCGATCTCGCCTGGACGTACGCGGCGCGCTTTCTTCTTGCCGCTCCCGCGCTCAGGGTGTCCGGTGGCAAGGTTCACGTGCCCGGCGGCGAGCGGGCGGAACCGGTCTGGCAGTCCATCGTGGGACAGCCGGTTGGAACCCCCGAAGCGTTCGTGAGAGCGCTGCTTGCCGATCCCACCGGGCGGCTCGCGTACTTTTTTGGCGCGATGGGAGGGCTCACGACACCCCAGGTGTCGCTGGCGCTAAGCCTCGACGCACGTGACGCCGGCACTCGCGTTGCCGGCGGCCGGCGGTTGCTGCGGGTCTTCGAACGGTTGGGACCAGGCTGGACGGTAGACGCTCGCGCCTTCTGGCGCCCCGTGCGCGATCCTGCCCTGCTGCTGGCGGACCTGCGAGTGGCGGATGACGGCAGCCCCGTGCTGCCGGGTGGACAGGATTTCTGGGCGGCGGTGCTGGCGCCTGTAAAGCGCGGCCACGGGGGCATGGGCCCCCTGCCGACGGTGTCGCTGACCCCCGATCCTCCGCTCGAGTTCGCCTGGCTTGCGGAGAGGCTGTTCTCCGGCGATCCCGCTGATCAGGAGCTCCGCTATCGACTGGTTCTGTTCGGCTCGCGCATGATGGCCCTGCGCCCGGGGGAGGCCGCGGGAGACCTGCTCGAGGCGCTCAGGACGGCAGCGACCTTTCCGGCGCTGGCCGTCGCGCTCGAACGCGCGGGGATCCTGGATCCTGTGGTTCACTCCCTTGCCTCGCGCCGCGCAGCGGCGCTGTCGGCCACTGCCGACCGCGCGCGTGCCGAACGGGCAGTGGCACAGTTCCAGGGGACCCTCGCCCTCGTGCTGCGCGCGGCCGCGCGCGGAAGCCTGCCCCCCAGCTCGCTTCCCGGGTTCATCACTTCGCTTGCCGCAGTAGACGTGAACGGACGCGGTGAGTACGAGGGGCGGCTGGTCCGCTGGCTTGCCGAAAACCTGGAAGGCGCCGGCGGCAACTCCATGACCATGGAGGCCAGGCTCCTGCACGCGGTCGCTGGTTCCCCTGCCGGGAGGCGGTACGTCGAGTGGGAAGGCACGAGGTACCTGCTGGACTTTCCTGCCGCAGAGAGCCTGAGGATTTCCCGCCGGCTCGGGCCGGGCAGGCGCCCGTTCCTGGAAGCGGCCTTTTCCCTCATTGCTATCGCCGAGGACCTCTCGTCCACCGGCACGCGCGCTCAGGGGGCAGTTGCCGAGTCACTGGAAACGCTGGCACGCGAGCTCGGGTGGGACACGGCTCCGCCGCCGGCATACGGGCAGACGATCTCCGTGCTGCGGCAGATCCGCGACCCCGGTGATCGTCGCATTCAGACGCGCGTCGTGCCTGCCCTGCTCTCGATTGCCGACGACCTGCTCGCCCGAACGCTGACGGAGCTCGCGTATGCGGCAGCCCTCGGCCACGCAGAGAGGACCTCGGCGTCTGCCTCGGAAGTAGCGGCCCGCCACGACTTCGGGTTTGCTGCGCAAGGCGAAAGGCGGGTGGCGTGGTCCCTGCCGGTACAGCAATCGGACTTCCCCGGCTGGCGGGTGCAAGGATCGCTGCTCGGACTCGACGTCACCCTGGCGGAGTTCTCGCTGCTGCGGCTTTCCCGGAAGCCTCCCGCGCGGCCGCCGACGCTGTATCACCTCGATCGCCGCGCGATGATCGAGGCCGTGGCGCTCGTCGAGGGTTCCGCGCTGAGCGACCGCGACCGTGACATCATCGCGGCCGCCATCCGCCGCGGGCGCGAACGGCTCCTGAGCGCGGACACCCCGGCCGACGCCTCGGCGCTTGCTGCCGAAATCGGCCTGAGCTCCAACAGGCGTTCCCTGCTGCAGTGGATCGCGGCTCACGACCGTCCCCGCGTCCAGGCGTTCCTCTCGCCAACCGAGCTCCTGTGGCTGGGCCTCGAGGGACGCCCGATTGCGCCCGCCCTCCATGCGTGGGGCGCCCCCGCGCGTTCGAGGCTGGGGTGTCTGTGCCTGCGGTTGCCGGACGGACGCACGTCGGAGACCTTGACCGGCCGGTGGCATGCCGGGATTTCCGCCACCGGGTTCCCCGACCTCAATCTTCGCCTGGCCGAACTGCTCGCCGACCTGGGCATGCCTGCAGGACTCCTTCAGCCCGTGCTCTCCTCGGCCACACTGGAATTCGTGGACACGGCGGTCGCTCGCGACGAGGACGATCGACGTGGGCTGCTCGAGTTCGTGCAGGCGCTGCAGCTCGAAAACCTCGAGCAGTACCTCGCGCTGCTGACGACGGACGGACCGCTGGTGCCCAGTGACGAACCTGCTGCTGACGACGAGGCCGGCACCGGCGAGCTCTCCCGCAGAACCGAACATGAGGTGCCGCAATGAGGAGTCTGGCTATCTGCGCCGTGGCTGCAGGATGTGTGGTGTCGATGGCCGCCGCGGGACAGGCGCCGGCGGTTCGCATCACCTCGCCTGCGGCGGATGCGGTGATCAGCGGTCCCTCCTCACTCGCAGCAACGCTGGAGCCTGAGACGCTCCTCGAGGCTGTTCAGGGGGTCAGCTTCTTCGTGAACGGACGCCTCGTCTGCTCGGTCGAGACTCCCCCCTTCGCATGCCCGTGGGATCCCGGTGCCGCCATCCGCGGCCACCACGTAAGGGTCGTCGTCTCGCTGACGGGAGGCCGCCGGCTGGTCGGGAACGTCCACACGAAGAATCTGGGTCACACGGAGCAGGTCCGCGCCGAAGCGATTCTGGTTCCGGCCATCGTCACGACCCGCGGCCAGTTCGTGCGGGGACTGAAGCAGCAGGACTTCGAGGTCTACGAGGACGGCGTGCGCCAGCCGATCGCCAGCTTCGTCGCCGAGGAGGCCCCCCTGGACCTGGTGCTGGCCGTGGACATCAGCGGCAGCATGGAAGGGGCGCTCGTGGACGTCAAGGCGGCGGTGAGGCACCTCCTCGCGAGGCTCCGCCCAGGCGACGCGGCAACAATCCTCGGGTTCAACGACAACACCTTCGTCGTCGCCGAGCGCGAGAAGGACGCCGCGACACGGGAAGCGGCCGTCGGGCTGCTGACACCCTGGGGGGGCACCGCGCTGTATGACGCCACCGTGCGTGCGCTCGATCTGGTGGGGCAGCAGTGGGGCCGGAAGGGAGTCGTCCTGTTCTCGGATGGAGACGACCGCCACAGCCTGACCACCCGCGAGACCGCCATGGCCCGCGTGCAGGCGAGCGACGCGATGCTCTACACCGTCGGGTTCGGCTCGGGTGTGACGGTGCCGCGCCTGAAGTCGAGCCTGGATGAGTACGCCCGATCCACCGGGGGCCGTGCGTTCTATCCGCGCGATGCGCGGGAGCTCGATTCGGCGTTCGATCAGATTGTCGAGGAGCTGGCCAGCCAGTACGTGCTGTCGTATTCCCCCACCAACTCCGTCCGTGACGGCAAGTGGCGGAACATCACCGTGCAGATCCGGAAGGGCAACTACGACGTCAGGGCGAGGCGCGGGTATCGCGCCGAGGGTCCGCAGCAGGCGGGGAGATAGGTCATGAGCATGCGAAGGAACGGGCAGGCGGCACTGGTGGCGGGCGCCAGTATTCTCGGGGGCTGGACTCTCGCCATCGCACAAGCGAACGATTCTGCGCAGGCGCCGACCTTCCGCAGCGGAGTCGAGCTGGTCACGGTCGATGCCGGCGTGGTGGATCGACAGGGACGGCCGGTTCGAGACCTCGACGCGGGGGACTTCGTCGTCACGGTGGGAGGTCAGCGGCGCAGGGTGGCGAGCGCGGAATTCATCGACACCTCGACCCCGCGCACGAGCCCGGCACAGGAGAGTGCGCCTCCGCCGGTCAGCACGAACGACGGCGCCGGCCTCGGGCGGCAGTTCGTCTTCATCGTCGATCAGAACACCCTGGAGCCGGGGAGCCTCAGGAACATCGGCAAGGCGGCCTCCACCTTCTTTGGAGGGCTCTCGTTCGCGGATCGATCGGCCCTGATCCTGATGCCCACGGGAGCCGGGATGCCGCTGACCTGGGCGCACGACAAGGTCCAGGACGCCCTCGCCCGGGTCACCGGCACGGCACATTTCGGGGGCAGCAATGAATTCAGCAGCCTCAGCGAGGCGCGCGATATAGCCACACGCAATGTCATGGCCCTGCGGAACGTGGCGCAGCGCGAGTGCGGAGACATGATGGCCTCGTCAGGCCCCCCCGCGGATCCCTTTGGATCCGGCGGATCGGGTGCCGGCACGCAGGGAGGAGGGCCGGTGGGCGCACCTACTCCTACGGCTGGGGGGCAGACGCAGGGAGGCGACACCCAGGCGCCGGGCACCCCCTCGGGCGGGGGGCAGACGACCGGCGGTTCTTCTCCCCAGCCGCGGGGACGCCAGTCAACAGGGACTTCCCGGATCGACAGCTGCACGCGTGACATTCAGACCCGTGCGGAGTGGGCGTGGCGGACCGCACACATGACCTCCCTCGCGAGCCTCAATGCCCTGCACCACGTGCTTGCGGCGCTCGGGCGGATCCCCGGGGACAAGACCGTGATTCTGATCTCCGGCGGATGGCCGCTGGACGACCGGGATCAGACGTCGCTGCTGGCCAGTGTGGCTGCCGATGCGGCAGCCGCGCGCGCAACGCTCTACACGCTGTTCGTCCCCGCGTCGGTTTCCTCGGCCGGCATGCGGATGGTGAGCTCCACCCCGTCCTCCGATCGCCAGCTTCACAGCTCCCCGCTGGAAATGCTGGCGAGCATGACCGGAGGCGGCTCGCACCGCGTCGAAGTGGGAGCAGAAGGAATCTTCGCGCGGCTGTCCACGGAGCTGTCCGGGTACTACCGTCTCGGGGTGGAGAAGGATCCGGCGGACGCCGACGGCAAGCCGCGGCGCGTCAAGATCCAGGTCTCCCGCAATGCCGTGACGGTTCGGTCCCGGGAGCTGTTCGACACGCGCACGTTCGAGGACCGGAACTGGGCCGCGCGGCTGGCCTCGGCGCTGGACGCGCCAATCCCCGCAGGGGCGATCGGGCTCAAGGTGACCAGCTACGTGACGGCACACGAGGAGGCCGGGCGGTTCCGGCTGGTCCTCGCCGGCGAGGCCACCCGCGTCGATCCGGGCGAGGCGACGTTCAAGATCGTCGTGCGCGACTTCGACGGGAAGGAGGTCCTCGCCGGCGAGCAGCCGCTCGGCGAGCCGACGGGCGATGGGCTCTGGTTTGCGACGAGCATTCCCCTGCCTGCCGGCCGGTACGTCGTGCGGGTGGCAGTCATCGACGGCGCGGGCCGGGTCGGATCGGTGGATCACCGTGCGGAGGCCCGGTTCGTCAAGGTTGGCGGCATGGAGGCCTCCGGCCCACTGCTCGTAAGAGTGCCCGCGGGCCAGACCGGCAATCCCCGCGTGGCGCTGCGCGAAGTCCGCCAGGACGAACGGCTCGCCCTTCAGGTGGATCTCGAAGGTGACGGCGCGGGGCTGACCGATGCCGGCGTGATGTTCGACATCAGCCCGGCCGGCGGAGGCACGCCGCTCATCGAGGCGCCGGCCAGCCTGGCGCCAGGCTCCCGCAGCGGCTGGATGATGGCGCAGGCGGTGACGGATCTCCGCGTGCTGCCACCCGGTGAATACGTGCTCCGTTCCAGAGTCACATCCGGCGGTGATGGGACCGTCGAGATGAGCCGCACCTTCGCCGTGCTCGAAGCTCCAGCAGAGACGGCGCATGTCGCGACGGCCAGCTCCCCCGCCGCGGGAGGCACGTCGAACCTGCGATCCGCAATCGCGGTCATTGCCCCGCTGCCGGGGTTTGCCATGGACCAGGTACTTGCGCCGGAGGTGCGCGGGGCGTTTCTCGATCGCGTAGCCGCTCGCCCGGACGCCAGCTCCCCCATGCTACGCGAGCTCATCGACCGTGCACGGTCCGGCGGAATCGAGGATCTCTTCATATCGGACGTCCTCGCCGCGGAATCACCCGTCGCCGCCTTCTTGAAAGGGTTGTCGCTGCTGGCGCAGCAGAAGCTCGAGCCTGCCGCGCAGGCCTTCAGGAGTGCCATGCGCGGGGCCGCGGATTTCTACCCCGCGATGGTCTATCTCGGCGCCTGCTATGCCGCGGGTGGCAACGACAAGGAGGCCGCAGGAGCCTGGCGCACCGCCCTCATCAAGGAGGCCGATTCTCCGGCGCTGCACCTCGTGCTCGGTGAAGCCCTGCTGCGCCAGGGCAGCAGCGACCTCGCGCGCGAAACTCTCGAGGCGGCCCAGATCCGCTGGCCCGGCGATGATGCGCTGAAGCGGCGGTTTGCCGTGGCCGCCCTGCTCACCGGAGATCGCGCGTCCGGCCTTCGGGCGCTTGACGACCTCGTGGCGATGCAGGGGGACGATGAGGCATCGCTCGGCGCAGGCCTGCTGGTGCTGTACGAAGCATTCGTGAACAAGCGGCCGGTCGAGGATCCCGAACGGGACCGCGCACGGATGACACGTCTTGCCGAAGCCTACAAGGCACGAGGGGGGGCGTCTCAGGCGCTCGTCGATTCCTGGCTTGCCACCACGCGCGGTTCCGACTGACGGCGTCAGGTCCGATCGAGGCCCGGTGCGCCGGGCCTCACCGGGCGCGTGCCTGCCACGCTTCCAGCCGGCGCCGGAAGTCCTGCCGCACCGATTCCTGCGCGGGATCGCCGGCGAGGTTCACGAGTTCACCAGGATCGTCCCGCAGATTGAACAGCTGGTCGTACCCGAACTCCGGCCAGACGACGTACTTCCAGTCGCGACGGACCAGCGCCATCGAGGACGGGATGCGGTCCTTCGACGTGATGGTCGGGTGCTCGTAGAAGAACTCGTCCCTCTCCGTCCCCTGGCGCTCGCCCAGATACAGCCCGGAGAGATCCAGCCCCTGCATGGACTCCGGAATGGCAGCGCCAGCCGCGCTGACGAGTGTGGGCGCCACGTCGATGTTCAGGGCAACTGAGTCGACCACCTGCCCCCGGCGCGCGGCGGGCAGCCGTGGATCCCTGACGATGAGCGGCACACGGATCGACTCTTCGTAGGGGTACCACTTGTCGGCTAATCCGCGGTCTGCCTGGAAATAGCCGTTGTCGGCTACGAACAGCACGAGCGTATTGCCGGCGACACCTTGTACGTCGAGCTCGTCGAGCAGCCGGCCGACGGCCTGATCGGCCTCGGTGATCAGCCGGTAGTACCGCGTCAGATAGTCCTGGTAGCGGTCGGGCGTGTCGAACCGCCAGTGGAACCTGACGCGCCCCTCGTTGGACGGCTGGCGGAGAAACGGTGGAAGCGCGTCGAAATAGGCCTCCCCGCCACGGACCGGGGGCGGCATGGTGACACCCTCGTACGGGGTCGCGCTCCACTCCTGCGGCAGGTACTGCTCCGGCGCGTTGTCCTGCGCGTGCGCGGCGAAAAACGACACGCTCAGGGCGAAGGGTCGGTCCACCGGGCGGGAGCGCAGGAACTCCAGCGCATCCCGCTCGTTCTTCTCGGTCACGTGCACGGTGCTGCCGTCGGGCTCGGTGAACCAGTGGCGTGTTTCGTACGAACGCAGGAAATCGAAATCGGACTCGCGGGCCCGCCCGACCCCGTACTTGCCCACGAACCCTGTCCAGTAACCGGAGGCGCGCAGCACGGCGGGGTACGTCGACCTCCAGGCATCTTCCTCAATGGGCGTCGAGAAGGCCGTGACGCCATGCCGTGACATGTACTGGCCCGTCAGAAGCGACGCGCGGCTGACCATGCAGATGGACGTCGTGACGAAAGCGTTTTCGAAGCGCACCCCGTCGGCGGCAAGGCGGTCGAGCCGCGGTGTCTTCACCACCGGATTGCCCGCCGCGCCAATCGCATCCCAGCGAACGTCGTCCATCACGAGGAGCAGCACGTTCAGAGGGGGTGCGGGGGAAGCGGGCTGTCGTCCGCATCCCGCCATCGACGCCAGCATCACAATTGCCGGAGCCAGCCGGCACCACGCGTATCGTCTCGAATGCATCCTCACCTCAGCGAGCGCTCGATGTGCGGCCACTCCTCCACCCTTGCCCAGGGCATCGCGGTTCACTGGTTCGGGAGAGAACAGGAGCCGGGCAAGTGGCTGCCGCCGGGGAAGGCCACGGTCCGGCAGCACTCGTTCCCACACTCCGACTGCGGCCACGGATGTTATCGCACCCGCGCGTCCGCGTGCCGTTCCCGGACGGTGCCGCCGATCACCAGCGCTGCCGAGATGATGAGCAGGTTCTTGATGATGTACTGCCCTTCCATCGTCGGCGCGTAGGGAATGTGGCCGGCTTGAAACGCCACCTCGGGGAGCAGCACCAGCGGGAGGAAGGTGCCCCCCATCTGCAGGGCCAGGAGAGCGATCGCGATCCGCACCGTTCGCCGGAAGAGGAACGTCACCCCGATTGCCACCTCCCACCAGCCGATGACCGCCACCCACCCGTCGGGTGAGAGAAGGGGCATCCATCCCACGGTCGCCCGGACGAGCGGGGCGGCCGGCGAGAGTTCCAGGGGCTTCAGGATGCCGAACCAGACGAAAATCACCGCGAGCGACACGCGGAGTGCGAGGATGCCCCAGCGGCGCATGAAGGCGGCAATCTGCTGATCAACGGCATCGAGCGACCGTGGTATGGGCAAGGATGGCCTCGGCGTCGCAGATCGATGCATGAGCCAGCTTACTGCCCGTCGGCACCCCGCCGTAAGACGTCCCGGTCTCCCATCGGAAATTGGCGGGTGTCGTCCGCGAGGCGGGCATTCCGCGGGGGGAAAGGATCGATCAGGCGGCCCCTGCCATCCGCACGCGCTGGAGGTCTTCCGGTGTCCCCGCCAGCACCAGCCGATCCTCTTCGGCGAGCGGCCTGTGAGGATCCGGAGCAGCCAGCTGATTGTGATCCGTCGAGACCGCCAGTACCGTGACCCGGAATCGCGCCGGGAGTTCGAGTGCCGCGAGGCTCTGTCCCGCCCAGCCGCTCAGCGAACCTGCGCGAACCTCTTCGACGATGAAAGGGTCGTGTGCGGGTTCCTCCCCGGGATCGCTGAGCATGGCAAGGTACTCGATGGCGCGATCGAGCGCCTCGGGCTCTCCGGAGAGGAAGACACGGTCGCCGGGAAACAGCTGGAATGCCGGTCCGGGATTGAAGAAGCTCCGGCCGCCGCGGCTCACCGCCAGAATGGTCGCGCCGAACTCATCCCGAAGAGGGATCTCGGCGATGCGATGCCCCGCCCATTTCGACGTCGACCCGAGCCGCACCTCGCGCAACCCGGGTGCTGCCGTAGCGATCGCGCTCAGCCGGTCCATCGCGGTGGTGATTGCGTCTGCCGCCTGCTCGGCAGCATCGGCGTACGGGCGGAGGAGGACGTCCACGCCGGCCAGCCGGAGCTCATCCCCATCGTCGGCCGTTCGGCACGTAACGGCGATCCTGCCGTTGAACACGCGCTCCCGGAGATGCTGCAGCAGCACCCGGCTGGTCTCGACGTCCGGCGCCGTGCTCACGACCCAGTTCACGCCGGTGAGCGGCAGATGATCGAAGAGCTCAGGATCGCTGGCGTCTCCGTACAGCACGGGCACACCTTCCTCTCGCCATCGCCCGAGAGCCTCGGGATCGAAGTCGACACCGATCACCCGGCGCTTCCTGAGAAGCAGATGCCGCACGATCCCTCCGCCGTAGCGGCCGAGCCCAAGGACGACAACGTCCGCTACAGGAGGGGACCCCGTGTCTGCGGCCCCTTCGCGAAAAGGTGTGCGCCGCTCGAAGATGCCGAGCCAGGGCGCCAGCCACTCGTACAGGGGCGCCGAGTAGATGATCATGTATGTAGAGAGCGCGATCGTGATCAGGCCGACGGTCGTGATGAGGCCCATGGCCTCGGGGCCCAGGTGGCCAACACTCACGCCCAGGGCGCCGAGGATCAGCGAGAACTCGCTGATCTGTGCCACGGTCAGTCCCGCGAGGAAGCTTGTCCGCTTCCGGTACCCCATCGCCCCCATGATGACCATCACGATGAGGGGGTTTCCGACCAGCACGAAGGCCGAGAATATCGCGGCAGCCCCGAGCGTTGCGCCAAGGAGCGAGAGGTCGAGCCGGGCGCCGAGATCGATGAAGAAGAACAGCAGCAGGAAGTCCCGGACGGTGACCAGCCGGCTGCCGATCGCCTCGCGATAGGGCGTGGATGCCAGCGATGCGCCGGCAAGAAACGCCCCCACTTCCTTGCTCAAGCCCAGTTCTTCACCCAGGGCCGCGAGCACCACGGCCCATGCGATTCCGGCAAGTACCAGCAGTTCGGGGGAACGGGCCAGAAGCGTCGTCACGGCCGGCAGGACCCAGACTGCGAGGATCGCGACAACCGCCAGGAACCCGAGCCCCTTCACCAGAATCATGACGGCATGCGCCAGCAGGCTCTCATCCGCCGATCGGTCCCCGCCGATCGCGGTGATGCCAATCATCGCGAGGATCACCCCCAGGTCCTGCACGATGAGAAAGCCGACAGCGATGCGCCCGTGGAGGGCGTCGATCTCGTGCTTGTCCGACAGCAGCTTGACGATGATGATCGTGCTCGAGAACGTCAGGGCCACCGCCACGTAGGACGCGGTCAGCACGTTCATGCCGAGGGCGATGGCGATGAGGAACCCGATCACCGAGGTGAAGACGATCTGGCCGGCACCGGTCGCCAGCGCCACCGGCCCAAGCGTGCGAATCGTCTGGAAGTCGAGCTTGAGGCCGACAACGAACAGCAGCAGGGAGATGCCGATGCTCGCGAGCAGCTCGACTTCCTCGTGCTGGGTGACCAGGCCGATCCCCGCCGGGCCAACGAGAATGCCAACGGCTATGAACGAGACGATCAGCGGCTGCCGGAACCAGGTGCCGACCGCCCCCAGGGCAGCAGCCGTCAGCAGCGTCAGCGCGATTTCAGCGAAGGCATTTCCAAATGGCACGTTCTTCTGCTTCCCCGGCCTCAAATTGTAGGCGAGGCGCCGATTGAGGGGTCCCCGGACCCTTTGGCTCGTCCCACAGCTCAGCTCGATGTTGAATCCGGAGTTCTTTACAGTCCGCCGGACGGGAGACTAATATGGCGGCAGTTCTCCATGTCCCAGGACAGCAGTTTCCGGGTGCCGGTCACGAGCCGGGCGCCGGATGTCGAGGCTCACTCCTCGGTTTCGCTGGTGCTTCGCGCGCGCGAAGGAGACGACGCTGCGCGGGAAGAACTGTGCGCGCGCTACCTGCCGCGGCTGCGCCGCTGGGCTCACGGGCGCCTGCCGCTCTGGGCGCGCGATCACCTGGACACCGAGGACATCGTGCAGGACACACTGCTGCAATCGGTCCGGCGGCTCCCGGCGTTTTCCCCGCAGCACCATCAGGCGTTCGCCGCCTACGTCTGCGTAGCGCTGCGCAATCAGGTCAAGGACGTGCTGCGCCGCGCATCGCGCCGGCCGCTCGGTGAACCTGTCGGCGGCGACGAGCCCGCTGACGATCCCTCTCCCCTCGAGCAGGCGGTCGGCCATCAGACCCTGCAGCGGTACGAGTCGGCCCTCCAGCGCCTCAGTGAGAGGGACCGCGAGCTCGTGATTGCGCGCGTGGAGCTCGAGCTCGACTACGAGGAGATCGCGGAGTTGCTCGAAAAGCGCTCGATCGGCGCGGCCCGCGTCGCGGTCAGCCGTGCGCTGGTACGGCTGGCCACCGAAATGGGTCATGAGCGACACGCCTGAAGACCCCTCGCTCCTTGCGCTCGCGGCCGCCCTTGCTGACGGAACGGCGATCGACTGGGAGAAGATCGAGGGACAGGAGCTCCCGCCGAACCGGCGGCTCCTCGTCGAAGACCTTCGGCGCGTAGCGTCGGTCGTCAGGGCCCACCGCTCAGCAGTCACTCCCCCTGCTTTCGTCCCTCGCCACTGGCGCCATTTGGTCCTGCTCGAATGCGTCGGCTCTGGCGCCTTCGGATCCGTGTACCGCGGGTGGGATTCCCTGGTGGACCGGGAGGTCGCTGTCAAGCTCCTGCCGCCTGGCGATGTCGCGGAGCCCCCGCTGGAGGAGGCCCGTGCGCTCGCACGCATCCGCCACCCGAACGTAGTCGTCGTCTATGGCGCCGATCAGGACGAGGACGGGGTCGGCATCTGGATGGAGTACATCGAGGGGCAGACCCTGGCCGACATCGTGCGCGACCGCGGCCCGATGAGCGCACGCGAGGTCTCCGGCATCGGCGTGGACCTGTGCCGCGCGCTGTCCGCCCTCCATGCCGCCGGGCTGCTGCACCGGGACATAAAGGCGCAGAACGTCATGCGGGAGGTTGGCGGCCGCATCGTCCTCATGGATTTCAGCGGCGCCGAAGGAGTGGCCCGAAAGGCGAAGCCAACGTTCTCGGGAACGCCGGCCTACATGGCTCCCGAGCTTCTCGAAGGTGCCGCCGCAAGCGTGACGACCGACGTGTACAGTTTCGGCGTGCTGTTGTTCTTCCTGATCTCTGGCCGGTTTCCCGTGGACGGGAGGGGCGTTACGGAGTTGAGGAACGCTCACGCGCGCCGGGAGCGGACCCGGCTGCGGGACGTGCGGCCGGATGCGGGGGACGCCATCGTCCAGGTGATCGAGCGCGCCACGGCGCACGACCCGGCAGTCCGGTATCAGACCGCCGGCGAGCTGGAGGGGGCGCTGACCGCCGCGTCCGGAGCCCACGCGGTGATCGTGTCGGCCGGGAACGGCGGAGCGGCGGTCCTCTGGTCGGGTCGACGAGCCCGAATCGGCCTGGTCCCTCAGTTGCTCCTGGGCGGTTTGCTGCTGGCCGCCCTCGGACTGGCGGCGGACCGCTGGCGGACGTGGGGAACACCAGCCCCAGCAGCCGCGCCGCTGGCAAGGTTCACCATCGGCCACCCCTATCTGTCGGGCAGCTGGCCCCGCCTCTCCCCGGATGGCCGCTTCATTGTTTTCGGGGCGGCAGTCGAGGGGCAGAATCGTCTCTGGGTCCGCCCGATCGACGCCACCGAAGGCCTGACCCTCAAGAACACGACGGCAACGGAAACGCCGTTCTGGTCGCCGGACAGCCGCTTTCTGGCCTTCTTCGAGGAGGGGAAGCTCCGAAAGGTCAGCCTTGCCGGAGATGTGACCGAGATCGTCAGCGAGGCGCCGCACCCGCAGGGCGGGGACTGGAGCGAGGCGGGGATTCTCCTTTTTGCCAGGGGAGGGGGTATCTACCAGGTCGGTGCCGACGGACAGAACCTCGCGCGCGTCACCCAGGTCGACACAACCCGCGGCGATTACCAGCACGGCTGGCCGGAGTTCCTGCCTGACGGCCGGCGTTTTCTCTACGTGATACGCAGCTTGCAGCCGGACCGCGCGGGCCTTTATGTCGGTTCCCTGGATTCCCAGGAAGCACACCGGCTGATGCCGCCGTACTCGCGGGCGGCCTACGCCAACGGACACGTGCTGTTCGTTCGGGACGGCACCCTGCTTGCTCAGCCGTTCGACCTGCGGACGGCAACGGTTCACGGCGTGCCGGTGAAGCTGGCCTCCGGCATCCAGTATCACTCCGGAGGCGACGCCTCGTTCGACGCCGCCTCCGGGGTGCTGATCCATGGCGCCACACCCGGTCCGGCAGTGAGACGGGTAAAGGTCCTGGACCGCCGCGGCCGCGAGCTCGAGGTCCTGCACACGCTGGGCGCGGCGCGGCAGCCACAGTTCTCACCCGACGGCCGGCGCATTGTCTTCGAGCGCCGGCCCGACGACGGCCGGGGCGGTGACTTGTGGGTGTACGACATCGGGCGTGGCAGCAAGTCGGCGCTGACCCGATCCGAAGCGGACGATATGCGACCGGTCTGGTCGCCGGACGGCAGCCGCGTGGCGTTCTCCTCGAAGCGCGGCCTCCTGCATATTTTCAGCAAGCCGGTGGACGGCACGGACGAGGAAAGTTTGCTGGTGACCGACCCCGGCGAGGCACTCGTCGAATCCTGGTCTCCGGATGGCGGGCACCTCAGCGCCACCATCCGCCGCAGGGGCCTGTGGATCCTGCCCCTCGAGCCTGGCAGGAAACCCTGGCTCGTGCGAGCCGACCCGACCACCGAGGTCTGGCACTCGGAATTTTCTCCCGACGGGCGCTGGCTGGCCTACGCATCAGCGGAGTCCGGGAGGCTCGAGGTGTATGTGGAACCCTTTCCAGCCACCGGCGCACGCTGGCAGGTCTCGACCGAGGGTGGCGCCGAGCCACACTGGTCGAAAGATCCGCTCGAGTTGTTCTATCTGAGTGCCGATAGCCGGATCATGGCGGTTTCAAACGGCCCGGGACGCTGGCAGGCAGTGAAGCCGAGATCCCTGTTCCGGGTCTCGGTCCAGGAGATCGCGGGAGCCGTCGACTACGACGTCTCCCCTGACGGGACGCGGTTCATCGTCAATACGGTCATATCGGAGGCAGTCGTCCACCCTCTCAATGTGGTGTTGAACTGGAGAGAGCTGCTGTCGCCCTGAGCGATCCAGCCAACGTCCCCGCACCCCCGCCTCGGCCCACTTCCCCGGCCGGTCAATCGTTTCCCCCTCGCGCCGTCACATCTGTGCGTTTTTCGCTTCCGCGACGTTATGAGGATGTACATCGCAGCAGTGGGAAGGAAGCGCATATGCCAGCAGAGCCTCTGGGCCGTCTGATGACGGCCCCCGCAGCCCCGTCATGGACGCCATGGTCCTGGGAGAAGGATGTGGAGGTTGCCGCCAGCCACAACGTCCCGGTCCTGATTTCCGCCGGGCCGGCGGAGAGCCAGGAGATTGCCTGCCAGCTCAGCCGAAAGAGCCGTTCACCACGTCCCTGGGTGCGGATCGTCGACTGCCGCGAGCCAGAGGCCGCAGGCGCCGTGCAATCCCTTGGCGGGAATGACCATGCCGGCTACTGCCCGGAGATCCTGCTCCTGCAGGAAGTCTGGGCCCTCAGCCACGACGATCAACGCGTTCTCGAGGCACGACTCGAGCGGGCCCTGCTTCACCCGGAACCCTGCAGCCAGGTCCGTATCCTTGCCTCGTCATCGGTGCCGCTCTTCGAGCGGGTGTGCCGGCAGGAATTCCACGAACGGCTCTACTACCTGCTCAACATCATTCACCTCGAGCTCCCGGAGGAAGCGCCGTACGCCTGAAGCTCCCGGTGCATTGAGCGAAGGACTTCAGCCCGGCTCGGACCCTGGATAGCTGATCAGAAGGAGGAGTGCATGCAACTTCAGATCTGGATTCGAGTGATGACTGCCGTCGTGGTCGTCAGCGCGGCGTTCGGAGCGGGCGCCGTGAACGCTGCGGCCCAGGGGGAGACAGCCGGGTGCAGCGCGGCCACGATTCGGGGCACGTACGGGATTCAGCTGCATGGGACACGGCCGGTGCCCCCGGCGCTTGGCGGCGGAATGGAATCGGTAATCGGCGTCGTCGTCCGGACGTATGACGGGATGGGGAACGTCACGCAAATCGACAACGTAAAAGGGTCCGTCACCGGAATCACGCCTGACCGTCCCGGCTTCGGCACGTATCAGGTGAGCGCGGATTGCACCGCGACGGCGGAATTCCAGCCGGCCCCCGGCGTCATCATCCTCGAGCAGATGGTCATCGTCGAAGGGGGCGCAGAGATTCGGAGCATGACAGTGAGTCCGCTCGCCGTGATGGTGACCGCCGTTCACAAGAGAATCACCGCGTCCGCGCGGACGCCAGTGGCACCGCCGCCGCCGCCGTCGCCGTGCCCGGGGACCGACCCGTTCGCGGCGATTCCGGGCCTGGTCGGCGACTGCGTCAACGGGGGGTGGGTTCCCCGATCCCGATAAGGGCCACTCCGGCAGCACGTCACACGGGGGGCTCCTCGAGGCCCAGCCTCTTCTGCATCTGCTCGAGGGGCACCCCTTTCGTCTCCGGGACCAGCAGCATCACCCACAGCAGCTGGAGCACCATCATTCCGCAGAAAAACAGGAATACCTGGCCAGGCGCGAACGCGGTCACCATCTGCGGGAAAAACGTCGTCAGCAGGGCCGCAAAGAGCCAGTGCGTGAAGCTGCCGAGCGCCTGGCCGTTCGCCCGATGACGGTTGGGGAAAATCTCGGAGATGAACACCCAGATCACCGCTCCCTGGCCGATGGCGTGTGCCGCGATGAACGCAAAGATGGCCGGCGGGACGACGCCGAAATTCTGGGTGAAGAACGCCCAGGCCACGAGGCCGAGCGACGCGATGTAGCCGGCCGAACCCACGTACAGCAACGTACGGCGTCCCACCCGGTCTATAAGCCAGAGACCTAGGAACGTGAAAATCAGGTTGGTGATGCCGATGCCGACCGATTGCAGCAAGGCTGCCTGCGCGGCCAGTCCGGTCAGTTCGAATATGCGGGGCGCGAAGTAGAGAATGGCGTTGATGCCGGAGAGCTGGTTGAAAAAGGCGATGAAGAACGCCAGCAGAATCGGCACCTGGAGCCGCCGTGTCCAGAACCGTCCGGCGGTGACGCCCTCCGATGAGGCGGCAGCGATCGTATTGGCACGTTCGTGCAGCTCGTCGGAGGTGGAGCCAGGCCGTATGAGCCCGAGCACCGCGATCCCGGCGGCACGATCCCCCTTGCGTCCGATGAGCCAGCGCGGGCTTTCCGGCAGCGTGAGGCAGAGCGCGGTGTACAACAGTGCGGGGATCGCCTCCACGCCAAGCATCCAGCGCCACGCGTGCTCACCAATGCCGCCGAGCATTGCATTCGAGAGAAATGCGATGAGGATGCCGAAGACGATGTTGAACTGAAACATCCCCGCAAGCCGTCCGCGGTACTCGGCCGGCGCGATCTCCGCAATGTAGAGCGGCGCGGCGACCGTCGAGATCCCGATGCCCACGCCGCCGATGAACCTGGCGACAAGGAACGTGTAGACGTCGGGCGCCAGCGCGGAGCCGACAGCCGACACGAAATAGAGGATGCCGATCCACAGCAGGGTGGCGCGGCGCCCGAAACGATCCGTGGGCCAGCTGCCGACGAGCGAGCCGAGGACGGTTCCGTACAGGGCCGAGGCCATGGCGATGCCGTGCATCCCGGCCCCGAGGCCCCAGAGCGTCTGGATGGTCTGCTCCGCCCCGGAAATGACAACGGTGTCGAACCCGAAGATGAAGCCGGCCAGTGCGGCCGTCAGCGACCAGAGAAAGAGGCGGGTGTTCACACGGCCTCCGGCATGGCCCGACCGCAGGGGGACCCGTGCGTCGGGCCCTTGACGGGGATCGGATCGAGGGGCTGGTCCGGGCTCATGGGTGCGCAGGCGCGGTTCGCCGCTCACCTGCGGGTGCCGGCGGTGTTTCCGATCTTACATGCCCGGCAGCCCCGCCCCCGGCGTTCATGTCACCGATGGATTGCCTGATCTCTCCCCGGCGCGCAGGGCCGATCGTACGGCGTTCAAGATCGAGCTCGCAGACGTCCTGAAGGCCGTGCAGCGCGACCCAGTCGGCAAGGCCTTGGGCAAAGCCGGGATCCTGCGGCCCGCCGACCCGCCAGGCGGTGGGCGTCCAGGCGCTGTACCCGTGCAGCGTGGGAATCGAGTACCGCAGGGAGATGAACATCGAGTCGATCGAATAGAGCATCCCCGGCTCGCGCGACCGCGCCGTGTACTCGGGAGGCGCACTCGCCACGAAGAACGACCGGCACGACGGATCTACCCGGACCGGCGCCGCAACCCAGCGATCGAACTCACCGTTCGGCCTCTGGAAATCGAAGACAAGCCGATTTGACTCCACTACGACAAGCGCTAGCAGAATGGACACGCCGGTAATCCTCACTGCCGAGCCGCGCGCCATTCTCGAGAGCAGCAGTCCAGCGGCGATTGTGACTGCCAGCTCGTACTGGTAGGCGATGCGCAGCGGGTCCCGGATGGCATGGAACCCGGGCAGACGATTGAAGACGGTGCCCCAGATCGAGAACTCGCCAAATCGAAACGGAACCAGAAAGACGATCCCGGAGAGGAGTAGAAACCACAATACGTGGAGCCGGGTCCGCCAGTCGAGACCGATTCGCGGCATCCAGGCGAGCACGCTGAACGCGAGCACCAGCAGGAACGGGCGGAGCGTCTCGAAGCCTCCATCGCTTCTGAGGAACGCCAGCGGCGCGCGCCAGGCGGGCGAGTCCCTGCGGACGAGGAACTCGGTGAATGCGTCCCGCGGAAAGCCCGGGAACTCCCGGTACGCAGGCACATAGATCCAGAGGAAGACCGCCGCGCCCGCCAGTGCGCCCACCGCAAGCGGCAGGAGCCATCGCCGCACCGCAGGGTTCAGAGGCAAGGGCGCGATCCTGCCCCTGAGCCCCAGGAAGACGGCAAGACACAGGAGGGCCGCGATGGCCGGCCGGCGCCAGTCGGTGGATGTGATTCCAATGCCGAAGAGCACCAGCGACACCCCGCCGGAGGCGGCAACGTACAGCGTCCAGGCGGCGATAAGCGCTGCGGCCACGAGCGCCAGTCGCGCCCACGGCGTTGCGCGCTCGAGCGTGCGCCTGAAGGCCCCCGCCAGCAGGGGACCGTGCTCGAACACGAGCGGCGCCGCCAGGGCGGCCGCAAAGAGAAACGTGAACTGAGCGGAATAGAAATCCTGGGTGAACAGCAGCGTGGCAGTGATCCCGGCAGCGAACGAGAGGACCACCTGCCGGGCCCCCGGGGGGGCGTGGACCGCGGCCAGGATCAACAGCAGGATGGACGGGACCAGAAAGACCGATACGCGCTGTGACCAGACGCCAAGCGGGCCGTTCATCACATTCGCCGAGCCCGCGAAGAAGGCGGTCAACAGCGCTGACTCCACGACCGTCACCCTCAGGAACCGGTGAAGGACCACGTAAAGAGACAGGATGCCGGTGAGGATGACGAGCAGCAGTGTCAGGTTGTGCGCCTGCAGGGGATGCAGGAACAACCGCGCGGGGATGTAGAAAGGGGCGAAGAGAATCAGCCCGTGGGAGTACCCGAGCGTACCGGTCGCCGGATGGAACATTGGGGGAGACGCCGGGTTTGCGAAGGTCCTGACGCTGTAGTACCAGTGCTCGAGAAGGTAGTTGATGAAGTACGGGTCCATCCAGTCGCCAATCCCGGCAGACCAGAAGGCACCGCCCCACAACTGGAATACGGAACCGAGATACGCGAACGAACAGGCGAGCAGGATGGCTCCCCTGGCGAGGGACGTCGCACGCGCCATTCAGGAATGATGGCACACGGCTGGAAGTGGGCTGCCCATGGTTGTCATGTACGATCACGTCTGGAGTGCGTGTGACATGAACCGATCACGGGGCTTCCGGACGACAGTCGAACTGCCGCTTGCGAGGGAGCGCGTGTTCCCCTTTTTCGCGGACGCTGCCAATCTCCAGGTGATCACCCCGCCGGAGCTCGGCTTCGAGATCGTCACACCGCCTCCCATCGTCATGGCGGAAGGGACGCTCATCCGCTATCGCCTCCGACTGATGGGCGTTCCCTTCTCGTGGACCACCCGGATCAGCGTCTGGGATCCGCCGCGGGAATTCGTGGATGAGCAGCTCGAGGGTCCTTACCGGAAGTGGGTCCACAAGCACCTGTTCGTGGAGACATCGTTCGGCACCCGCGTTCACGATGCGGTGACCTACGAGCTGCCGTTCTTTCCCTTCGGGGAGCTGGCCGCGCCTCTCGTGCACCTGCAGGTGCGCCGCATTTTCGCGTTCCGTACCCGCGCCCTGCTGCGGGCATTCGACTGCTGACCGTCATACCGTAAAGCTTCTCGTCTTCTGGCCGTTGCTCTGGAAGACCTGCCGGTCGGGCATCCGGACGGCGGACAGCACCCCATACTTGCTCGTATCCACACCGATGGTGTTGCCGTGTAATCTCCAAGGAAACAACGGTATCCCCTGTCCCGGACTCCGGCTTCCCGATCGGCGCGGCTGATGCCGTACCACAGGATGTCCGCATCGCTGCACGAAAGCGGCCGCTGGAACGGCGGAGACTTCACGGCGCGCTGGAGGTCCTCCCAGTCCGGGCATCGATGAGGACGCGTGCAACGTCAATCACGGGCACGCTCCTGTTGCCGTATGTTGCGCCCGCTCCATCCGGCGGCACCGGACCGGCCTGGGCACGCCCTT
>Ga0183260_10000807_pt1 | contig 26609 bp, 25 predicted proteins | sample AntDrymUQ4972206_2_FD_129768 | JGI IMG/M metagenome (GOLD analysis project Ga0183260, IMG submission 129768) | Polar desert sand microbial communities from Dry Valleys, Antarctica - metaG UQ497 (22.06) (version 2) (version 2) | ecosystem: Environmental > Terrestrial > Soil > Desert | place... | reverse complement strand
GGTCTTCGAGGCATCAGCCGACCGGCAAGAGAAGCGATTCCAGCCGCCCGAGCGCTGCAACGAAACGGTCGAGCAACGGATAGTCGCGCTGCAGACGTCCAGCTCGAAGCTTCTCCTTGAGCTTGCGCACCCCGGACTCCACCTGGGCCTTGTGGCGGTGCTCGGATTCGAGGGTTGCGGGATCGGCGCTGTAGTCGTTGGTGACCAGCACCCAGTCAGTGGTGGTAGCCGCCGCTCTCGATCTCCATCTGCTCGCCGATGTTGACCCGGATGCGTTTGGCGACGTAGCGCCGGAACCTCTTGTGCTTATCTTTGCCGATCACTGGCCGAACTCGGTGACTTCACCTTCGTCTTTGTCGAGACAGGGCGACCATTAGGCATCCGGGATCTGCCTGATGATCTGGTCAGGGCGGGATGCCAGCGGCACCCCGCAGAGATAGGTGACGCTGCTTTGCTCGAGAGACCTAAACAGCTCCGAGGAAAGAACCACGAGTCGAAGTGGGCCCTCACGTCGGCTCCCTCAGGGACGTGCTGCAGGCATTCGGCCAAGAATCGTTTGATGTCTCTGGATGGAGCTGCCTTGCCCCGTCTCAGCTTGGGCGTGCAGGCAGGTCCGAAACTCCGTCGCGGAGCACAGCCACGGGTGCAGAGCGTAGCGCTTGATCCAGGTCGGGGTTCTGAGTAATTAGTGAGTTGTAGAAGGGTCGGGGCGGGCGGATTCGAACCGCCGGCCTCCTGCTCCCAAAGCAGGCGCGCTAACCAAGCTGCGCTACGCCCCGGCGGCACCGATCATCCCACGTCAGCGTCCGCTTGTAGCGGCCTCGAACGAGTCGGTTAGCAGCCTGAGCCCTTCGTCGGCCTCCTCGAGCGTGAGGCTCAGGGGAGGAGCCAGCCGCAACACGTTGTTGTAGAGCCCGCCCTTGCCCACGAGCAGGCCACGAGCCTTCGTCTCCTCCATCACGGCTGCGGCGGTGGCCATGTCAGGCTTTTTTCCACCCGGCTCGACCAGCTCGATCCCGATCATGAGACCCTTGCCTCGCACCTCCCCGATATTGGGGGTTCGGTCGCCCAGCTCCCGAAGGTGCGTCACCAGGTGCTCCCCTACCTTGCGAGCGTTGGTTTGAAGGTCGTGCGACAGCAGATGCTCGAGATTTGCAAGCCCGCCGGCGCAGGCCAGGGGATTGCCGCCGAAGGTCGAGATCGAGTTCGCCTGGATGCAGTCCATCATCTCGGGGCGGGCCATCACTCCCGCGAGGGCCAGCCCGTTCCCGAGACCCTTGGCGAAGGTGACCATGTCGGGCACCACATCATGTGCCTCGATCCCCCAGAAGTGTTCGCCGGTTCGGCCCCACCCTGTTTGGACCTCGTCGGAGACAAAGGGGATGCCGTACTCGTTCAGAACGTCGGCCATCGCCCGGAAGAAGCCGTCGGGAGGGATCGCAAAGCCGCCTACTCCCTGGATCGGCTCGGCGATCATGCAGGCGACATCACCCGCGGTGGTCGTCTCGATGATGTTGCGGAGGTCGTCGGCGCACGCCGCGATGAAGTCGGTGTCGGAAAGGTGGCCGAACGGGCTCCGGTATCTGTAACCGTTCTGGACGTAGCTGACGTGTACGGGAGACAGGCTGGAAGCAGACCAACCCCGTTGCCCGGTGATTCCGACAGCGGCGAACGAACGCCCGTGAAAGCTGTTGCGCAGGGCGATGATCTGGTTCGAGCGCCGGGACGTGGTCGCCAGCAACAAGGCCGCCTCAATGGCCTCGGTGCCCGAGTTGACGAAGAACACCTTGGCGTCGTCGATCGGGGACAACCGGGCGATTTCCTCGGCAAGTGTGATTGCGGGCTCGATCATGTAGAGGGTCGAGCTGTGGAGCATCTTGTCCGCCTGCCTCCGAATGGCCTCGACGACCTCGGGGACGGCGTGGCCCGTCATCGTCGTGAGGATGCCGCCGAAAAAGTCTAGATACCTGCGACCGTCCGTATCCCACACGTATCGTCCCTCACCGTGATCGAGGGCGATCGGTTCGTCGTAGTAGAGCGTCACCCATGACGGCATGACGGCGCGGTGGCGCTCGAGCAAGGGCCGCTGATCGTCCATCGTCCACCCCTCATCCACTCGGTGATCTTCGTGGCAGGCTAGCGCAGCCCGCTTCGGGGTAGGGGCCGCCCGATTCATACCGGCCTCGGCCCCCGGGAATATGTGATCCCAGGTTGCTCTTGAAAACTATTGCTATCCATCGTTGGCTGAGCCAGAATGCGTTCAGCAAGCGATTGATGACAGGGGGGAGCCGGGTCGGGAGCCAGGGATCGTCATCCCCACTTCGTCCGCCTAGTGCGGTCTCTGACTCCCGACCCGGCTCCCCGCTCTCGATCACCGGAATTTCTTGCCGGCTTTCCCCGAGCGTAGTGGTCTCGAGCCGCGCCGCGCGCCCCACCACGCGGCCGTAGGATGGCGATCAATGCAGACCTCCGAGATCCACACGAGCGCCGAGCGCATAGGCAAGGATCGGGTCAAGCTCCGCGTCGAGGTGCCGGAGGCCACCCTCGCCCAGGCCGTCACCGCCGCCTACCGGAAATGGGCCAACGAGATCCGGGTCCCCGGGTTTCGCAAGGGCAAGATCCCTCGCCAGATCATCGATGCACGCGTGGGGGCGGACACGGTCCGCGAAGAGGCGCTGCGCGAGGCTCTGCCCGACTTCTACAGCGAGGCAATGAACGCCGAGGATCTGCAGGCCATTGCGCCCCCCGATATCGAGGTCATCGATTTCACCCAGGGGTCACCGGTGGTGTTCGAAGCAACCGTCGATGTGAGGCCCGAGATCGACCTTCCGGACATCGGCTCCCTGACGGTGGAGGCTCCCCCCTCTGATGTCAACGACGCCGACATCTCAGAACAGCTCGACACGCTCCGGGATCGCTTTGCCGAGCTCGAAGGCGTAACGAGGGAGGCGCGTCGGGGCGACTACGTCCTGATCGACCTGAACGGCTCGAGGGACGGTGAACCGGTCGAAGGAGCCAGCGCCCCCGACCTCCTCTACGAGCTCGGGTCCCGCACCGGACCCCCGAAGCTCGACGACGAATTGGAGGGCAATCGTCCTGGGGCCATCCTTCGATTTACCGACTCGATCCGGATGGGGACCACCGAGGAAGGGGGATCGGGCGTCCTTCCGGGTGGAGATATCTCGTTCACCGTGCTGCTCAAGGAGGTCAAGACCAAGCGGCTGCCTCCGCTGGACGACGAGTTCGCCAAGACCGTGGGCGAATTCGACTCTCTGGACGAGCTTCGTGGGGATCTCCGTGAGCGACTCGGCGACGTGAAGCTCCGCATGGTCGCCGAGGAGATCGGGCGCCTGGTGCTGGATGCGTTCATTCGGGCCTCCGACCTGGAGCCTCCCGAAAAGCTCGTCGACACCGAGTTCGAGCACCGCCTCGATCACTTCGAAGCCGATCTCGAGCGAGCCGGCATCACCCTGGAGGGTTATGCCCGCGAGGTCGGTTCGACAGTGCTCGAACTGAGGTCGGAACTGCGTGCCGAGGCGGCCAAGTCGGTGGTGGCCGAGCTTCTTCTCGAGGAGGTGGCCCGAACCGAGGCCATTGAGGTGGCCCAAGAGGATCTCGGGCGAGAGGTCAGCTTCGAGGCAGCCAGAACCGGACGACCCGCCTCAGAGATCGCCGAGGAGATGCTCACTCCGTCAAACCTTCGTTTGGTCGCCTCCGCGATCCTGCGACGCAAGGCCCTCGCATTCGTGGTCGAGCACGCGAACGTGATCGGCCGACCTCACGAGGAGGCTACTGTGGAGGCAGCAAAGGAACGGACACCTGCGAGCGTGGCGGCCGAAGAAGCCGATGCCGCTGTGGAGGCATAGCCGACAAAATGAGCAACGAAGACCTTTACCGCAACTACCTGGTTCCCATGGTGGTCGAGCAGACGAGCCGCGGCGAGCGCGCATTCGACATCTACTCGCGGCTGCTCAAGGAAAGAATCGTTTTCCTCGGGACGCCCGTCGACGACCAAGTCGCCAACTTGATCGTGGCGCAACTATTGCATCTCGAGTCCGAAGATCCGGACAAGGACATCCATCTGTACATCAACTCGCCCGGCGGAATGGTTTATGCGGGCATGGCCATCTACGACACCATGCAGTACATCAAGCCTGATGTCTCAACGATGTGCGTCGGCATGGCGATGTCGATGGGGGCCATCTTGCTGTGTGGCGGCGCGGCGGGCAAGCGCTACAGCTTGCCCAACGCAAAGGTGATGATCCACCAGGGATCTGCGGGATTTCAAGGTACTCCGACCGACATCGAGATCCACGCGCGCGAGGTGTTGTCGCTTACCAAGCGGATGGCGGAGATAATCGCCCACCACACAGGCCAGAGCTTTGATCAGGTAAAGCAGGACATCGATCGGGATCGCTTCATGGAGCCGGACGAAGCGAAGAGTTACGGTATCATTGACGATGTCATCTCGAGCCGCACGGCTGTCGAGACCCTCCCCGGCGCCCTTCCTCAAGGGGAGCCGGCAAGGCTTGCAGGAACGGAAGCCGACGGAGAAGCCTCGCAAACCGAGTCCGAAGCCTAAGGGGGGATTGACCAGTGCCTAAGTTCGGGGACGGCGGTGACCTTCTCAAATGTTCGTTCTGCGGAAAGTCTCAGAAGCAGGTCAAGAAACTGATCGCCGGGCCCGGTGTCTACATCTGCGATGAATGCATCGACCTCTGCAACGAGATCATCGAAGAGGAACTAGCGGAAACGCCCGACCTCAAGCTCGAGGATCTGCCGAAACCGAAAGAGATATACGACTTCCTCAATGACTACATTGTTGGACAGGAGCCTGCCAAGAAGGTCCTGTCCGTAGCCGTTTACAACCACTACAAGCGTATTCAGGTGGGTTCCCGCCAAGACGGTGATGTCGAGCTTGCCAAGTCCAACATCGTCTTATTGGGCCCGACGGGCTGCGGCAAGACACTCCTTGCTCAAACCCTTGCCCGTATGTTGAACGTGCCGTTCGCGATAGCAGACGCTACCGCACTCACCGAAGCCGGCTACGTCGGCGAAGACGTAGAGAACATCCTGCTGAAACTGATCCAAGCTGCCGACTACGACGTGAAGCGTGCCGAGACGGGAATCATCTACATCGACGAGGTTGACAAGATCGCTCGCAAGAGTGAGAACCCCTCTATCACGCGCGATGTCTCCGGTGAGGGGGTGCAGCAGGCCCTGCTCAAGATTCTCGAGGGAACCACCGCGAGTGTCCCCCCGCAAGGCGGTCGCAAGCATCCCCACCAGGAGTTCATACAGATCGACACCACCAACGTCCTGTTCGTATGTGGTGGGGCTTTTGCAGGACTTGAAAAGATCATCGAGAGCCGGATCGGCAGCAAAGGCATCGGATTCGGCGCAGATGTACGCAAGATGGAGCAGAAGGATCTTGGGAGCATCCTTGGTCACGTTCTGCCCGAGGACCTTCTCAAGTACGGGCTCATTCCCGAGTTCATCGGCCGTCTGCCGGTGATAACCCATGTCCACAACCTCGACAAGACGGCGCTCGTCCAAATCCTGACCGAGCCCAAGAACGCCCTGATCCGCCAGTACAAGCGGTTCTTCGAGTTCGACGGGGTCGAGCTCGACTTCGCTCCGGACGCACTCGAGGCTGTGGCCGAGCAGTCGATGCTGCGGGGGACCGGCGCCCGGGGCTTGAGGGCGATCCTGGAAGAAGTCCTGCTCAACGTCATGTACGACCTCCCGAGCCGAAGCGACGTCGGCAAGTGCGTCATCACCCGGGAAGTCGTGCTCGAACGGGTGAACCCCACCTTGGTCCCACGTTCGAAGGAGCGAGTAGAGCGCCCGGCACGCGGCGAACGTTCGGCGTAAGGCGCTCGTTCTACACTCCTTCCCGCAGGCATCTCGAGTACCGGTCGATCAAAAGGGTTTCTTTAGTTGACGCATGACCTCCCCACGGCCTACCGGCCGGCCGAAATAGAGAGCCGTTGGTACGGCGCCTGGGAGCACCAGGGTCTCTTCAAGGCGGATACGTCCTCTTCCAAACCTGCCTACTCGATCGTGATCCCGCCTCCCAACGTCACCGGTGCTCTTCACATGGGCCATGCGTTCGGCCACACTCTCCAGGACGCGTGCGTCAGGCGCGCCCGGATGATGGGTTTCGAAGCTCTGTGGCTCCCCGGCACCGATCATGCCGGGATCGGAACTCAAAACGTCGTCGAACGTGAGCTTGCCGCCGAGGGCACGAACCGGCACGAGCTTGGCCGGGACGCGTTCGTTGCGCGGGTGTGGGCCTGGAAGAAGCACTACGGCGGTCGCATCTTGGGTCAGATGCGCCGGCTTGGGGATTCGTGCGACTGGGAGCGCGAGCGCTTCACCCTGGATGAAGGATTGTCGCGCGCGGTGCGGACGGTCTTTGTGCGGTGGTTCGACGAAGGGATCATCTATCGCGGAAACCGAATCATCAACTGGTGCCCGCGTTGCACTACCGCGTTGTCTGACATCGAAGTCGACCACAGGGAGGTGGCTGGTGAGCTGGTCACCTTTCGGTACCCCTTTGCGGATGGTTCGGGCCACATAGCGGTCGCTACCACGCGTATCGAAACGATGCTCGGAGACACCGGCGTGACGGTTCATCCGGACGACGACCGCTACAGGGACGCAATCGGACGTCATGTCAGGCACCCCTTCGTCCCCGACCGCCCGATGCCCGTCGTCGCCGACGACGAGGTGGATCCGGGGTTCGGCACCGGAGCCGTCAAGGCAACCCCCGCCCACGACCCGCTCGACTTCGCCGTCGCCGGACGCCACGGGCTCGAGGTCATCAACATCCTGGACGAGCGCGCCCATCTCAATGCGAACGCCGGCCGGTGGGAAGGTCTCGATCGCTTTGCCGGGCGCAGCGCCGTGCTGAAGGAACTGACCGACCTCGGGCTTGTGGATAAGCTCGAACGTCCGTACATTCATTCGGTCGGCCACTGCTCCCGGTGTGGAACCGAGACCGAGCCGTGGTTATCCGAGCAGTGGTTCGTCAAGATGGAGCCGCTTGCAGGACCGGCAATGGACGTCGTGCGGGAAGGCCGCATAAGGCTCACCCCGGAACGCTTCGTGAAGGCGTACCTCAACTGGATGGAGAACATCCGCGACTGGTGCATCTCCCGTCAGTTGTGGTGGGGTCACCGAATTCCCGTCTGGTACTGCCAGGTTTGTGGGAAAGTCTTCGCTGCAATTGATGAGCCCCAACATTGCAACGGGTGCTCGTCACAGGACATCATTCAGGACCCGGATGTCCTCGACACCTGGTTCTCGGCGCAGCTGTGGCCATTTTCCACCCTCGGTTGGCCTGAGGACGGTTCGGACCTCGACTTCTTCTATCCCACGACACTGCTGGTGACCGGTTACGACATTCTCTACCTTTGGGTCGCCCGCATGGTCTTCGCCGGCCTCTACTTCACCGGCGACGTTCCCTTCAACGAAGTGTTGTTGCACGGAATCGTGCGCGACTTCGAAGGCAAGAAGATGTCGAAGTCAGTGGGCAATGTCGTCGACCCCCTCGATATGGTCGAGCGCTACGGCGCCGATGCCCTGAGGTTCTCGCTGGCGTTTGCGGCGGTGCCCGGCAACGATACCAATTTGTCCGAGGAGCGAGTCCAGGGTGCGCGTAACTTTGCCAACAAACTCTGGAACGCTTCGCGTTTCGTGTTCCTGTCGGTTGGCGAGCGCCGGCCCGTTCTTGGTGACCCCAAGAGCCTCGATCCCGCCGGGCGATGGATCCTGTCGCGCCTCGACGAGGTCATCGGCGCGTTCGACGACCACTTGGACCGCTATGAGTTTGCCGAGGCGATGCGCGAGCTTCATCGCTTCGTCTGGAGCGAGTACTGCGACTGGTACATCGAGCTGGCCAAACTGAAGCTGTCGGACGACCGTGCATCGTCCTCGGGGGCGGTCTTGATCTACGTGCTCGACCGCATCCTCAGGCTCCTGCATCCGGTCATGCCGTTCATCACCGAGGAGCTGTGGTCGTGGTTATGGCCCGAGGCAGGGTCGATCATGAACGCAGCGTGGCCCGTTGCGGCCGGTCTCGAGGACGCCCGTGCAGCCGGGCAGATCGCGCGGTTTATCGAGCTCGTCACCTCGCTGCGCCGTTTCAGGGCCGAGCACGGCATCCCGTCGGCGAAGAAGGTCAGGGTCGAGATTGCCGCCGGAGGCTTTACGTCCGAGGTTGACGAGATGCGTGATGCTCTTCTGGCCCTCGCCAAGCTGGCCTCGGTCGAGCTCGTCGACAGGCTCCCCGCTGGGGCGGGGCGCGCCGGAATCATCACGGACTCGGGCATCGAGGCGCTGATGGATCTCGAAGGTGTCATGGACCTGACTGCAGAGAAGAAGAGAATCGCCAAACGGCTTCAGGATCTCGACGGCGACATCGAGCGCGCCGAACGGAAGCTCGCCAATGCAGAGTTTGTCTCCAAAGCGCCGGATGCCGTCGTGAGCAAGGAGCGGGCCAAGCTCAGTGACGCCCTCGACAACAGGGCGAAGCTCGATGCGCAGCTGGCGGCCCTGGACGGCGGCGGCAAGGCCACAGCGCGTTGACACTCCCGGACATTGGGCCATGAGCTGGGCAAGGGCAAACGGCTACCTCGAGTCGCTGGGCGTCGACGCAATGAAAGCCAAGACGCCGTCGCTACATCGCATCGAAGCCCTGTTGGACGCCCTCGATCATCCGGAGCGGCAGGTTCCAGCCGTGCATATAACCGGGACGAACGGGAAGTCCTCGACTGCGCGCATCACCGCCGCCGTCCTCAGCGCAACCGGGCTGTCGGTCGGCAGCTATACCTCCCCCCACCTCGAGCGCGTCTGCGAACGCATTGCGCTCAACGGTGAAGCCATCTCAGAGGAGACCTTCGGTGACACATTCGAGCACCTGTGGCCTTACGTCGAGCTCGTGGAGTCCCGTTTGGACGCCAAAGTCACCTACTTCGAGCTGCTTACCGCCATGTTCTTCCTCTGGGCTGCAGAAGCACCCGTCGATGCGATGGTTGTCGAAGTCGGACTTGGTGGTCGCTGGGACGCGACAAATGTGGTGAACGCTTCCGTCTCGGTGATAACGAACGTGGGCCTCGATCACACCGATCTTCTGGGGAGCGACACCACCGTTATCGCCAAAGAGAAGGCGGGGATAATCAAGCGAGACGGCGCTGTGGTCACCGGTGAACGGCTGCCGGACGTTCTCTCGGTTCTGGAGGAGGCCGCCCGCAAATCCGGCGCGCCGCTTCTGTCTATGGACCGCGACTTCCACCTGACCGACAACAACATCGCTCTCGGCGGGCGCTATCTGTCGATCCAAACGGCGGGAGGCGCCTACGGTCCCGGCGGGGATCGAGAGAAGGGGGCGGAATACACCGACCTCTACCTTCCCCTGCACGGCCGGCACCAGGGCGTCAACGCCGCTGTCGCGCTGCAAGCGGCAACTCTGTTCCTGCCCGGCCAAAGCCTTTCCTCCGACGTCGTGGCTGAGGGGTTTGCGGCGACACCGGGAGCCGGGCGCCTCGAGGTGTTCAGGATGGCGGAAGCTGAAGCTTCCATCATCCTTGACGTTGCCCACAATCCGTCGGGCATGTCGGTGCTCGTGTCGGCCCTGGCCGAGACTTTTCCCTTCGAGCAGGTGTGTTTCGTGGTGGGAGTCCTCGCTGGCAAGGATCTGGACGGCATGGTGTCGGAAATGGCCCGGCTGAAGTGCTCGATCGTCGCAACCCAGGCAAATTCGGCGCGCTCGATGGCGCCACAGGACATCAAACCTGCAGCCGAGTCGGCGGGCCTGGACTGCATGGTCATCGGCGATCTGGCGGCAGCCCTCGTCTACGCTCGCGGCGCCACCTCGATGGGGGATCTGATATGCGTCACCGGGTCGCATTACGTTGTGGGGGAAGCCCGCGGTTTGTTGACCGCCGGCCGGCACTAGGCGCACGGCCTCGGCCCGCGCCCGGAAGGAGAGCAATCAATGTCCGAAATAGAGCGCACCCTCGTCATGGTCAAGCCCGACGGGGTGAGACGCAGGCTCGTGGGCGAGGTCATTAGCCGGATCGAGGCCAAGGGCTACGACATACGTGAGCTCAAGCTGTTCACGATCGACGAGGAGCTTGCCCGTCGACACTACGCCGAGCACTCCGAAAAGCCCTTCTTCGGCGAGCTCGTGTCGTTCATAACCTCCGGCCCGGTGGCGGCCATGGTCGTCGAAGGTCCGGACGCGGTCGCCGCCGTCAGGAGGATCATGGGCCCGACGAACCCCGTCGAGGCCCCGCCGGGGTCGATCCGGGGCGATTTTGCAAGCCTCATGACCGAAAACATCGTCCACGGCTCAGATTCCCCTAAAGCTGCGGCCAGAGAGGTCGACCTTTTCTTTGGAGAGTCTCTATAGTTGACTAGAGTCGTCAGGAGCAAACAGACATGGGTACCCTCAATTTTGTAGGCCGCGACATGGCGGTCGACCTCGGCACCGCCAACACCCTTGTCTACGTGCGGGGCCGGGGCATCGTGCTGAACCAGCCGTCGGTAGTGGCGATCAATACAAAGACGGGCGGGATCCTGGCGGTCGGAGCCGAGGCCAAACGCATGATCGGCCGCACCCCGGCGCACATCGTTGCGATCCGGCCCCTCAAGGACGGTGTCATTGCCGACTTCGACGTCACCGAGAAGATGCTTCGGTACTTCATCCAGAAGGTGCACAGGCGGACCTTTTTCGCCAAACCGCGCGTCGTCGTTTGCGTTCCCTCAGGGATCACCGGGGTCGAACAACGAGCGGTCGAGGAAGCCACCATCTCCGCCGGCGCCCGCAGCGCCTTCATCATCGAAGAGCCGATGGCCGCTGCCATTGGCGCCGGACTGCCAGTTCACGAGCCGACCGGCAACATGGTGGTCGACATCGGCGGGGGCACCACGGAGGTTGCCGTGGTCTCGCTCGGCGGCATCGTCACGAGCCAGTCGATACGCATCGGCGGGGACGAGCTTGACGAGGCCGTGATCAACTACGTCAAGAAGGAGTACTCCCTGATGTTGGGGGAGCGCACCGCGGAAGAGATCAAGATGGCGATTGCCTCAGCTTTCCCGGATCCGGAGGACCAGCAGGCCGAGATACGCGGGAGAGACCTCGTCACGGGTCTGCCCAAGACCATCGTTGTCTCTGCCGAAGAAATCCGCCGGTCGATCGAGGAACCCGTCAATCAGATCGTCGACGCAGTCAAGAACACTCTCGACAAGACACCTCCTGAACTGGCCGGTGACATCATGGACAAGGGCATAGTGCTGGCCGGGGGAGGATCGCTGCTGAGAGGCCTCGACGAGCGTCTCAAGCACGAGATAGGCATGCCGATCCACCTTGCCGATGACCCGTTGTTGGTGGTGGCGCGGGGCTCCGGCAAGTGCCTCGAAGAGTTCGAAGCGCTCAAACGGGTGCTGATTTCTTCGACTCGTTCCTAGCGCCGGAGGAATGGGGGAGTTTCAATTGGGGTGCTGGGCTAGGAAAGAAGGATCGCGTTGCAATCAATTGGTGGGCGTCGAGCACCCAGTCGAAGCCTGAGAAGGTGATCCGGCGGAGGGGGCGGGGCCGCATGGTGCTTCCCGCCTTCGTAGCCCTCTGCCTGCTGATCATCACGCTCGACTTCAGGCAGAGTGGCCTGGGCCCCCTGGAGAGGGCTCGCGACTTCGCCACGACGATGGTCAGCCCACTTCAACGCGGTTTTGCCGTGGCGGTCAGGCCGATCGACGACTTCTTCTCCTCGATTGCCGAGCTACAGGATCTGCGCACCCGCAACTCGGAGCTCGAGCAGAGACTCGAACGCACCATCGCCCAGAGTGGGTGGTCGAAGACCCTTGCCCGCGAGAACCGCCGCCTCCATCAGTCCCTGAAGCTTCAGAAGTCCTACCCCACGATGAAGGTGGTGACGGCCCAGGTAGTCGGCAGCACACCGTCCAACTACAGGTGGGCGGTGCAGATTGACAAAGGACGATCCACGGGAATCCGCCCGGACATGGCGGTTGTAGTTCCAGACGGGCTTGTCGGCAAGGTGGTCCAGGTAACGAAAGGCTCCTCGACGGTGCTGCTTCTCATCGACCCGGGCGCGGCGGCCGGCGCACGCATCGTCCAGGCGGACGCCACCGGACTGATAGCCGGCGGTGGGTCGAGCGACAACCTCTCCCTCAACCTGATCGGCAACACATCGAGGGTTGCGGTGGACGACGCCGTCGTTACGTCGAGCTACAACCGTGGAGTCTTTCCTCCGGGCATTCCGATCGGGTCCGTGGCCGAGGTCGGAGCAGACACCCGTCTCCTCGAGAAGCACATCGAGGTCGAGCCGGCGGTCAATTTCACCAACCTGGACTTCGTTGACATCCTGGTCGAGAGCGGACCGCACAATGCGCGGGCAGGCAGACGCACAGGCGGAGACCAGGGACCGGGCAAGCCGGGCTCATCGTGACTGCGTCCGGAGCCCCCACGCCTGCAGCACGGAGCGAGTGGGCTCCAGCCGTCCTGGTGGCTGCAGGCGTAACGGTGGTGGTTGCCCTTGCCGTGCAGTCGACCGTTCTGGCAAGCGCCACGCTGCTCCGGGTCATTCCCCAGCTCGTCCTGGTTGTGATCGTCAGCTTTTCCTACCTCGAAGGCGAGCGGGTGGGGATGGTCACCGGCTTCACCGCCGGGCTGCTTCAGGATCTCCTGCTGCCCCCACCGTCCATCGTGGGTTTGACTGCCCTGGTCTACACGCTGATCGGGTACGGAGTCGGAACGCTGCGTGACTACACCGCCAGGGAGTCCGTGTGGACGCCGGTGATTGCAGTCGCCTGGGCGTCGGCCGCGGCAGAGCTCGGTTATGCCTCGCTGGCGATCATGCTGGGGCAGCCGTGGGTAAGTCTCGGCTTCACGCTTCAGATAACGGGTCTGGTGGTGCTCTACGACGTGCTGTTGACTCCGTTCGTGTTCCCTCTAGTGCGCAAGATCGCCGGATTGCTGCACCGGGAGCGCGTGTACAGATGGTGAGAGGTCCGGCGCGGCGGCCGTCGGCGCGGTCCAGGCAAGAACGCCGGAGGGGGTCCGAGCCCAAAGCCCCGGCCTCCACCCCGGTGATCGAACCTGTCCTCGTACGTTTGGGGATTTTGGGGCTGCTCGTCATCCTCGCTTTCGGCGCTCTGTTCTCGCGCTTGTGGTTCCTGCAGGTGCTCGCGTCTGAGGATTACCGTGTCCTCGCGCGCGAGAACCGGATCCGCAGGGTGCAGTCGGAGCCTCCTCGCGGCCGCGTCCTCGACCGCAACGGCAGAGTCCTGGTCGGAAATCGCCTGTCGCTGAGTGTGACGATCGACCGGCAGTCGTTGCGCGGGCCGCGCCAGCAGCGGCGCGTGCTCGAAAGGCTCGAGCGCGTCCTCGACCGGCCTCGATCCGATCTGCGCACCAATCTCTTGAACCCTGCGGTGTCGCCCTATAAGCCGGTCCCGGTTGCAAACGACGTGAGTCGCAAGGACGTGACATACCTCGCAGAGAACCAGGAAGACTTTCCCGGCGTCGGGTACGAGCTTCTGCCGGTGCGGACCTATCCGCAGGGGGCGCTCGCTGCGCACGTCCTGGGCTACGTCGGTCAGATCTCGGAAGAGGAGTTGAAGGACCCCTACTTCAAGCGGGCGCTCCCTCGTTATCGGGGGGGAGATCTGATCGGGAAGGCCGGGATCGAACGAACCTACGATCGTTACCTGCGAGGCCGTCCGCAAATCGAGAAGGTGATCGTGAACTCGGGCGGTGAAGTGACCGATACGTCGGTTATCCGTGAGGAGGAGCCGGGTCGCGATCTAACGCTCACCCTTGATGCAAAGATCCAGCGTCTGGCTGAAAAGGCGTTGTTCAGTGGCATCCGGGCGGCGCGCGCCGCCCACTACCAGGCGACCGGTGGCGGAGTGACCGTCATGGACCCGCGCACCGGCGGCGTGGTGGCGATGGCAAGTTACCCGACGTTTAAACCCGGGATCCTGGCCGACGGCATCTCCACCAAGGAATATGCCGCTCTTGGTGCAGCCACGCCAAACAATCCCAGCGACGACAAGTTGCTGAACCGGGCTCTGCAGGGTCAGCGGCCGCCCGGATCGACCTTCAAGGTCGTGACGGCAGGCGCCGCCATGGCCAGCGGCGTCGCGAGTCCATCGTCGTACCTCGGATGTCCGCCCAGCTTCACCTACGGGATCACCTTCAACAACTGGACCTCGGCCGACATGGGATCAATGGGTTTCGCCCGCTCGCTCGAGGTGTCCTGCGACACCTTCTACTACGCCCTCGGCGCTCGCATGGAGGACACCTTCGGGGACAAGGAGCCCTTTCAGAAATATGCGCGTCGCGCCGGATTCGGTCACGAGACGGGCATCGACCTCCCCAACGAGGCCGATGGCCGTGTCCCCGATCGAGCCTGGTGCAACGCGATCAGGAAGGCGACAGACGGCGCCATCTGTCCGTACGGCTGGGTCCCCGGCTACACGATCAACATGTCGATCGGCCAGGGGGATCTGATCGTCACCCCCCTTCAGATGGCCACGACGTATGCCGCGATCATCAACGGAGGCAAAGTGTGGAGGCCGTTCCTGGGCTCAAAGCTGTCGGTTCCCAGAGCGTCCGGCGACGGCCGAGTCGTGCGCAGGTTCGGCACACGGGTGACCGAACACCTGCCCCTCGAGGCAGCTGAGCTCGGCGTCATCCGTCAGGGTTTGGTACAGGTCATCTCCGGTGCTTCGGGGACTGCGGCGGGGGCCTTCGCGGGCTTCCCCCTGGACAAGTTCCCACTCGGCGGCAAGACCGGCACCGCGGAGTTGAGCTCGACTGACGTGAGCCTGAACGACGCGTGGTTTATCTCCTATGGGCCCGCCCGGTCGCCGAGGTACGTCATCTCGGTATACGTCGAGAGGGCCGGACACGGCGGCGAGAGCGCCGCACCCATCGCGCGCGAGATCTGGGAGGGCATCGGTGGCTTCGATTCATCCACCGAGGTCACCTTGGGCAGGGACAGCTCGGGCTGATGGTGACTCGAGGTCTGGCCCGGGGGGCAGTTGACCGGATCGGGGGCGAACCGGTATCGGCTCGCATGGCGCAGAAGGCTCCCATCCGCCATCTCGATCCGACTCTGCTGGTCACCGCGGTCGCCCTGGTGGCTTTCGGTGCAGTGATGATCTTTTCCGCCACCGAGAGCAAGCAGGTGCAGGCGGGCCTCGACCCCGGGTTCTTCTTGAAGAGGCAGTTGGTCTACGGGGCGGTGGCTTCGATCGTTCTGGTTATCGCGAGTGCGGTGGACTACAAGCATCTTCGGACTGCGGCCGCTCCTCTGTACCTGATCGGCGTGGCCGGGCTGGCTCTGGTGCTGACTCCCCTCGGCACGGTGACCGGCGGGGCAAGGCGTTGGTTCGACCTCGGTTTCGTGACCGTGCAACCCTCTGAGATCGCCAAGCTGGGGGTGATCGTCGCACTCGGCGCGCTCCTGGCGCGCCGCAAAGGAGAGGTTCGAGCACGGGACGTCTCACTTTGCATCGCGGCGGTCCTGTTGCCGATGGCCTTGATATATCTCGAGCCCGATCTCGGAACCATGGTGATCTTCTCTGCGCTGACCGGAGCACTGCTCCTCGTCGGAGGCGCAAAGGTTCGCCACTTCCTGGTGCTGCTGACGCTCACCGTGGCGGCGACTGTGGCCGTGCTGCAGATGGGCTTGCTCGAGGACTATCAAATCGAGCGCATAACCGCGTTCATGGATCCGACCCCCAACGTTCGATCCGAGGGCTACAGCCCCTTCCAGGCGAAGATCGCAATCGCTTCCGGCGGGGTCAACGGCAAGGGCATCCAGGACCGTAACTCGCAGACATCTTTGGACTTCATCCCCGAGCAGCACACCGACTTCATCTTCACCGCCGTGGGCGAGCAGCTCGGCTTCATCGGGTCAAGTGTCCTTCTGGTGCTGTTCGGATTGCTCATCTGGAGGGCTCTTCGAATCGCGGCGATGTCGCGCGATCTCTTCGGCAGTCTCCTTGCGTCGGGGATCGCGGCGATGTGGGCGTTTCAGGTGTTCGTCAACATCGGGATGACGGTGGGGATCATGCCGATCACCGGCATTCCCCTTCCGTTCATATCCTTCGGTGGGTCGAGTCTGTTGACGAACTTTGCGTGTGTCGGGCTGCTGCACAATATCCATATGAGGCGATTCCTGTAGAGGCGCATCCCCTCGGGGATGACGGCCGATGACGGCCGACACCCCCAGGCGCCGCGAGAAGGCGGCCGATGTGTTGTCCGAGGTGGAGAGCCGGGCTCGTGCCCTCGAGGAGCGGGCCCGAGCCCTCTCTGCCCCCCCTGCGGCCCCGAACGCCCCGGATGAGACAGACAGCGACCTGGGCCCGGGCGCTACGGGCGAGAGGACCTCCGCGCTTGGGCGGGGTCCGGCGGAGGATGACGAGCCCGAAGCCGTTCGGACGATTCCCGAAGGCCGGGAAGAGGCCACCCCGCCCGCGCCCGAAGCCTCCGGTCGCGGGGCCCGGAGAACACGTCGCCGCGGGTCTCGAAGCCGGAAAAAGGCTTCTTCCCAACCGGCCGACCGGGTCATGCTCGTTCATGTCGGTGACGACGGGATCCAGATCGCCATCACCGAGCAGGGCGTCGTTGTCGAGTTCTATGTCGCCGGGGCGAAGGATCGGTCGTTGGTGGGCAACATCTATCTCGGGCGAGTCCAGAACGTGCTGCCGGGAATGGAGGCCTCGTTCATCGATTTCGGGGAGGCGCGCAACGGCGTCCTGTATGCGAGCGAGGTCGGTGTCGGGCTCGAGGATGGTGCTGAGATCCCGAGGATCGAAACCGTTCTGAGCTCCGGTCAGCCCTTCCTGGTGCAGGTCACCAAAGACCCCATGAGGGCGAAGGGTGCTCGTCTCACGGCGGCGGTGTCGATCGCAGGGAGGCATCTGGTGCTCGTTCCCAACGCCCCCAGTCTGGGGGTGTCGCGAAGGCTGGGCGACGGCGAGCGCGACCGGCTGAGAGACATCGCCGGGCGCCTGCGCCCCGAGCGGCATGGGCTGATCGTGAGGACGGCCGCGGAGGGGGCCGAGGCCGGCGACCTCGAACGTGACCTGGAACGCCTGGTGACGTTGTGGGAGGAGATCGCCACAGCGTCCGCCGCCGCCCAGGCCCCCGCGCTGCTGCACCAGGAGCCGGAGCTAGAGCTCAGGGTCTTCCGCGACCTCTTCAACCGTGAGGTGTCCCGCTGTGTCATCGATCACCCCGGGGTCGAGGCGAAGCTCCGGGACTACGTTGCGGCGACTTCCCCGGACCTCGAAGGCCGCATCGAGCGTTACGACGGCGAGCTCCCCCTCTTCGAGGAGGTCCGGATCACCGAGCAGATCAGGAAGTCCCTCGACCGCAGGGTGTGGCTTCCATCCGGCGGGCATATCGTCATCGAGCGAACCGAGGCCATGACCGTCGTCGACGTCAACACAGGCAAGTTCGTCGGCAAGTCCTACCTCGAGCAGACAGTGCTCCGGACCAACAAGGAGGCTGCGGTCGAGGTCGTTCGCCAGCTGCGGCTCAGAGACATCGGCGGGATCATCGTTATCGACTTCATCGACATGGACAGCCCGGAGAACCGCGCCGAGCTCGAGCAGGTCTTCAGTCGCGAGCTCGAGCGGGATCGGACCCGAACCCAGGTTTTCGAGATGTCGCCACTCGGGCTCATTCAGATGACGCGCAAGAACGTCTCCACCGGGATCGTCGAGGCCTTCTCCGACCCTTGCCCTGAGTGCGAGGGCAGGGGGATCCTGATCCACGACGTCGACTGACCTGCGGGCCGGTCGTCGCGGCGGGGGCCCGGGCCCGGTTTGGTATCCTGAGGCGTCCCTTTCTCCAGATCAGCTTTGTGCAGCACCAAAAGGAGCCGGTTGTGTACGCCGTGATCAAGTCGGGTGGAAAGCAGCATCAGGTCGCCGAGGGCGATGTGATAAACGTCGAGCGGATCGACGATGACGGTGAGGTGCGCTTCCAGCCGTTGCTCGTGGTGGACGATGAGGGCGGCCTCCATTTCGCCGACGGCAGCGTGACCGCCCGGGTGGTGGGACCAACCAAGGGCCCCAAGGTGCAGGTGAGGAAATTCCGGAACAAGACCGGCTACCGTCGGCGCGCCGGGCACCGGCAGGGGTACACCAGCCTGCACATCTCTGCAATTTCTACGGGTGGCTCCGGCCGGGAGGATAGCTAGATGGCACATAAGAAGGGCGCGGCTTCATCGAGGAACGGGCGCGACTCCCACTCCAAGCGCCTCGGGTACAAGGTGTTCGGCGGACAGGATGTCAAGGCTGGGATGATCATCGTTCGTCAGAGGGGCACCAAGGTGCACCCGGGCCACAACGTCGGACGCGGCGGTGACGACACGCTCTTTGCGAAGGCGCCCGGACAGGTGTCGTTCCACCGGATGCGGGGCCGCAAGGTGGTCAGCGTTGTGCCCGAGGAGACGCCTGTCTAAAGGGCAGGGCGGGTTCGTCGACGAAGCCCGCATCTTCGTCGCCGCCGGTGCCGGCGGTGACGGGTCGGCCGCCTTTCACCACGAACCCTACAAGCCCAAGGGGGGCCCCGACGGCGGCGACGGCGCCGATGGGGGCAGCGTCATCCTGCGCGCCGATCCCTCCGTCGGAACCCTCCTGGAGCTCCGGGATCATCCTCATGTGAAGGCGGGCGCGGGGGGCGCCGGCCGCTCCAAGCGGCGTCACGGCGCCCACGGCAAGGACCGGGTCGTTCTTGTGCCTCCGGGCACCATCGTGCACGACGAGCACGAGGTGTTGATCGCCGACCTCGCCAATCCCGGAGACGAGGTAGTTGCAGGCGCAGGTGGTCGAGGCGGCCGGGGCAATGTCCGCTTCACCACTTCCACCCGGCGCTCTCCCAGTTGGGCGGAGAAAGGCGAGCCGGGAGAGGAGCGGCGGCTGCGTCTCGAGCTGCGGCTGCTCGCCGACGTCGGACTGGTCGGTTTTCCCAATGCGGGCAAGTCGACCCTGATCTCCCGCATCTCGGCGGCGCGGCCAAAGGTTGCGCCCTATCCGTTCACGACCCTGGCCCCGAACCTCGGTGTCGTGCGCGCCGGTGAGGGCACCTTTGTCGTGGCCGACATCCCCGGGCTGGTGCCCGGCGCCCACACCGGCAAAGGCCTGGGCGACCGCTTCCTGCGCCACATCCGCCGTGCCGCCGTGCTGGTTTTCCTGGTCGACCTTGCAGCGGAGGATCGTGATCCGTTCGATGACGTCGACGCCCTCGAAGCGGAGCTTGCGGCCTTCGATCCCGCTCTGACCGAACGGCCCTCACTGGCGGTGGCGACCAAGCTCGACGTGGGGGGCGACCGGATTGAGCAGGTCGAACAACGTCTGCCGGAAGCACTCATGATCTCCGCGGTAACGGGAGCGGGCATCGATGCGCTTATCGAGAGGCTGGCACGAGAGGTTACCGAGGCGCGCGCCGAAACTCCTGCCGCCGTCGGCTACGTGCGCCACGTTGTGCGTGGGGACCCGATAGCGGTGACCCGGGAGGACGCAGGGTGGCGCGTGACGGGGCGGCGCGCCGAGCGGGCGGTCCAGACAACCGACATGGCGCGCGACGAGGCGGTCGTGGCACTGCAGTGCCGGCTCATCTCGATGGGAGTGGAGCGAGCGTTGGAGGACGCCGGCGCGGTCAGGGGTGACGAGGTTCGCATCGCGGGACAGGTCTTCGGATTCGAGCCCGAAGGCCCTCACGAGGATGTCGACGTACCCGGGCGGGCGCCGGGGGAGAGCTGAGCCGGGTGACGAGGCGCGCGCTGGGGCCGGGAGACCGCCTGGTCGTCAAAGTCGGCACGACGTCCCTTCTCGGTGCCACCGGCGAGCCGGACCAGGCCCGCATGAAGACGCTCTGCGAGGGGGTCGCAGAAGTCAGGTCTTCGGGGATCGATGTCGTTGTCGTTTCCTCGGGGGCCATAGCCGCGGGATTGGGGCCGCTCGGGCTGTTGGAGCGCCCCGGCGACGTACCGTCACTCCAGGCGCTGGCCGCGGTTGGCCAGGGGCTGCTTCTTGCCCGCTATTCGGATCTTCTCTCCGACCTGGGCTTGGTTGCGGCACAGCTGTTGTTGACTCGTTACGACTTCATGCATCGGAACCAGTACCTCAATGCCCGGAACACGCTCGACCGACTGCTCGCTCTCGGCGCGGTCCCGGTGGTCAACGAGAACGACACCGTGGCCGTCGACGAGATCTCTTTCGGGGACAACGACCGGCTTGCCGCCCTTGTCGCCAATCTGGCGCGCGCCCGGATGCTGGTGCTGCTCACCGATGCCCGCGGCCTTCACCGCTCCGATCCCCGTCGCACACCCGGCTCCCCCCTCATCGAAGAGGTCGACCGCATCACGCCCGAGATCGAGCAGGCGGCCGGTGGCCGGGGCTCGAGTCTCGCAACCGGGGGTATGGCCTCGAAGATCGCCGCCGCCTGGGTGGCAACCTTCTCGGGGGTGAGCGTCGTCGTGGCCCAGGCGTCTGCCCCTTCGGTCCTGGCGCGCGCCGCCGCAGGGGAGGCGGTCGGCACCTATTTCCACCCCCGGGGCCGGACGGCCTCGGCGCGCCGGTTGTGGATCGCATTCGCGCAGCCCCCGCGGGGAACCATCGTCGTCGATGCGGGCGCCCGGAAGGCGGTCGTGGCGGGTGGACGCAGCCTGCTCCCGGCGGGGGTCGTCGATCTCCGGGGAAGCTTTGACCCCGGGGACACCGTCGATGTCGTCGAGGCGGGGGATGATCCGTCCAGGCCGTTCGCCCGCGGATTGGTACGCTACGCGGCCGATGATCTGACCGCCGCCCGGGGCCGCTCGACTGCCGGGCTGGCGCAGAGCGAGGTAATTCATCGCGATCAGCTCGTGATCCTGGAGGACCGATGAGATGGAGCAGCCCCGAGTGACCCAGACGATCACGGTGTGCCGGCGCGCCGCCCAGGCCGGACCCAGGCTCGCAACCCTGGCGTCGGGGACGAAGGACGCCGCGCTCGAGGCCATGGCGAGGGCGCTCGAAGGCGAGGCGGAGGGCCTGATCCAGGCGAACCAGGCCGACCTGGCGCGGGCCCGGGCCGCAGACGCCTCTCCTACGATGATCGACCGGCTCACGTTGACCTCGGGGCGCATCGCATCCATGGCCGAGGGACTACGCGCCATCGCCGCCCAGCCCGACCCCGTGGGCCGGGTCGCCGGGGGCTGGCGGCGCCCGAACCGTCTGTTGATCGAGGAGGTGCGGGTTCCTCTGGGGGTGGTGGCGGTGATCTACGAGGGGCGCCCCAACGTCACCGCGGACGTGGCGGGGCTTTGCCTCAAGTCGGGCAATGCCTGCGTGCTCCGGGGATCGGCGACGGCGGCGAGCTCGAATCGGGCCATAGCGGACGTGCTGATTCGGGCGGCGGCTCGAGAGGGGGTGCTGGAGGGCTCCATCGCACTGCTGGACGATCCCGACAGGGCCGCCGCGATGGAACTCATGCAGGCCAAGGGACTGATCGACCTGCTGGTCCCCCGGGGAGGCCGGCGGCTGATCGAGACCATCGAGACCCACGCGACGGTTCCGGTGATAATCGACGGCGACGGGAACTGCCATGTCTACGTCGACCGCAGCGCAGAGCCCGGGATGGCGACGAGCATCGTGCTCAACGCGAAGACCCAGCGTCCGAGCGTGTGCAACGCGGCGGAGACGCTTCTGGTCCATGACGAGATGGCGAACAAGTGGCTGCCCGGGGCGCTGGCCGAGCTCGGCGCCGCCGGGGTGGCGATCAAGGGAGACAACCGGGTGTGCCGCCTCTGGCCCGGCACCCAACCCGCTGCCGAAAGCGACTGGGCGACCGAGTACCTCGGCCTCACGTTGGCCGTCCGGGTCGTGGGCTCGCTCGACGAGGCGATCGCACACGTCAACCACTACGGGACCTCGAACGCAGAGGCGATCGTGACCCAGGACGTCGCCGCAGCCCATCGCTTCGCTGCCGAGGTCGACTCCGGCTCGGTGTTCGTCAACGCCTCGACCCGCTTCTCTGACGGCGGGGAGTTCGGTTACGGCGCCGAGATCGGCGTGTCCACCCAGAAGCTGCATGCCCGCGGGCCGATGGGGCTCCAGGCCCTCACGACGACGAAGTACGTCGTGTGGGGTGACGGACAGATCCGTGGCTGAGGGCTGCCCAGAGACCCGATTTCACCGTCATGTCCGCGCCCGGACACATTCACTTCACAGTGCCTCTCTAGGGTGATCTCTATCCGGATCGCCCTCAGGGCGACAGGAGGGGGACTCGTCCCCCCGATTCCCCTCCAGGGCGTGGTTGAGGAGGGAGGCTCCCCCACTCAGGCCTCCTTTCTCGGCCCGCCGCCCGGATCCTGACGGTGATCGCCCCAGAGCCCCTCCACCGGCTTGGTGTCATGGGTGGGACCTTCGATCCCATCCATCTGGGACATCTCATCGCCGCTTCCGAGGCCCTGGCCCGGCTCGATCTCGACCGGATGCTGTTCGTCCCCACCGGCAGGCCGTGGCAGAAGACCCGCTATTCCGACGCCGAGGACCGCTTCATAATGACCTCACTGGCGGCCGCCTCACATCCACGTTTCGCGGTCTCCAGAATGGAGCTCGACCGCACCGGTCCGACGTATTCGGCCGACACCCTCGAGCAGCTGCGACTCTTCCACGGCCCCGACATCAAGCTGTTCTTCATCATCGGCGCCGATGCCGCGCTCAAGCTGGGGACCTGGCATGGACTCGAGCGCCTTGGCGGGCTCACCGAGGTCATTGCGCTGGCGCGGCCCGGCTTCGATCTCCAGGCGCTAAAGCCCGAGGCGCAGTGGCCGAAGGTTGGGGTGATGCAGATGCCGGGGATCGATATCTCTTCGAGCGACATCCGGGCGCGGGTGAGCGCCGGGAGACCAATCGACTACCTCGTGCCCGCCGACGTCATGGCCTACATACGGGACCACGGCCTCTACGCCACCGACCCAGGCCGCGAGCTTGCCTAAAGGCAGTACGAGCGATGCGGGCCGTGCGCTCCTGGATGTTCGGGCTGCCGCTCGTCGCCGCCGTGTCGGGCGAGCCCGGAAGGCGGCCGCACTGGGAACCGCCGCTTGTCTGGTTGCGGCTGCGGGGGCCGTGGCCTTCGTCCGGCTGGGTGGGTTTCCGGGCCAACCCAGGTTAGAGCGGACCGGGGCCGGGCGGGTGCAGCAGTCGGCCGCAGCCCCGCCTGCCGATCTGAGCACCGCCCTCTGGTTCGGGATAACGCCGCCTTGGGAGGACAACCCGCAGCGGATCTCCTGGCTCATGCTGCTGGCGCTGAATCACTCCACCGAAAGAGCCGCCGTCGTTTATCTCCCGGCCCACACCGCAGTGGAGATCCCCGGACGGGGTCTCCTTGCCGTGAGCGATGCATTCCTTTCGGGAGGGGCCCGCCTTCTTGCCCTGAGTGCCGAGAACCTGTTGGGGGTCCCCCTCGACGATCACGTAGGGGTGAGCGCACACAGCGCGCACAAGCTGTTCACGTCGCTGGGCCCGCTGCAGGTCGACGTGCCCGAGGAGGTGAGGAGCGCCGGCAACGCCGGTGAGCTGCTCTTCTCGCCGGGCCCTCAGAGGCTCGGTGCGCGCTGGTTGTCGCGCCTGTTGTTCACGTCCGGAGGAGGCCGGGACGACATCGAGCTCGGCCCCCGGCACCTGGCGGTGTGGAAGTCGGTGCTCAGGAGGTTCGGGAGCGCAGGGGGCCGGATGCGGCCATCGATGTTCGAGGGTGCACTCTCACGAGCACAGGCCTCCAATCAGATCCGACTCCTGAGAGGCATCGCGGCGGTGGGGCGGGACCAGCTCACGCTCGCCAGCGTGCCGGTGAGCCAGTTGAGCGCCGGCGACGAGGAGCTCTACTCCCTCGATTCCGAGGCACTGACCGGACTGCTGGAGCGCGCCCTCGGCGCCCCCGACCTCGAGGACGACGAGGTTCTCGTGCAGGTCCTGAACGGCAACGGTGTTCCCGGGGTGGGGGCCGAGGCCGCCGGGAGGCTGGTGGGCGAAGGCTACCGGATCGCCCTGTCGGGTAATGCTCCGAGACTGGACTACCGCAGGACCCTCATCGTTGCCTACGATCGTTCGACGCGGGGCTGGAGGTCGGCCACGCGCGCGAGGAAGCTGCTGGGCACCGGGGAGGTTCAGGTGGCGTCACAGCCTCAGGGTATCGTTGACTTGACGATCGTCGTAGGAAAGGACTTCTCCCAACGCTGAGCTCAACACACCTCGTCACGGGGGCCGCAGGGGCGGCAGCTTCCAAGAAGGCGGACCGCATCCTGGTCCTCGACGTTTCAGAGCAGCTTGCAATCACCGATTACTTCTTGATCTGCAGCGGGAACACCGAACGCCAGGTGCGGGCCATCGCCGAAGCCGTCGAGCGTGCGCTGGCGGTCCGCGACGGCGTCAAGCCGTACCGCAGGGAGGGTGAGCGCGAGGGCCGATGGGTCCTTCTCGACTACGTCGACTTCGTGGTCCATGTGTTCCATCACGACGAACGTGACTACTTTTCGCTCGAGCGCCTGTGGTCGGATGCCCCTCGGGTTGACGTCGATTTCGATCTCGAGGGGAGCGATGAGCCAGCCGCGGCGGAAGCGACGTAGGCGTCGCAAACCTCAGAGTGAGCAGGGGGCAGGCGCGCAGACAGGCAGGGAGGTGGCGCCGCAGGGGCAGCAGGGTGGCCCGGCCGGGGCGGGGCGGTCACGCCGGCGCAGGCGGGGAGCCGCATCCTCGGGTGGCGGCCCGGCGAAGCAGGTCTCATCAGAAGATCTCGTCCGGAAAGCCCATTCGCCGCGTCCGAAAACCCTGACGGCCCCGCCGGACGGGCAAAAGCTCGAGGAGATCATCCGCGAGCTGCAGTCCGTTTGGGGGGTGCCTCAATACCCACAGGAGTACCGACTTACCCTCAAGGTCGCCGACGAGCGCGACGTTCGATCCGCGCACCGCTCCCCGAAGGGGCGCGGCGGCGAGCCCCAGCCCGGCCTCGGTACCGTGGTCACGAAGCCAACCTCCGAAACGGTGGAGGAGGGCCCCAAGCGCGAGAAGGCCCCCGCCGCGCCCCGGATCGGGGGGGCCTCGGACGGAGAGGATGCGCAGGAGGCGACGCCGGCGCGCCGTAAACGCTCGCGGAGGCGTCGGCGCGGCCGGAAGAGCCCCTAGAGTTCTCGGCGGCGCCCAACCACACGATTCGCCTCTCGGGCCGGACCCCTGTGGCTGGACGCACAGGAAAGCCTTCTCGGGCACTCCACCACGTCATGGCGTGGCCCACGGCACGAGACAATGTTCTGGGCGTACGTTCTCGTGCAGGCACTACTAGCCCGACGAACCCCTACAAGTCCCTATTTGTCGCGGCCGGTAGCCGAGGCGCGCAGCCTGTCGAACAAGCGGAGCAGATGGATCGAGTCAGCCGGGGTGTGCCTGAGCGGCGCCGGGTCTCTTAGGGCGGCGCAGAAATGCTCGACCATGGCCCGATAGGGGTCGTTGCCCTCCACTTCGAGGGTGGAGCGATCCCCGTCGTGTCCCATGAGATCGATTCTTCTGTCACCGCGCCCGGGACTGTAGGGCTGGCCGACTCGGGCTATGAGCTCGGTCCCGACGATCTCGAGCTCCTGGAGGAACGGTCCTTCGAAGGAGCAGAAGAACGTTGTCGCCAACCCGTCTCCGAAGCCCAGCCACCCGCCGAAGGAGATGTCGATCCCGGATTCGCTCGTTACCTTCGAGGCGGCGAGATCGGACACCGGCCTGTTTGCGGCCGCGAGCAGCGGCGACAGGCAGTAGATGCCGAGGTCGAGCAGCGCTCCGCCGCCCGTTTCGGGCCGCCAGCGGTGGTCTCGCGGGTCGATCGGGACGGTGAAGTTCGAGCGGGCGTACTGGATCCGTCCGAGGCGGCCGGAGGTGAGCAGCTCGTCCAGGGCCTGCGCTCGCGGATGGAAGGGGGATACATACGCCTCCATCAGCTTTACGCCGGCAGTCTCACAGGCCTCGACCATGGCCTCGGCCTCACCGGCCGAGAGCGCCAGCGTCTTCTCGCACAGCACGTGCTTGCCGGCCTGGGCGCATTCGGTCGTCCACCGGGCATGCAGGTGGTTCGGGAGCGGGATGTATACCGCCTCGACCTCGTCGTCGTCCAGGAGCGCCTCGTAGCGCTCGTGTAGGTGCGGCGCACCGAAGGTGTCGTAGTCCCCGGCCGGGGTCGACTCGCTGGCGACGGCCACGAGGCGCGCCGCGTCGCTGCCGTCGATGGCGGGCAGCACGGCCTTTTGGGCGATGCGTGAGGTGGCACCGAGGACCCCCCAGGCGACGGGCTCGGTCACCGGGGATACCGGGCGCGCCCGGCTGGGGTTACGGCGGTTGGGTCCACTCGGCGCCTCCCTTCGGCTGTGGCTGACTCGGGCGAATCAAACCACGCCGCATGGGGGCGCAGTCTCCCTCTTTGCTACCCTGGAAATCCTCCAGGGCCCGTAGCTCACTTGGTAGAGCGCCGCCATGGCATGGCGGAGGTAGCCGGTTCGATCCCGGCCGGGTCCACCCTGACGGCGCTCTAAAAGGAGCGCCCC
>Ga0183260_10000806_pt1 | contig 26618 bp, 17 predicted proteins | sample AntDrymUQ4972206_2_FD_129768 | JGI IMG/M metagenome (GOLD analysis project Ga0183260, IMG submission 129768) | Polar desert sand microbial communities from Dry Valleys, Antarctica - metaG UQ497 (22.06) (version 2) (version 2) | ecosystem: Environmental > Terrestrial > Soil > Desert | place... | reverse complement strand
GTGTCACTACCTCCATCGTCTCGTCCTTCGGCCTCTTCTCGTCGGTCTGCGGCTTGGCGGCCGCCACGCGCTATTCCCCCCGAAGGGGGAGGAGAAGAAGGCGAAGGTCGAGCAGGTGTGACACAGCGCCAATGTAGCACGGCATCTCAGGTCAGACGGGGCACTAGGCGAGGCTGAATAGAATCTCGCCCACGATGGAGAGCCGGCTTGGGATCGAAGGCGGTGCAGCACCGTTGAGCGCCACTCTGGAGGACGCCTGCCGGCGTTGGGCCTCGCGGCCGGCTATCACGTTCGAGGGCGTCACGATCAGCTATGAGGAGTTGTGGGAGCGAGTGGTCTCGCTCGCGGCGGCGTACCAGCGTCTGGGGATCAACCGGGGCGACCGGGTTCTGTGCCAGCTTCGCAACTGCCCCGAGCACGTCGTCGCGATCGCCGCGGCGTGGATGCGGGGAGCAATCCACATAGGCGCGGACAACGACCTCACCGGCCCGGAGCTCTCGCGGCTGGCGGAGCGCTTCGGGGCGGCTGCGCTGCTCTTCCAGCCCAGCCGAGGCGCGGCCGACGGCTTCGCGCCCCTTCGGGCGGTCGCCGATGCGTCTCCCAGCACGCGCATCGTCGTCCACGGACCCGCCCCCGAGACGTACTACTCCCTGGACCGGCTGCTGGCGTCGGGCGGGGCCGTGACAGCCGATCTCCCAAGTGCCTTGGATCCCGCCCTGGTCTTCCTCACCTCAGGGACGACCGGGGAGCCGAAGGCCGTCGTGGAGCCCCTGGCGGCGCACTGGGCGAAGATGCAGTTCTTCGCCGACGGCTTCCGCCCCGGACCCGAAGACGTCCACCTGCTCTACCTGCCGATCTCGCATGTCTTCGGCTCCAGGCTGGCGCTGCTCGCCCTGCTGCGCGGCGGGCGCCTCGTGCTCGCCGAACGGTTCTCTCCCGAGCGCGCCCTCGAACTCGTGCACCGGGAGGCCGTCACGGTCTTGCCCGCCGTGCCGACGCACCTCCGGCTGCTGCGTGACCGGTACGAGCGGCACCGGCACGGCACCAGCAGCCTTCGCTGGGTGCTCTCCGCGGCGGCCGGCCTCCCGCGCGCGCTGGCCGAGTGGGTTTACGACCCGCTCCATGCCGAGATAATGTTCGTCTACGGGTGCAGCGAGGGCTTTACGACGCTTACGACCGATCGCCGTGAAATCCTTGCTGGCTCGGTCGGCAAGACGGTCTTCCGCGGCCCGCCCGGCACACCGGCCGACGGCACAGTGCGCATCGCCGGCCAGAACGGGACGCCCCTCCCTCCGGAGGAGACCGCCCACACGGGCGAGATCCTCTATGGGGCGGCTACACCCGTGCGCTACTGGGATCACCCGGACGCCGCCACCGACGGCTGGTACCACACCGGGGACCTCGGCCGCTTGGATGCGCAGGGCAGTCTCTACGTCGTCGGCCGGCTGAAGGAGCTGATCAACCGCGGTGGCCTGCACGTGTCTGCCGCCGAGGTCGAGATGGCGCTGGCCCGCGATTCGGCGGTCGCCGACGCCGGGGTCATCCCGACTCCGGACGCGGTGCTCGGCGAGGCAGTTTGCGCCTGCGTCGTGCCCGCCGGACCCAACCCGCCGGACCTCGCGCAGCTGCGAAGCTCTCTCGGCGAGAGCCTCGCCCGCCACAAGCTCCCCGACGAGCTATGCATCGTCGAGGCGATTCCCCGGACGGAGATCGGCAAGGTCGACCGCCGTGGCCTGGCAGCTCAGGTGCTGGGCGGCGCCTGGCCGCGCCAGCGGGCGCGCGCCTGAGGGGAGATGGCTGGTCTTGGGGGGCGACCTGCTGCGCTTCGCGACGGCGGGGTCGGTGGACGACGGAAAGTCGACGCTGATCGGGCGGCTGCTCTTCGATTCCAAGGCGATCCTCGAGGACCAGCTCGCGCATGTCCGCGAGGTCTCCGAGCGCCGCGGCGACGGCCACGTCGACCTTTCGCTGCTGACCGACGGGTTGCGCGCGGAGCGTGAGCAGGGGATCACCATCGACGTGGCCTATCGCTACTTCGCGACGCCGCGACGCTCGTTCATCATCGCTGACACGCCGGGCCACGAGGACTACACGCGCAACATGGTCACCGGCGCCTCGACCGCCGATCTCGCGCTGATCCTCGTCGACGCCCGCAACGGCGTGGTGCGCCAATCGCGGCGTCACTCCTTCATCGCGTCGTTGCTCGGAATCCGGCACTTGGTGGTCTGCGTCAACAAGATGGATCTGGTCGATTTCGCGGGGGACGCCTTCGACGGGGTGGTCGCAGAGTTCACCGCCTTCGCGGCCAAGCTCGAGGTCTCCGACGTCACCTTCATCCCAATCTCTGCGCTGCACGGCGACAACGTCGTCGAGCGCTCGGAGCGCATGCCGTGGTTCGAGGGCCCGCCGCTCCTCTACCACCTCGAGCACGTCCACATCGCCTCCGACCGCAATCTCATCGACGCCCGCTTCCCCGTCCAGTACGTGATCCGGCCCATGGACGAGCAGCAGCGCGACTACCGCGGCTACGCCGGTCAGCTTGCCTCGGGCGTGCTGCGCGTCGGCGACGAGGTCGTGGTCCTTCCCTCGGGCCGCCGGTCGCGAATTGCGGGGATCGACACCCTCGACTCCTCACTTCACGAGGCCTTCGCCCCCCAGTCGGTCGTGCTGCGGCTCGAGGACGATCTCGACGTCTCCCGTGGCGACTTGATCTGCCGCCCCCACAACCGCCCCGAGGTCACCCAGCAGGTGGAGGCGACCGTCTGCTGGCTGAGCGAACGACCGTTGACTCGCGAGGGCCGCTACGTACTCAAGCACACGACTCGCTCGGTGCGGGCGTCCGTTCAGGACGTGCGGTACCGCATCGAGGTCGAGACCATGCACCGCGATGAGGACTCCGTCGAGCTCGCACTCAACGACATCGGCCGCGTGCACCTGAGCACCAGCATGCCGCTGCTGCTCGACCCCTACCGCGAGAACCGGGTAACGGGCGCCTTCGTTCTCATCGACGAGGCGACCAACGACACCGTCGGCGCCGGCATGGTCACGGCGGCCCGCGCGCTCGAGACCGGCGCCGACTCGAGCACTCGCTCGCCGAACGTGGTCTGGCAGGCCGGCGCGGTTTCGCGCGACCGCCGGTGGGCGTCGTTGGGGCAGCGCGGCGTGACCGTCTGGTTCACCGGGCTTCCCGCCGCGGGAAAGTCGACGCTTGCCGCCGCCGTCGAGCAGCACCTCGTCGAGCATGGCTTCTCCGCCTACCGGCTCGACGGCGACAACCTTCGCCACGGCCTCACCGGTGACCTGGGGTTCGACCCACCGGCGCGCGCCGAGAACGTCCGCCGCACCGCACATGCAGCCCGGCTGTTCGCGGACGCCGGCGTCATCGCGCTGGTCAGCCTGATCAGCCCATACCGAGAGGATCGTGACTTCGCCCGACAGGTCCACGAGGATGACGGGCTTGCCTTCCTGGAGGTCTTCGTCGACACCCCGCTTCGCGAATGCGAGCGCCGCGACCCCAAGGGCTTGTACGAGCGCGCTCGCCGCGGCGAGATCGAGGGGTTCACCGGCGTCGACGACCCCTACGAGCCCCCAGACCGCCCGGAGCTCCGGGTCCGGACCGTCGACCAGTCGATAGAGGATGCCTGCAGGCGGATCCTCTCCGCGCTGCGCGGCCTCGACATCATCCCGTCAAGCTGACGGCGAGCGCCCTTCTGGAACAGCCCGCGGCTTCGATTCACCCGCCGTGGGTGGGCGCGCGGGCGAAGGCGCGCCGGATCGAGGCGGCTACGGTGCCAGGATCCTCGAGCGGGCCGAGGTGACCGAGGGCTGGGTGCTCCTCGATGCCGGCCCGCGGCAGGCGCTCCGCGATCTCGGCCGCCTGGTGGGGGGCAAAGGCCTCCGAGCACCCTCCGCGGACCAGGGTCACCGGGCAGCAGACCCGCGGGAGCTGGCCGAAGCAGTCGTGCGCCGTGGCCATCTCATAGACGAGTCCCTCGTGCTCCGGGACGCACTTGAGCCGCACGCCACCGTCGGGGGCGTCCTCGAAGCCGTGGTCCACGTAGGCGCGCAGAACGTCGGGGTCCAGCTCGCGGAGCGGCCGCTTCACGGCGTAATGGCGCAGCGCGTCGACCCGCGAGGGAAAAGCGGCGCGCCGGCGGCGCGCCGCTTCGGCCAGCCAGCAGTCGCGGTCCCGGCCCAGCGGCGGGTCGACGGGGACGATGATCGGCTCGAAGCAGTAGAGGGCGGCGAACGTGCCCGGCCTGGACTGCTCCGCGAGGAGCAGCGCGGTCGCGCCGCTCGAGTGGCCGGCGCCGAACGGGCGCCGGAGCCCCTCAACCGCAGCGAGGACGTCGGCGGCAAAGCCGCGCCAGTCGAAGTCCAGGTCGGGAGGCGCCGCCGTGTCGCCGTGGCCGCGGAGGTCGGGGGCCAGGCAGGAGAGCTCGGTCGCGAGGTCTCCTGCCAGGGGCTCCCAAACTCGCCCGTGGAAGCCGGTCGCGTGGGCGAGCACCACCGGAGGTCCCGCACCCCCGAGAAGGTGGACGGCCACGCGGGTCCCGTCGGCCGCGGTGGCCGATGCGCTCGCGCGAGTGGCCGCCGGACCGATCGGGGTCATGGCGCGGCGCCTTCCGAGGAGCCCTGGGCCGGATGTGACCTCCAGCTAGACTCCATGCAACGGTGCACTCCCCTGTCAGCTTGCGGCACGATCCCAGCGTAACGGCTGCCAGCCCGTCGGATCCGACCGAGCCGCCCTCTGGCGACGCCATCTCGACTGCGGCCCTGACCAAGGTCTACCCGGGAGACGTGACGGCGGTCGACGGACTCGACCTCTCCGTCCGCCCGGGCGAGATCTTTGGTCTGCTGGGACCGAACGGGGCGGGCAAGACGACGACGGTTGGCATGCTCACCACCCGGATCCTCGCGACGGCCGGCAGAGCGACCGTGGACGGGATCGACGTCGGGGCAGAGCCCGCCCGCGCGAGGCAGGCGTTCGGCGTCGTGTCGCAGGCCAACACGCTCGATCGCGGCTTGACGGTCCGCGAGAACCTCTACTTCCACGGCCGCTACTTCGGCATGGGCGTCAGGGCGGCGAGGGACGCCGCCGACCAGTGGCTCGAGGCCTTCCGGCTGGCTCACAGGGCCGGGTCCACCGTCGATACGCTCTCCGGCGGGATGGCGCGCCGGCTCATCCTGGCGCGGGCCCTGCTCCACGGCCCCGCAGTCGTGTTCCTCGACGAGCCCACCGCCGGGCTCGACCCGCAGAGCCGTCTGGCGCTGTGGGACATCGTCAAGGGACTGCGCGGCGCAGGCCAGACAGTGCTCCTCACCACCCATTACATGGAGGAGGCCGACGAGTTCTGCGACCGTGTGGCCATCATGGACCACGGCAAGATCCTCGCACTCGACACGCCGGCCAAGCTGAAGCGATCGCTCGGCACGGGGACCATCATCACCGTAAAGGGCGAGGGGGATCGCCAGCGCCTCTCCCGCCGGCTCGCCGGCATCGAAGGGGTCGACGCGAGCTGGATTCAGGACGAATCGGTGACGCTCCGCGTCGCCAGCGCCGACGGCGCGCTGGCCAAGGTCATCGCGGCCACCGAGCGGGGCAGGTTCCGGCTGTCGGACGTGTCGGTCGGCGAACCCAACCTCGAGACGGTGTTCATCGAGCTGACCGGCCGGGAGCTGCGCGAATGACGGTGAGCGCCACGGCCATCCCGGCGACCCGCGCCGTTCCCCGTTCCCCGCGCCGGGCGACCTGGGCCGTGTTCAGGGCCTGCGTGGCGCGCGATCTCACCGTGCTGGACAACAACCTCTACCGGTTCGTCCCGAGCGCGACCGTGCAGCCGCTGCTGCTCGTCTTCGTCTTCACCTACCTGTTCCCGACAGTCGGCCAGACCGTGGGCGGCGAGAGCGGCGGAGAGAGGTTCTCCACCACGCTGCTCCCCGGGGTCCTGGCCCAGTCGATCCTCTTCGTGGGAATCTTCACCGTCGGGATGAACCTGATCCTCGAGCTCGACGCCGAGGAGCTCGAGGACCGCGTGCTGGCGCCGGCGCCGATCGCCACCGTCGCTCTCGCGAAGATCGTCGGGGGTGCGCTCCAGGCTGCCGTCGCCGCTCTGATCGTCTTCCCCATCGCCGCCTTCCTGCCGGCCACGGGCATCCATCTCTCCGCCGACTGGCCGGTCTTCGTCACCGTCCTGCCCCTGGCGTGCGTCGCTTCGGCGTCGCTCGGTCTCGCACTGGGTGTGGTCTTCGAGCCGCGCGCAGGCCCGTGGCTGTTCAGCGTGGTCGCTCTTCCGCTGGCCTTCTTCGGGGCGGTCTTCTACACGTGGGACGCTCTCGATCCGGCTCCGGTGCTCAAGTACGGCGTGCTCGCCAATCCGCTCGTGTACATGAGCGAGGGCGCGCGAGCGGCCACCGTCGCCGGTATACCCCACATGTCGCTCGTCGCGGTCTACGGCGCCCTGACAGTCTTCACTATCGTGTTCGCCGTGATCGGCGTGCGCGGCTTTCGCAGACGGATCCTGAGGTAGAAGGGGGAGCCGAGCATTGAAGCGTCTTGCCGCCGTCGTCCTGGTCGCCCTGGCCGGCTTCGTCTTCGCCGTCGCGGCCTTCAGCAGTCCGCAGCGCGAAGGCTGCCCCTTGGACGGCGCGAAGGACGGCGCCTACTCGGGCAAGTTCGAGGGACCCGTGAGCATCAACCAAACCGAGCACGTGCTCCGGGTGACCCAAGACGGGCGCCCCGTGACCGGCGCCAAGGTGTGCATCAACACCGAGATGGTGGGGATGTCCGGCATGGGCTACACGTCCAGAGGCCGGGAGCTCGCACCCGGCCGCTACCAGGTCGGCTTCCGGTTCGGCATGGCCGGCGACTACCGGGCCAACGTGGTCACGCAGGACTCGGGAGGCGAGGTCTCGATCCCGCTGACGTTCAAGGTTCAATCGGCCGGCACGAAAGCTCCTGCCGCCAAGAAGCCGGACGCCGGCACGAATCGGGTCGCTGCCAACCAGCCGGATGCCGGAACGGACTTGGACGCCGCGAAGCTCGAGGGCGAGGTCCGCGGGCGCGTCGGCGCTCGGCCGCTGCCCTCCCTGACCCCCACGCCCACCCGCGCAACGGCGAGGTGAGGGCGGGCCGGGCGTGAGCCGACGTCTCGCCGGACGTCGAGCCGTGATCGTGGTCGGCGCCGGGCCGGTCGGCCTTTCCTGCGCCCTCGCGCTGCGAGCCCACGGCCTCGACGCGACGGTCCTCGAGGCCGAGCCCGAGGACCGGCTTCGGCCGGGAAGCCGCGCGATCTACACCCACCGGGCGTCGCTCGAGCTGCTCGAGCGCATGCGGCCCGGCCTGGGCTGGAAGCTTGCCCGGGGCGGCCTGGTCTGGTCGGCCAAGCGCACCTTCTGGCGGGGGCGCGAGGTCTTCGCTCGTCGCTACCCGCCGCCCGCCCCCGATGCGCTCCCACCCTTCACGAGCCTGCCGCAGACCGAGATCGAGCGGAGTCTGCGCGAGGCGTGCAAGGCGTCCGGCGTCGAGCTTGCTTGGAGCAGCCCGGTGCAAGGGGTCGCAGTGCGCTCGGACGGGGTGGAGCTGACGACCTCGGCAGGCAGGGTGTGGACTGCGGAGCGGGTGATCGGCGCGGACGGTGCGCACTCCGCGGTCAGGCGCGCGATAGGTGTGCCCATGGAGGGAGTCCGCTCGGACAGCGCCTACGTCATCGTCGACGTCGAGCAGGATCCCGAGGATCCACGACCGGCCGAGCGCATCTTCCACTACGAGCACCCTGCCGTCGGCGGGAGAAATGTGCTCCTGGTGCCGTTTCAGGGCGGTTGGCGAGCCGACCTCCAATGCCATGGGGACGACGATCCCACTGGGCTGGACCGGGGCGAGGGCCTGCGATCGTGGATCGGGAAGGTGATGGGCGAGCGCTACGCAGAGCGGATACGTTGGGTCTCGACCTACCGTTTCCTCCAGGTCGTCGCCGCCCAGCTCACGGACACGACCGGTCGGGTGCTGCTCGTCGGAGAGGCGGCGCACCTCTTCGCGCCGTTCGGAGCCCGCGGCATGAACTCCGGCATCGCCGATGCGAGCGCCGCCGCCGCCGCGATCGGCACCGCGCTCCGAGCCGCCGACCGCGATGCCGGGGAAGCCGCGATCGAACGCTTTGCCAGCGAGCGGCTTCAAGCCGCGCTGTCGAACCGCCGGGCAGCGGGCATGGCCCTCGCCGCCGTGCAGTCCGACAGCGCTCGGATACGGGCGAAACGGCGCATCGCGGCCATGCTCGCTCCAAGGTTCGAGCGGGCCGGCGCCTGGCTCGACTCCGCGCCCTACGGTCCCCGCCTGCGCGACTCCCGTCTCCCTCGCGCGAGCTACTGAGGCTCCCCGCGACGCGAGCGGCTGAGGTCCCCTCTCGCGAGCTGCTGCGCTCTCGCGAGCTGCTGCGGGTCGCCGGTGGACGTCAAGCGCTGTGACCGGTCGGGATGTGCGGCCGCCCGGACCGCAGCCGCTCCCGGGTCACGTCTGCCTTCCCCACGAGGTCCGCGAGCCCCGCGCGGTCGATCTTGCCGATTGCGGAGCGGGGGATCGAATCCAGCACGCACAGCTCGTCGGGGAGCTTGTGGCGGGCGAGTCGCTCGGCGAGCGACGTGCGCACCTCGGTCAGCGTCGGCGGGCGGTCGCCGGCGGAAACGACGCACGCGCAGATGGCTTCCCCGAGTACGGGGTCGGGGCTCGAGACGACGGCGCAGTCGGCGACGCCGGGGTGGCCGGCAAGGACGGCCTCTATCTCTCCTGAGGCGACCTTCAGCCCACCCCGGTTGATCACGTCCTTCAAGCGCGCCGAGACGGTCAGGCACCCGTCTCGGTCGAGCCATCCCAGATCCCCGGTGCGGTACCAACCGTCGGCGGCCGCGGGCGGCTCGCCCCAGTAGCGCACGGGCCGGGAGGCCCCGAACGCGATCTCTCCGACCTCCCCGGGGGGAAGGACCTCCTCGCGATCGGGCGCCAGGATCGCGACCGAACCGGTGGGCGGCGTGCCCTTCGGCCCCCGGAACACGGTCCGGCCGACCGAGCCTCGGCGAATCTCGTCGCGGTCCGTCGTAATGGTCACGAAGCCCTCGCTGCACCCGTAGACCTGCATCAGCTCCGCGTCCAGCCGGTCGTAGGTCTCCTCCACGAGCGCTGCCGGAAGGGGCGCGGCGGCGGACACGATCCATCGCAGCGCCCGCAACCCGTAGGGCTGACCATCGAGCGCGCGCATGAGGAGCGTCAGGTGGGTCGGGGTGCTGGAGAGGATCGTGACCGGCTCGTCAGCCGTAAGGCGCAGCGCGGCCTCGGGCGAATAGCGGTCCAGCAGCACCAGCCGTCCTCCGCTCGCAAGCGCCATCAGCGTCAGCTTGAGCCCGAACGCGTGGTTGATCGGCAGGTACATCAGGTGCACGTCGTCGGCCCCGGGCGACAGCGCATCGGCGAAGAACCGCACCTTGCCCCACAGGGCCGGCAGCGTCTCCATGACGGCCTTGGGCTTTCCGGTGGTCCCAGAGGTCATCAGCAGCAGTGCGGTGTCTTCCGGGCCCGCGGGCACCGGGGGCCGCGGCTCGGGGGGCGAAGAGGCGACGAGCTCCTCGAGGCGCCGGTCTCCGTCCTCGGGCGAGTCTCCGTGGACGATCGTGACGACCGAAGGGTGAACCGCCCGGACGGCTCGCAGAGCGGCCCACGGATCCGTCAGGCCGGCGGGTGGCTCGCAGAGGACCGCGGCGGCCTGGGTGCGCTCCACCAGCGCCGCCAGCTCCACGGCGGTCAGGTCCCGGTGGGCGCCGACGTGGACGGCGCCGCTCGCCCACGCCGCGCCCACGGCAACGAGGTGCTCCGGGCAGACCGGGAGCTGGCACACCACCCGGTCCCCCGGCTCGATCCCGAGCGAGCGGTAGGCCCACGCGAGCGCGAGGATGCGCTCCCACAGCTCCCCGTAGGTCAGCGTCGCGCCGCGACTGGTCACCGCGGGACGCAGCGGCCAGCGCTCGCACGCGTCCTGGAGCGACGGTGCCAGCACAGCGGCGCTCACGGCGACCTGATCGCGGCTTGCCGGCCGACGGGTCTCACGGCGTCGGATCCGGCCCGGGGCGGGCCGCGGGAGGGCTGACCGAATCGGGCACTCCGGGGCGATTATTCCAGGACGCGCTCGCCGCCGGTAGATGCCGGCGACACTTAGCGAGCTCGGCGGGCGGCGACTACAGTGACGATCCTGGCTGATCCATCCGCGGGGCTGTGCCCGCAATGCTCTTTTGTCCCGATCCCGAGTCGAACAGGAGCCAGAGTGCATATCTCCCGACAGACCAGGTTCTGCATGCTCCCCATCGGCGCGATCCTCGCCGCTGCGCTCGTCGCGGGGTGCGGGAGCAGCGACGACAAGGGGTCCGCTGCCACTGCCGACGACGCGTTCGTCCGCCAGATGGTGCCACACCACCAGATGGCCGTGGAGATGGCCAAGATGGCCAACGGGCAGACGCAGCACCCCGAGCTCAAGACGCTGGTCGACAACATCACCCGCACCCAGAACGCCGAGATCACGCAGATGACCTCCATCGCCGGCAGGCTCGACGTCAAGCCTGCCGCCATGGACAGCCCCGACATGAACGCCATGGGGCGCGACGGCGAGACCCTCGGGGTGCCCATGACGAAGATGGGGATGATGATGGACATGAGCACGCTCGAGGGGGCCAAGCCGTTCGATCGCGCCTTCATCGACATGATGGTTCCGCATCATCAGGGCGCGATCCGCATGGCCCGCGGGGAGCTTGCCAAGGGCAGCGACGGGCAGTCGCGCAAGCTCGCGACGCAGATCATCGCCGCCCAGGAGAAGGAGATCGGCCAGATGAACGCTTGGCGGGCCAAGTGGTACGGCGAGCCCTCGCCGGCCGGCGGCGTTCCGACGAGCTAGACCTGGAGAGCCCAGCTCGGCCGAGGCGCTCGCCGGCTGCGCTAAGGCTCAGGCGGATGGCGGCTGGCCTCCAGGCTGGTCGCGCGGCTGGCCTCCAGGCTGGCCGCCAGCGCCTCGATGGTCCGGTTCCGGGTCACATGCTGCCCGGGAACGTGGAGGCCCTCGTCTCGCGCCCGCGCCAGCGCTTCTACGAAGGGGAACGCCTGCCAGTAGTTCTCCTGGGCCGCCACCGCGTCGACCCCGACGGCCTCGGCCCACAGGGCTCCGAGAACGCCTGACTCGACGCTGACCTCCGCCTCCGCTTCCGCCTCGGCGGTGGCTGAATCTCGTCTGTCCCCTTCGTGGGCCGGCGGATCTTCCCCGTCCCCATCCGGCAGCCGCTGCACCAAGGCCAGCGCCGACGGCCAGGCGTAGCCGGGCAGCCTCGTCCACAGGAAGGTGCGCAGTTCGGAGAGCGTCGGGGGCCGCCCTTCGGGTACGACGTAGGCCACCAGGCGGGTCTCTCCGTGCCCGTCGCTGCGGAGCGCCACGGCCAGCTCTCGCACTCCCGGGCAACCGGCCAGCGCAGCCCGGATCCTCGCCGGCTCGACCCGGAAGCCCCGCAGGTCGCAGCCTCCGTCGATTGGTCCGAGCAGCTCGACGCCTCCGTCGGGAAAGGACCGAGCGAGCTGTCCGGTCCGGTAGAGCCGTTCGCTCGCGCCGTCGAGCCGGCGTTCCACGAACCGCCCGTCGGCCGTCGCAGCCGGGGGGTCGAGGTGCCCCTGGGCCAGGCTCGCGCCGCCGAGGTAGAGCTCCCCGACCGCACGCGGCGGCAGGGGAAGGCCGTGGGGGCCGAGCACGCAGCTCCTCACGCCGGCCATCGGGCGGCCCACGCCACGAGGTGCCGATGCGCCGGCCGTCGCTCGTACCGTCGCGCCAAAGGCGCACTCCGGCGGACCGTAGACGACGTGCGCGCGTATCCCACGCATGCTCCGCAGGGTGCGCCAGAGCTCCGGAGCCACCCCCTGCCGGGTTCCGACCAGCACTACCGGCTCGACCGCACGCCGTCCCCGCTTGCGAAGCGAGTCCCGCAGTCCCGCCTCGACCAGGTCACCGAGCTCGTCCGCCGTGCAGTCCACCAGGTTGACCTCCGCGGTCTCCAGGAGTCGGACGGCCTGCCGCGGGTCGTCGCGGACGGGGCGCTCGGGGATGTAGAGCGCGTGGCCGTCGAGGAGCGCGGCGAGCTCGCGCAGGAAGGCGTCGTGGGTGGCCGGCGGGCACAGGCAGACCCGTCGCTCGTCCGTGGCCCCGCCGGGCCAGCCGTGGACGTCGTGGCGCAGCCCGGCCAGGAGATTCAAGACGGAGCGGTGGTCGAGCACCGCCCCCCGGTCGACCGCTGAGGCCCCGGAGCCGTAGAAGACGACCGCCGGGTCGCCGGGGCGCAAGGCGGGCGGCGAGCTCGCGCCCCGGCGTCCTCCGCCCGCGTCCGGGGGCACGATCGGGACGGCGCTTGCCGTCTCGGCCGCCGCGGCCTGTCCTGCCTCCGCGTTCGCGGGCACGACCTGCGCGTGCTCGGCCAGGGCACTGTGCCCGGGATTTCCCACCACGACGTCGAGGGACGCTTCGCGGACGATCCCGCCGAGGCGCTCGCCGGCATCCGCCGGATCGAGGGCGACCCAAGCTGCGCCCGCCTTCCAGACGGCCACTGCGGCCACGATCAGCTCGGGTGAGGGCTCGAGCGCGATCCCGACCCGGCCTCCGGGCCCTACGTCCAGGTCCCGGAGGCGGCCGGCCAGCCGGTCGGAGCTGCCATCCAGATCCGCGTAGGTCAGCGTCCGGTCCCGGCTTCGCACCGCAATCGCCTGCGGCGCGCGGGAGACCTGGGCGCGGAAGGCACCCGGCAGGGTCTCGGCGGGCGGCGGCTCTGCCGGTCCGAGGCCCCGCACCAGCACCTCGCTTCCCGCCTGCCGGTCTAGGAGGGCCAGCTCGGAGACGGGGCGGGCAGGATCGGCTGCGACGTCGCCGAGAAGGGTGCGAAAGCTCTCCATCATCTGGCGGACGGCGGGCTCGTGGAAGGCGCCGCGGGCGATGCAGGAGAGCCCGGCGCGGGACTCGTCCAGGGAGACGATCACGAACGTCCCCGCGTACAGACCCGCACCCCAGGGCAACGGGGGGACATCGCCGGGAGACCGCTCGCCCGCACCCATGAAATGGGCGCGGCTCGAGCGGCTGGCGGTTTGCAGCCCGACGGTCTCGAGGTCCCCGAGCACCAGCTCCTGGGTGGGCGTCACGCCCTGGAACATGAGGGCCACGTGCGGCACCAGTCCGTGCGCCGCGGCGCCCGCTCCAAGGCCATCCTGGACCACGGCCTCGAAGGGGAGGTCCTGGTGAGACAGGGCGCCGAGCAGGGCGGTGCGCGTACGAGCCAGGGCCTCGCTGAAGGTCACCTCGCCGCCGAGGCGAAGACGGAGCGGCAGCTTCTTGGTAAAGCACCCGATCAGTCCTTCCAGCTCGGTTCGGTTGCGGTTGGCGACCACGGTCGCCAGCACGAGGTCGTCCTGCCCGGTGTAGCGGTGGACCAGGATCCCGAACGCGGCCAGCACGGTCATGAAGACGGTGGCGCGCTCGCGCCGGGCAAGCGCGCGGAGCCGGTCGCCGAGCTCGGGCGGCAAGGCCAGCAAGACGGGGCCGCCGCCGGCTTGGGCACTGCCCTCGGGGGCGTCAGGATCGTCGACCGGCAGCTGGGTGACGAGCGGGGCGCCCGCCAGCTCACGCCTCCAGAACGAGAGCTGCCTCGTCCCGGCGGGTCCGGCGAGGGTGGATCGCTGGCGGCGGGAGAAGTCGGCGAACTGCAGAGGAGGCTCGCCCAGCGGGGACGCCTCGCCCGCCGCATAGGCCGCATACAGCTTGGCGAGCTCGCGCCGGAAGACGCCCACCGACCAGTCGTCGAAGACGCTGTGATGGGTCCGGATCACGAGCACGTGGTCGTCGCCGCCGAGGCGGAGCACCGTGGGCTCGAACAGTGGATCGGCCACGAGGTCGAAGGCGCGCCGCCCCGCCTCGGCGACCACCCGTCCGACCTCTGCGTCCTGCTCGCCGGGGGCGAGCCCCGTCAGATCGCGGACCGCCAGCGCGAGCTCCCGATGAGGGCGGACCACCTGCACCGCCCGGCCGTCGCGCAGCTCGAAGCCGGTGCGAAGCGCCCCGTGCCGGCGGACGATCTCGTCGAGAGCGCGGCGGAGCCCACCGAGGTCGAGCGGGCCGTAGTAGCGGCGGGCGAGACCGGGGAGGTTCTGGCAACCGGGAGCGAAGAGCTCGTGCCACAGCATGCCCTCCTGGGAGAAGGCGACCGGCGCCGGCGCCGGGGCCGCGTCGCGGGGTCGGCGCAGACGCGTGACAGCGGAGGCGAGCCCGGCGGTCGTCGGATCCTCGAAGAACGCGGACGGTGAGACGCGCACCTCGAAGGCGTCCTCGACCAGGCGAAGCACGCTGGCCGCGGCGAAAGCGTCGCCACCGATCTCGAAGAAGTCGTCGTGGGGATCGAAGTCGTCGCGGCGCAGGGCGCGCGCCCAGGCGGCCGCGACGGTCGCTTGGACCGCGTCGCTCGCTTGGACCGATTCGGTCGCCGCGCTCGGCTGGCCGCCGCGCACCGAGAGCCCCAGGCGCCGGCAAAGCACGCTGCGAAGGAGAGCGCCCGAGCGGTCACGGGGCAGCTGGTCTACGACGAAGACCCTCTCCGGGGTCTTGTCCTCGCCCAGCCGGCCTCGCACCAGCCCCTGCAGTTCGGGCGCGGGGGCGGGCGGATCGAGCACCACGGCGGCGGCGAGCTCGGGGCCCGAGCGATCGTCGGGGTGGCCGAGGACCGCGGCGTCGATCACCGCCGGATGCTCGCGCAGCGCGCTCTCCACCTCGATCCTCAGCACCGTGGTCCCGCGGCGGCGAACGACGTCGTGCTCGCCGCTGACCGCGTAGAGGAAGCCCCGCGCGTCGACGTAGCCGAGGCGGTCGCCGGCAACGGCCTCTTCGCCGCCATCCTCGAGCCGCTTCTCGCCAGCGGCGGCGGCGCCCACCCGTATGCGGCCGACCTCGCCCGCCTCCGCGGGCCGGCCGGCTTCTCCCGCTACCCAGACCGCGGTTCCGTCAACCGGCCTCCCGATGGCCCCCGGGCGGCTCCGGTCGTAGGTGAACGAGGTCCTGACCCCGGGCGGGTGTCCGAGTACGTCGGCCAGGAGCAGCGACGCGCCAGGGAACGCCGCGCCAAGACGGAGGAGGAGCGCGGGTGCGACCGGGCCGGAGGCCAGAACCAGGCAGCGGACCCCGGAAACGTCGTGGCGCTCGGTCGCGCCCGAGTCGAGCAGCGCCTGCGCGCCCGAGGGATGCAGGCCGCATGCGGGGATCCGTCCGCCGGCGAGCAGCGCGCACAGGTGATCGCAGTCGAGCGCGGGGAGCACGACCGAGCGAAGCGGCGCCGGATCGAGACTGAGCCGCAGCGCGTCCTGGCCAGCGAGCGTGCCGATCTGAAAGGCGTGAAGCCACGCGGTGCCGGGATCGACCCGGAGCGACGGCCGGGCGACCAGAGCGGCGCCGGATCGCGGCCAGGGTGAAGGGCGAGACAGGGGGCCGGAGGCGTAGAGGATCTCCGCGAGCGCCGAGGCGGGGGCGGAGGGGATGGGAAGGGGGCCGAGAGCCTGGTCCTCTGGCCCGCCGGGGTCGAAGACCGAGACCGGCGTCTCCCCGGGAGCGAGCTCGGGCGGAGCTATGAGCGCCGAAGCCTCGCAGTCTTGAAGGATGCGGCGGACCTCGATGTCGGTCAGGGCGAAGCTCAGCGGCACCGCCACCGCGGCGGCCTTGAGCACCCCCACGTATCCCACCGCGTAATCGGTCCACCCAGCAGCGTCGAACCGCAAGGCGACCCGGTCGCCGGGGTCGACGGTGCGCGCCAGCCGCCGCCCGAGGGCGTCCGACCTGCGCTCCCACTCACCGTAGGTGAGCCGTTCGCCGCCGTCCACCGCGATGGCGACGCGGTCGGGCCCCTCTGCCGCAACCCGGCGAAGCAGGCCGGGCAGCGTGGGTCCTCCGTCGCTCATCCGACCGGCGGCGGCAGGAAGGATCTCAGGCCGATCCCCGCAGCCAGCCCGGCACAGCGTGAAGGTTCGGATCGCCGAGTGGAGCTAGAGCGCAACTGCGCTGCCGGCGCTCTCCGAGCTCTCCGCGCCGGCCGCACATCCTCGCGTGAGGAACCGATCCAGCTCCGCCTGGCCCGAGGTGAACTCCCAGCGCTCGACCACCCGGCCGCCGTCGAGACGGAAGACCTCGACGGTCTCCCAGCTGCGCTCGCCCTCACCGAAGTTGTGGATCGCCGTCTCGAAGGCAACGACGTACTCCCCGTGCTCGCGGACGTCGTTGCCCTCGACGCGGGCGGGCGACGGCCACATCGGGTCGAAGAACCCTTCCCAGAGCGCGCTCCGGCCGTCGTGGGTCCCCGCGAGCGGATGGTCGCCCTCGACGTGCCACGAGACGTCCTGCGCCAGGCACCCGAGCAGAGCGTCGCGGTCGCGGTCGTTGAACGCCTGGTGCAACCTTCGCACCACTCCGGCGCCGGTTCCCTTCTCGTCGCCCTCCATTGTCTTCTCCTCCTCGATCGCGCTCAAGTCCCCCGGACCCGGAAGGGCGGGCTCTTCTTCGAGGGGCAATCGTAGCCAGGGCTCCCCCGGCCGGGTAGCTCGCCTGCCGCGTCACCGCGCGCGCCCCGTGGTGACCGGACGACGCTGCAGCAGCCAGAGCCTGCCCGCTGCGAACGCCCACTCGAGGTCTTGGGAGCCGCCGAATACGGCCTTGCACCTCGTCGCGAGCTGGTGCAGTTGGGCGAGTTGGCCGTCGTCGAGGCTGAGCCCGCGGGTACGAGCGGCGGCCACAGAACGCTCGGCCGTGCCGCCGCCGGCGAGGGCTGCGACTTCGAGCTCCTTGAGCCCCGGCCGCCGCTCCAGAACCTCCCCATCGACGCTCACCCGGAACAGGTCGGGATTGACCAGGCCGTCGACCACAGCGCACCCCAAGCCCCAGGCGGCCTCGATCACGATCTCGTGCGCTGAGGTGACAGGGTTGGGATGAAAGAGGACACCGGCCACCCCGGCGTGGACCATCTCCTGAATCACGACCCCCGCGCCGGCCCTCCCCGTCAGCCCCAGCCGCCGGCGGTAGCCGAGCGCGGGCTCGCCGCGGACGGAGCGCGAGACGGCGTGAACGGCGTCGGCCAGCGCTACCGTTCGCACGTTGAGCAGGCTCAGGTGCTGGCCGGCGAAGCTCGCCCGCTCGGAGTCCTCCCCGACTGCCGAGGAGCGGACGGCCAGGCAGCCCCCCAGAGGCGAGGCGGCGGCGGCGAGCACGGAAGCGGCGTCGCGGTCGCCGTCGGCCAGCGCGTCCACGAACGTCCACGGCAGAGCGATGCCCTCCGGTACGGGGAGCCCGGCGCGAGCAGCTGCGGCCAGATGAGCGGCCTTGCCGCCGAACGTACGTGCGTCCGCGGCGCGGACGATGGGAACAGGAGTCCTTGGGCTGGTCATTGGCGGGCTCCGGGGTATCCTGGCGACCGGTGCGCTGCGCCCCGGAGTCCGCGTCGTCCCTTCAGCCTCCGGGTCCCGGCTCCTGGACGCTCGACACGGCCCACTTTCCCCAGCCCGCCACCCGTTTCGTCATAGAGCTGTTCCCCGAGCCGGCCAGGCGCGGCTTCCAGGAGGCTACGGCGCGGTACGGGCTGCTGATGGACCACATCGAGTGGGGGTTCGTGCACGGCTGGGCCTACCTCTGCCCCCGGCCGATCGAGGCTTTGCGCGACGGGCCGGAGCGGCTGACCCGGGAGGCCTGGGAGGAGCTGATCCGCAGTGCCCCGGCGCTCCGCGAGCGCCTTGCGACCAGCGCCACGGTGTTCGAGGACAGGCGCTGGCGCGAGGACGTGGCGCTCTGGGACGGCGAGACCAAGCCGGAGATGCGCAGGGGCCACGCCGAGCTTCAGGCTGTGCAGCTCTCGGGCCTCGACGCCGGGGGGCTGCTGTCCCATCTCGAGCGCTGCCGGCAGAACCTCGGGCGGGCCGTCTACCACCACCATCGCCTCAACGTGGCTCCGGTGATCCCGGTCGGGGACCTCCTCGTCCACGCCGGGGAGTGGACCGGCCGGCCGCCCGCCGAGCTTGTCGGGCTGGTTGTGGAGGGAGGGCCGCTGTCGCTGGGGGCAGCGGGCGAGCTGACCCGCCTGGCCGAGGCGATTCGGGGCGACCCACCGGCAGCGGCGCTCTTGTCCTCCGGCGACGAGCCGCGCGCGATCCTCGCCTCCCTCGTTTCGCGGCCGGGCCGCTACGTCGACCTCGTCGGCTGCTGGAGCGCCGGAAGCGGGTCCGACGTGGGCGCGCCCTGCATGATGGAGATGCCGGGCGCGCTGGTCGGGACGATCCGGGCCGTGGTGGAGGCCGGGGCCGGGGAATCGGGCTCCGGGGCGGCCGACGAGCTCGCCGCCGCGGTACGGGCGGCCGTGCCGCCAGGGAGGCGGGAAAGCTTCGACCAGCTGCTGGTCGAGGCGCGAGCGACCCACCGGCTGCGAGACGAGCGGGCCATCTACTGCGACGTGTGGGCCTACGGCCTGGCCCGCCGAGCGATGCTCGCCGTGGGGCGGCACCTGGCCGAGGCCGGCGCCATCGAGCGGCCCGCGCACCTGGTCGAGGCCGCCCACGCGGAGATCCGGTCGCTGCTCGACGGCAGTCCCGGCCCTTCGAGCGAGGAGCTGGCCGCTCGGGCGCATTACCGGCGCCACGCCGGCGAAGACCAGGTTCCGCCGGTCCTGCACGGCCGGCCGTCGGCGCCCCCGCCGGTCGAGTGGCTGCCGGCCGGGGCTGCCCGCACCGAGCGGGCGTTTCGAGCGTATGTCGGGGCGATGTCCGGGGAGGCGCAGGACGCCGGGAAGGGCGCCACGGTCCGCGGCTTGCCAGCCAGCCCCGGAACGTACGAGGGCCGGGCCCGGATCGTCCGAAGCGCCTCCGAGCTCGCCGGGATCGAGCGAGGCGACGTCCTCGTCACGGGCTCGACCACTCCGGCGTTCAACGCCATCCTGCCCCTGGTGGGGGCGATCGTGACGGATCGCGGCGGGCTGTTGTCGCATGCCGCAATCGTCGCCCGGGAGTACGGGATACCGGCGGTCGTGGGCACCGGCGAGGCGACGAGGAGGGTACCCGACGGGGCGCTCGTGGTGGTCGACGGCGAGGCCGGCGAGGCCGAGGTGGTCGGCTGAAGTCCGCCGGGCGCCTGCGCAGGACAGCGCCAACCGGTCAAGTGGACAGAACGGACGCGAACCTGTCCAGGTAGGCGGCGAGCGCGGCCCTCACCCGATCGGCGGGAAGGCCGAAGTCCCGCGGCTCGTAGCGGTGGATTCCGTGGAGATCGCGGGGGTGGCTGGCCAGCCAGCGACGCATCGACGCTTCGACGGTCCGGTCGAGTCGCAGACCCAGCCAGTCGTACACGCGCCGCGCGGTGTGGATGGGGTCGGCGACGAGCGCCGGGAACGACACGTCGAAGAAGCGGTCCGACCTCCGCGGCGCGCACTTGGAGCGCCCGCGTCAGGGCCGTTGCGCAGCGGTCCAGCGCCTGCTCGCCGGCGAGCTCCCGGGACGCTTGGTCGCTGTTCGGGAGGCGCGCAGTGAGGATGAGGCTCGCGTAGGACGGGACGGCCTGGGCGGGGTCGCGGTGGCAGTGGAGGACGCGCGCACCGGGCAGCGCCCGGAGCAGCGAGTCGAGGTGACCGACGTGCCCGGGGGACTTCAGCACCCAGCGCCTGTCCGCCTCGCCGTCTCGCGTCAGCACGCGCAGCTGCAGGGCGTAGTAGGCGTACTCCCGGTCGAGGTCGCCACCGTAGAACCAGCGCGAGTAGCTCTCGGCGTCGAACATGTCGTCGAAGTGCTGACTGGCGAAGGCGTTCTGCAGCAGCGCGTCGCACTCCTCAGGGCCGCGGGCGGTCAGCGGATGCACGCTGCGAAAGTCGGGAGTGATCGCGTAGAACCGCTCGAGCCACGCTTCGGCCTGCCCCACGAGCGCGGCCTCGTCGGGTCCATGGCCGTCCTCGGGAGGGATCGGGTGCAGCGCCTCCCAGAGGCGGAGGAACCGGTGGCGCGGATCCTGCGCCAGCAGGCCGTGGAGCAGGCTCGTGCCCGTCCGCGGCAGGCCGGTGATGACCACGGGACCGTCGAGCGGCGTCTCGGCGGCTGCGGGCCGGCGGGTCAGGTGGGCCTGGATGTCCAGGCGGTTGCGAAGGTGGCGCAGGAGGACACTGCGCAGCAGCCGCCAGCCGGTCGCGTTGAGGCGGCCGGTGGCGCGGCAGGACTCGATGAGCAGCGTCAGCGGCTCCGTGAAGCCCAGGTCGCCCCAGTCGTCGTGCCCCGTCCTTTCGGCCGCCTCCCGCATCAGCGCCGATGGGGTCAGCTCGGCCACGGTCGACGGCTCACGTCTCCTTCTCGCCGGCAAGCACCGCTTCGGGATGGTCGTCTCTCTGGGCCGGAAAGAAGCGCGCCGGGAAGTGCTCGGTGATCCGCATCGCCGGACACCCCCCCATGATGATGTGGTAGGTGCGAGACAGCAGCTCGTCGCTGCTCTCGAGGCCGAAGTGCTCTGCGAGCGGCCCGGCCGGCATCCATCCGGCGCGCACGAGCTCCCTGAAGGTCTCGACCCGGTTGGTGACCAGCAGGCGGCCGATCGGCTCCGAGGTGGACAGCAAGGCCTCCCTCAGCGCCGGCTCGACCCGCTCGAGGACGACCGAGGCCTCCGCGTAGACATAGTTGCGCGCGGTGCGGCTGCCCTGGAGCAGCGTCTTGCGGCGCAGGATGGTCTCGTCGCCGGTCAGCTCGAGCTCGGCGTCGGTCGGGAGGGGGGGCGTGGAGACCTGCTCTAGGTTGGCGGTGCAGATCGGCTCGTCAAAGCAGCCCTCCAGGAACCGCACGACGGTGCCATCCGTGCCTAGCAGGATGCGCTGCTCCGCGCCGAGCGCTGGATCGTCGAGTATCGTGGCGCCCCCCACCGGGAGGACGGGCCGCGAATCGGCGAGCGCCGCTTCGTCGAGGCTCTTCTCACGTGCCTTGGGCCGGAATCGCCTTCCGCTGAATCCAGCTCCTGCTCCGGACCATTCCATGCAGCCTCCCGTTTCTCGATCCGACATCCAACCTGACCACCCATCGCCGAGCTGGGACGTGCAGCCAGGGAGGAAACCAGCATATCCCACCGCCGCTTACGGTAAATGCAAAACACATATACGGTGAAGACATATAGTGACGGAGCGAACGAACGCCGGTAGGCTCATCGCTGGCTTGGGCCGAGGTCCACACCCCGAACCAGCAGTTCCCACGCTCGTTTTGGTTTCTGTCAGTGCTCCCGTGGCAAGCGGGAGCGGAAAGGAAGGCATCCATATGAAGCATCCAACACGCAAGGTCCTCGTGGCCGGCGTCACGTCATCGCTCATGTTGGGCACTGGTGCCGTGACGGCATCGGCGGCGGCTCCGGCGGCGGTCAGCTGCGGCCAAGCGATCACCTCGAACACGAAGCTCACCAGCAACGTCGGGCCGTGCGCCGGTGACGGCCTCGTCGTGCAGGCCGACAACGTGACCCTCAACCTGAACGGGTTCAAGGTCTACGGCGCGAACGGGCCCGAGGAAACCAACGGCATCCGCCTGCAGACGGTCACAGGCGTCACCGTCAAGAACGGCACCGTGACCGGCTTCGACGCCGGCGTCAACATCATGGGAGGTTCGGGGAACGCCCTCACCGGCCTGGCCGTCCATGACAACATAAACGACAACATCACGACCGACAACCCGGACGAGGATTGCGCTTTCGGTGACGGGATCACCACGACGGACTCGGACGGCAACCTCATCCGCAACAACTCGGTGATCCACAACGGCCCGTTCTCCGGCATCTCGCTCGTCGGCGACTCCGACGGGAACCTGGTCAACCGCAACGAGGTGACCGACAACAACGTCCGCAACTACGCGATACCCATCACCATCGACCCCGACACCAACCGCCCCGTGACCGGCGGCTGCGGCTCGCCGTTCTCGCGACCGATCCAGGACATCGGCATCCGGATCGAGGGGCCCGGAGCCAACGCCAACCAGGTCGAGCGCAACAGCGTTTCCAACAGCGCCATCGGCGGCATCACCATCCACGGGTACGTGTACAACCCGCAGGCGCCGCCCGGCCAGACGCCCCCGCCGCCTGACAACCCCAACACCGACAACGTGGTCTCGCGCAACTATGTCGCCGACACGGGCATGGAGACCCACATGGACGACCCGCTCGCCGACGGCATCGGTGTCCTCAGTCAGGGCCCCGCCAGCATCGTCGGGGCGTCCCAGAACAACACGATCGAGCGCAACACGGTGGTCCGGAGCTACCGGGATGGCATATCCCTCGGTCGAGCGTCGCAGCCCGGTCCGATCGGCGGCAACACCGTCACTCGGAACACGGTGCAGGACAGCCTGCGCGACGGGATCCGCGTGAACTGCTCGGGGCGACCTGGGTCGCCCCCCATGCCGCCGTGCGCGATCAACAACACGTTGACCCGCAACCAGGCTCACGGCAGCGGCGAGTACGACGGCCGTGACAACAATCCCAACTGCGACAACAACACCTGGTACAGGAACGTCTTCGACTTCGTGAACCAGGCGTGCGTCGACTTCGACGCCACGGTGGGCACCGCCCCGCCGGCGGCGGGCGGCCAGTGAGCCGGACCGCCTTCGCGGCCCGGTAGGAGCGCCCGAGCGCTTCACCGCGTCAGAAGACCGAGCCGGTCCCGCTTCGGCGGGACCGGCTCGTCTGGCGATCTCTACGGGCCGGCGGCGGCGGGCCTCACCGGCAGCTCGGACAGCCGCAGTCCTGGATCCTCGATCACCGCCGCCAGCAGTCGCCCGAGGCCGTCCGCCAGGCGCTGGATGGTCTTCTCGTCGTAGAAGTCCACCTTGTAGCTGAACTGGCCCCACAGCTGCGCGCCGTCGTCGAGGAAGGAGACGTGGAGCGGGTGGAGGTGGCCGCGGAAGAAGAGGTCGTCGGGTCCCTTGTCCGGGCCGGGGCGCTCGACCACCGCCGTGCCCGGCGCCCACTCGTCGTGGGCGGTGTGGAAGTACTGGAGCTCTACCGGCACGGCGGCGAGCAGCGCAGGCCCCCCGCTCGGAAGGTCTCCCAGCACCGCCCGGCGGACGCGCATGAAGGGGATGTCCTGGTGCTCGAGCAGCCCGATGACGCTCTCCCGGGCGCGGTCCACCGCCTCGCCGAACGTCGGGTCGCCGGAAAGGTCGGTGCGGATCCGCCCGACGCCGTGGAAGCATCCGATGAGCCCGTCGACCTCCGAGCGCTGCCGGCCGCTCAACGTGGTGCTCAGGACGACGTCGGTCGTCCCACCGACGCGGGAGAAGAGCGATTGCACCGCCGCGACCGTGACGACGAAGGCCGTGGCGCGAGTCGCGCGCGCCAGTCGCTGCATCCCTTCGTAGATCTCCGGCGGCACCGTGAGGGGCTGGGCGACGATGCGTCTGCTCGGCCGCTGCGGAACCCGGTCGAAGGGCACCGCCGGACCCGACGGCATGCCGGCCAGCTTCCGGCTCCAGTACTGAAGCTGGGACTGGAGGCGCTCCTCCGTGAGCCAGCCGCGCTGCCACAGGGCGAAGTCCGGGTACTGAACGGCGAGGCGGCGCAGCGCCGGCGCCTCGCCCGCGGCGAGGGCCTCGTAGGCCGCGGTCAGCTCGCTGAGGAACACGTAGGCGGAGGTCCCGTCGCAGACCAGGTGGTCGAAGGTGACGGCCACCATGCTGCGCTCGCCGTCGAGGCGGTAGAGGCAGGCGCGCAGCAGCGGAGGCCGGGCGAGGTCGAACGGCTCGGCGTCCTGGGCGGCGACCCTCCGCGCCAGATCGGCGTCCCTCTGTGCGCCCGGCAGAGCGCGCAGCTCGCAGACGGCGAGCTCGAGAGGGACCGACGCGAGCACCGACTGATACGGCCCCTCCGCGTCGGCGTGGAAGCTCGCGCGCAGGGCCTCGTGGCGCGCCACCACGTGCGCGAGCGCCCGGCGGAGAGCGTCCTCGTCCACGGCGCCGTCGAACCGGTGCTGCGCGGTGACGTTGAAGAGGCCGGGAGGGTCGGCGCCAGCCTCCAGGTGCCACATCTGCTCCTGGGAGAGCGTGAGGGGGATCCGCTGTCCGGCGCGGCGGGGCCGGGGCACCAGCGGGGGGCTCTTCTCTCCCGCGCGCGCGGTTTCCACGGTTGCGGCGAGGCGCGCGACCGTCGGCGCCTCCAACAGGGTGCGCAGGCCCATCTCGACGCCGAGCTCCTGGCGGATCTCGGCGACCACCTGCGTGCCCTGCAGCGAGTGCGCCCCGAGGTCGAAGAAGTCGTCGTCCACGCCGACGTCCGCGATCCTCAGCACGCGCGACCAGATAGCGGCGATGGCTCTCTCGGTCGCCCCGCGGGGAGCCACGGGAGCGGTCGGGAGGTCGCGCCGCAAATCGCCGGGGGGCGGTAGTGCGTCGCGCGCCACCTTGCCGTTGGGCGTCAGGGGCAGCGCGTCGAGTCCTACGAAGGCGCTCGGCACCATGTAGGCCGGCAGTTGCTCGGAGAGGAAGCGGCGGAGCTCCACGGGCGTCGGCGCCGAGTCGCCCTGGGCCACGACGTAGGCGACCAGGCGCTTGTCCCCCGCCTCGTCCTCCCTGGCCACGACAGCGAGCTCGGCCACCGCGGAATGGCGCGCGAGCGCGCTCTCGACCTCCCGGCACTCGATCCGGAAGCCCCGGACCTTGACCTGCTCGTCGCGGCGGCCGACGAACTCGAGGTTCCCGTCGTCCAGGAGACGGGCGAGGTCGCCGGTGCGGTAGAGCCGGGCTCCCGGGCGGCCGTCGAACGGGTCGCAGACGAAGCGCTCGGTCGTCAGGTCGGGACGGTTGAGATAGCCGCGCGCGACCCCCACACCGCCGATGTGCAGCTCGCCGGCGACCCCGCCGTGGGCGGGCTCTCCGGCCTCGTCGAGGATGTGGACCGTGGTGTTGGCGAGCGGCCTGCCGATGGGTGGGTCTCCGTCCATCGGCCGGTCCGACCCCCCAGGGGGCTCGTAGACGGTGGCGAGCACGCTCGCCTCCGCGGGTCCGTAGGCGTTGAGCCAGCGGACTCGCTCACCCCCCACCTCGAGCCACGTCCGGTAGGCCGAGCCCAGCGCCTTCTCGCCTCCGACGACCACGAGGCGGACGCATTCGGGCACCTGCTCCCCGAGGGACTTGAGGTCGCGCACCCATTCGTGCCAGTAGGCGGTCGGGAGGTTGAGCACGCTGATCTGCATGCCCCGCAGCCACCCAAGCCATGACCTCCCGAGGATCGGGACGTCGTCGGGTCGGAGCACCAGGGTGCTCCCCGTCTCCCACGTTGGGAAGATCTCCTCCACGCTCACGTCGAAGCCGATAGAGCAGAACTGCGTCACGCGATCGCCGGGAGCGAGACCGTAAAGGCGCGCGACCGCGACGTTGTGGTTGACGAGCCCGCGGTGGGTCAGCATCACCCCCTTTGGCTCACCGGTCGACCCCGACGTGTAGATCACGTAGGCGAGGTGCTCGGGGCCGGCGTCGCGGGCGGGCCTCGTCGGGGAGAGGCGGGCGACGGCGGGCCAGTCGCGGTCCAGGCGCACCACCTCCCCCGCGTAGGCGGGGAGGCGGGCGGCCAGCCTCTCGCCGGTCACGACCACGGGCGGCGCGGCGTTGTCGAGCATCCTGGCAAGCCGCAACGGCGGGTAGGACGGGTCGAGCGGCAGGCAGGCGCCACCGGCCTTGAGGATGGCGAGCAGGCCGACCGCGAGCGCGGTCGAGCGCTCGAGGAAGGCTCCCACCGGCACGTCAGGGCCCACCCCGAGGTCCTGGAGGCGGTGGGCGAGGCGGTTGGCGCGCGCGTCGAGATCCGCGTAGGTGAGCTGCTCGTCGCCGCTCACAAGGGCGATCACGCCCGGGGTGCGAGCCGCCTGGGCCTCGACGAGGTCGGCCAGCGTCGCGTCCTCGGGAAAGGGGGCCGATGGCCCGCTCACCGCGCTCACGGTGCCAGCTCCCAGGGCGATCTGCCCCAGCAGCGGCTCGGCCCCGCCGTCTCCGGCGGGGCCGAGCCCACTCCGAGAGCTTTGCGCTCGTTCGTTACCTGATCCCGGCGGTGGCCGGAGGAGCGTTCCGACCTATCTCCTGACCGGCATCCTCGGAGCGGCCTGGGCCTCCGGTGCGGCCTTTCGCCTCACCGGAGCCGCCCGGGCCGACGACACACGCCTGGTTGACCGTGCCGAACATGCTGGCCCGCCACTTGTTGTTGTCGCACGGGGGCTCGAGGTTGCCGTCATAGCCATCGACGTCCCCGTTGCCAAAGCCCCGGTTGGCGAACAGCGTGTTGTTGTACGGCGCCGGTGCGGCGAGCACACGCTCGTTGGTCGTGTTCGTGACCACGTGGATCGTCACGGGGCCGGCCAGGGTGAGGTTGTACAGCTCCACGCCCACCGCGTAGGTGGTGGAGATCACCGGGATCGGCACCGGGCCCACCGCGCCGAAGGCGAAGGTGGTGCGGTTGGCTTGGCCCTCGTTGAACATGACCACGGCGCTGGCCCCGTTTGCGATCGCGAGGTTGACCTTCGACACGAAGGTGCAGGTGCCGCGCTGGATCAGCGCCACG
>Ga0183260_10000805_pt1 | contig 26619 bp, 25 predicted proteins | sample AntDrymUQ4972206_2_FD_129768 | JGI IMG/M metagenome (GOLD analysis project Ga0183260, IMG submission 129768) | Polar desert sand microbial communities from Dry Valleys, Antarctica - metaG UQ497 (22.06) (version 2) (version 2) | ecosystem: Environmental > Terrestrial > Soil > Desert | place... | reverse complement strand
TTTTTCTTTTAAAAATTGCGCTGTACCTGTAACAGTGCCGCCTGTACCTGCAGTCACTACGAGATGTGTTATTTTACCATCAGTCTGGTTCCATATTTCAGGTCCCGTAGTTTCGTAATGTGCAAGCCGGTTAGCCAGGTTATCATATTGATTGAAATGAAAAGAATTTGGAATTTCTTTTGCAAGCCTTGACGCCACAGTATAATAGCTGCGTGGGTCATCTGGATCCACATTGGTTGGGCAAATAATAACTTCTGCACCCAATGCTCTTAATATGTCAGCCTTTTCTTTCGACTGTTTATCAGTGGTGGCAAAAATGCATTTATAGCCTTTCACTACTGCTGCCAAAGCCAGCCCCATGCCTGTATTGCCCGAAGTACATTCTATGATGGTGCCGCCGGGTTTTAATTTCCCTTCCTGTTCTGCTACTTCCACCATCTTTATTGCCATGCGGTCTTTTATAGAATTACCGGGATTAAAATATTCCACTTTCGCAAGCACTTCACAGGGAAAATCTTTTGTGATCTTGTTCAACCGGATCAAAGGAGTATTGCCGATAGTTTCCAGTATATTATTCTTTACGTCCATAGTTATTGTTCAGGCAGTAAAGGTATATTGAAGTTGTTAGTCCAAATGGTGGTGAGAAAAAACTAAACTATGAATGCCAATCATAAACCTCAAACAAAAAATTATAAACCTATATATTTGCACCGGCAGGTCTTGCACGACCAGCTCCTGCTGAACTCCCCTAGGATTGGAAGATAGCAAGGGTAGGCGGTTGTAGCGGTGCGATGTAAGTAGCCTGCCATTTTTTTATGCCCCCCTAACCCCCGTTGGAGGTCCGGATAACAATCGGGATAGATTTATAGTTTTCCTCTACTTATCTTGCAGCTTTAAGAATTAGATTTTTAATAATTTATGTAACGGGCAGAAGAAAATCTATTGAGCTTCTGTTGCGTCGCACATTTGAACACCAGAACATTGAGAAACAGATAAAAATATTTTATAATTAAAAAATTCCCATTTAAACGGAGGGTTGTGAACTATGTTCCCCCCACCGGGGACAGGGGGCCTCTTATGAAATTTTTCATTGATACAGCAAATCTTGCACAGATAAAAGAAGCACATGAATTAGGCATATTAGATGGCGTTACTACCAATCCATCGCTGATGGCCAAAGAAGGGATCAAAGGCCGTGAAGCTATTGACCAGCATTATAAAACCATTTGCGAAATGGTGGATGGTGATATAAGTGCTGAAGTGCTATCAACTAACTATGATGAGATCATTGAAGAAGGAAAAAAATTAGCTGCCATTCATCCCAATATTGTTGTAAAAGTACCTATGATCAGGGATGGGGTTAAGGCCATCAAATGGTTTACAGATAATGGCATACGTACAAACTGTACGCTGATATTTTCTGCAGGCCAGGCAATACTTGCTGCTAAAGCCGGAGCAGCCTACGTATCACCTTTCATAGGTCGTATAGATGATAGCGGTTGGGATGGAATGTTATTGATAGAACAAATAGCAAATATTTTTGCCGTGCAGGGATACAAAACAGAGATATTAGCAGCATCTATCAGGAACGCCAATCATATTGTTCGTGCGGCAGAATTAGGCGCAGATGTTTGCACCTGCCCTTTAGAACCAATTCTCGGTTTATTAAAACATCCACTCACCGATTTAGGCCTTGCAAAGTTTTTAGAAGATGCAAAGAAGATGTAATCGTTTTCAATATTGTATCTATAATAGTTTTATCTGGAATAGTTAATTGACAGTTTTTTGTTTGCTTTTACTATAAATAGTAATGGATTTCTTTTGATTAATAGCTTTAAGAAAAAGTATCTTTATCAAACAAAAAAAACGCTTAATTGATTTGAATACCTGATTATTTATATTACATTTACACCCTTCTATTGAATTTTCTTAACGATTCGCTTTTATCTAATTTAAAAAACAACATTTAAAAATGCTTAAAATGCTCACGAAGAGTTTAATCTTCTCCCTATTAATTTTTGCTGCATGCCAAAAATCTGATGCACCTGCAGACCAGGATGAAAATCTTCCTGAAATAGCTCCTACTAAACGTGCTTGCGCTTCACAAGAAGTATTGGAAGCCCAGATGGCTGCTGACCCTGCCTTACGTGCACGGATAGCTGAAATCGAAATGTTTACTGAGAAAATGATTTTAAGCGGCCAGGCTGGTCGTTTGGTAAATGGTGTCATTGAGATACCTGTTGTAGTGCATGTATTGTATAATACGACTGCACAAAACATCAGCGATGCCCAGGTTCAATCTCAGATAGATGTCTTAAATGAAGATTTCAACAATACAAACGCAGACAGAACCAACGTGCCTGCAGAATTTACAGATGAGCAAACCAGCGTAGGCATTCGTTTCGTTCTGGATAGGACTATCAGAGTGCCAACAAGAGTAAAAAGCTGGTCAACCAATGATGCTATGAAAAACAGCAAACGAGGTGGTAGCGATGCAATTACACCTTCTACACATTTGAATATGTGGGCTTGTAATCTGGGACAGGGTCTATTGGGTTATGCTCAATTCCCCGGGGGCAATCCTGCGACTGATGGTGTTGTAGTTCTTTATTCTGCATTTGGAAGCCGGGCAAAAGCTGCAGGTACTTATGTTAACGCTTATGATCTTGGTCGCACAACGACACATGAGGTGGGTCACTATCTCAATCTTCGTCATATATGGGGAGATGCAACTTGTGGCTCTGACCTTGTCAATGATACACCTACTGCACATGGAGCAAATTATGGTTGCCCTGGAACGATAGCAGGCTGTGCAGCAAATACCCGCGAAATGACGATGAACTATATGGACTACACAGATGATCGCTGTATGTATATGTTTTCTAATGGACAAAAGGGTAGGATAACTCCTCTGTTTGCCACAGGTGGTGCAAGAGCTGAAATGGGGAAATAAATTTTATGAATTTTTGAATAAGTAAAGGCGCTTACAAGGCGCCTTTACTTATTATTAGAATTATCGAATGAACAAAAGGTTCACTATTCATTTCTTCCACGCACCTCATCATTATCTATTTCCTCATCGGGTACATTTTTTTTGAGTATTTACCATTTACTGCATCGCCAGCACTGCTTACACTTTCAGCACCATTAGCTCGATTATCCGGCAGCTTCCGCGAATCTGATGAATAGTATTGGTACGGCACAAGTGAGTGAAACCTGAGAGACACCCCTCCGACCAAGTCATCCCCGTCCGTTCCGGCCCGGGCGGGCGGGCAACAGGCGCTGATAGTAATTCCCTTGCGGTTACCTAAAATTCCTTGCTTTTATTGTTACTTACCGGCTTATTCTTATCTGCATTCTTTACCCATTTGTCGAGCCATTGATTCTGCTCCCACAGCATGTGCAGGATATTTTCTTTTGCTGAATAGCCATGGCTTTCATAAGGCAACACAACATAACGCACAGTTCCACCATGCCCTTTGATCGCATTGTACAATCGTTCGCTTTGAATAGGAAATGTGCCCGAATTATTATCCATCTCTCCATGAATTAAAAGTATCGGTGTTTTTATTTTATGTGCATAATTAAAAGGACTCATATTACTATACACGTCCGGAGCTTCCCAATAAGTTCTTTCTTCACCCTGAAAACCAAATGGGGTAAGACTTCTGTTGTAAGCGCCACTGCGGGCTATGCCAGCTTTGAAGAGATTTGTATGTGCTAATAAATTCGCCGTCATAAATGCACCATAACTATGGCCACCAACAGCTACCCGGTTACTGTCTCCAACACCCATGTCAGATAATTTTTTTATCGCCGCATGTGCATTCAAGTGTAATTGTGGAATAAAATTATCATTTGGTTCTTTACCACCTTCGCCTACTATTGGCATTTCCGCAGCATCCAGTACAGCATACCCTTGTGTGACCCAAAATATTGGAGAACCATAATTTATCCTGGTAAAAGTATATTTGGATCCTCTTACCTGTGCCGCATCAGCTGCTGATTTATACTCGATTGGGTAAGCCCAGATGATTACCGGAAGTGGTTTGTCTTTCGCCCTGTCAAAACCTTTGGGCAAGTATAAATTTCCAGTCAGATTAATACCATCGGCTCGCTTATAAGATATCTTTTCTTTTTTTACACCTTCCAGACCTGCGTATGGGTTTTTGAAATCTGTGATGGCAACCGGTGCAGCCTTACTATTCAGATTCCTTATATAATAATTAGCTGCTTCAGTCGGGCCTTCACGACTCGTAAGAAAAATCCCTTTTTTGGCATCTATCACATCTACCACATTTTCAAAATATGGAGCCTGTGAACGCCACAAAACTTTTTTCTTACCATTAGTAATGTCAAATGTTTGTATCAGCGGCATATCTCCCTCTTGAGATGCACCTTGTGAACGAAGCAACAATTCTTTCCCATTTAATAAGATCAATGTTTGATGCCCCATATTATTTTTTGCAGTCATTGCTGTGCCTATGTCATTATACTCATCATTACTGCTGCGTTCGAATAGAGAATCCACTTTTCCTGTAGATGGGTTATAGCGATTCATCCTGATCTTGCGATCGGCATTCGTTCTTTCATAGAAAACAGCTACGTCATCATTGCCCCAGGTAATGCCCCCGAACCTGCGTTTGGTTTTAAATAATTCTTTTGCCTCACCATCTCCGGCTACATCCAATGCATAAATGGCATCGCGGAATTCAGATTTACTTCTACCCAGCCCTTTGTCAACTGCCTGCACATAAATAATAGTAGATGGTTTATCATCACGCCAGTTAAATGCACGAGGAAATGTAGCTGCATCATCGAAGCCAATGGGTTGCCCTTCACTTGAAGGATTTGTGGCTAATTGTTTTATAACCTTGCCCGACATATCCATCACTGTTGCTGTGTGCGGAAATCCCTGGGCAGGCACGAGGTATGAAAAAGGTGTATTCACTGTTGTTGCTAAAATAAATTTATTGTCAGGAGATACACTGATGCTTCGGTACAGTGCAGGTGCGCCAATCATGATCTCTTTAGTCAGATCACTCCGCACCAATTGCGCCGTTCCATAATGTTCAAAAAGGCTTTCATCATAAGCACTGCGGATCAGGTCCTGGTAAGTTCTCGATGCAGCAGACTTTCCAATATTTTCCTGTGCAATAGGTCCGCTCGGAGCAGCCTGCCGTTCACTTAGTTTTTTACCTGCTACAATGGTTTTATAAATCAAGCTGTTGTTTCCGGCCCATTGATAGCTGCCACCCAATACGGTATTTAAACCATTGTAATTTATTTTTTTTGCTTTTTTATCTGCAAAGTTTACTACATACAAGTCAAGTTGAGCAGAGCCATTATTTATAAATGCAAAACCGGATTCGTCCGGTGACCATTGCACATTTGTAGCTCTCAAATCTTTTGACAAGCCATCAATCTGAAAAAGTTTTCCCGACTTAATATTTTTTATGGAAATAGTATTGAAAGAACCTGCCCGGGTAGGACTATAATTGTTCGGATTGATACGTAAACCAGCGATACGAAGTTCGGGTTGCGCTAATTCTTCGATACCGGGAAAATCACTTCTTTCCAACAATAACATCCATTCAGCTTTGCCATCAATCATTGCTGAAGGCGTAGGTTTTGCCAACACAAGATCTGCAATATCCTTTGGTGGCGTTTTGTATGTGGTTCCATCCTGGCCCGTTGAGATCAGGAAATTGAATAAAATAAATAAACAAATTGTAACATATTTTGAAATGCGCATAATAAAAATTTAATGCTGGTAAGGTAAGAAAAATCAAAAGGGGTGTCAAAAAACTTTTGTTGCAGAAAGTTTGGGGGTTTATTTTTGCACACGTAATGAGATTAATAATATACATACACCATTATCAACCCCTCATGTAAGGTTGGGCCGGTTGTATGTAGATAGTACAATAATACAAGGCTTACCATAGGTGAGCCTTTACTTTTTTAATTATGAGTTTAAAAATAGCTATTCAAAAAAAAGGGCGTTTACACGACGACAGCCTTCAATTGCTTAACGATTGTGGTATTGAAGTGAAAAATGGCCACAACCACTTGAAAAGCATTGCAGAAAATTTTCCGCTTGAAGTATATTTTTTGCGTGATGATGATATTCCGGAATATGTGCAGGATGGGGTAGCGCAGATTGGTATCATTGGCGAAAATGTTTTGTATGAAAAATGCAAGCAGGTGGAGATTGTTTCTGAACTGGGCTTTGGCAAGTGTCGGCTATCCATTGCAGTGCCAAGGAGTTTGGAATATCATGGAATACAGGATTTGAAAGGAAAGAAAATAGCAACCAGTTACCCTTTGTTGTGTGCACAATTCTTAAGGAAGAACCGGATAGAAGCAGAGATACATGAAATAAGCGGTTCGGTTGAAATAGCACCCAGTATAGGTTTGGCTGATGCTGTTTGCGACCTTGTCAGCAGCGGATATACACTTTCTACCAATGGATTAAGAGAAGCGGAAACTGTGTTGGAGAGCCAGGCGGTTTTGATTCGCAATTTGAATCTGACTACTGAACAAACGGGTTTGCTGGATAAACTTAAATTTCGCATCAATGCTGTGCATGCAGCAAAACGTAATAAGTATATTTTATTGAATGCACCCAATGAGGCATTAGAAGAAATTTTCAATTTATTGCCAGGTATGAAAAGTCCAACAGTGTTGCCTTTGGCAGATGAAGGTTGGAGTTCTATCCATAGCGTATTGAGCGAAGATGAGTTTTGGGAAAAGATTGAAGCGTTGAAAGCGGCCGGTGCACAAGGAATTTTAGTGGTACCTATTGAAAAGATGATTTTTTGATCACCATTGAGCAGCATGCAAATAATTAAAAATCCTGAACGACGTAATTGGCCACAATTATTTAAGCGTCCATCATCGGAGGATGCTTCAGTAATGATTTCTGTGCAAAATATAATAAATGAAGTAAAGGAAGAAGGAGATAAAGCATTAAAGAGATTGACTGAAAATTTTGATGGCATCCTTCTGGAAAAATTTCAAGTAAGCGAAGAAGAAATAACCAGTGCAGCAAATTTCATTTCGGATAAGCTAAAAACTGCCATACAGCAGGCAAAAAATAATATAGGAAAATTTCATTCCGCACAGATAGAAGAAGTAAAGGTGATCACGACAATGGATGGAGTAGAATGCTGGCGAAAAAATGTGGGCATTGAAAAAGTGGGATTGTATATTCCCGGTGGCACAGCGCCATTATTTTCTACGGTCCTGATGTTGGGTGTGCCAGCTATTTTAGCGAAATGCAAAGAGATCATATTATGTACACCTTGTAATACACAAGGAAAAATTCATCCTACAATTTTATACACAGCAAATTTATTGGGTATAACAAAAATTTTCAGGATCGGTGGCGCACATGCTATAGCTGCAATGGCTTATGGAACCGAAACCATTCCACCTGTTTACAAAATATTTGGTCCTGGCAATAAATATGTAACTACAGCAAAGCAGATTGTGCAGATGGATGGAATTGCCATTGATATGCCTGCAGGTCCAAGCGAAGTTTGTGTGCTTGCCGATGAAACAGCTGATCCGGGTTTCATAGCAGCCGACTTGCTTGCGCAAGCTGAACATGGTAGTGATAGCCAGGTAATTTTAATTTCTACTTCGGCATCTATAATTGATGAATGCCTGATACAAATACAGGATCAGATAAGAGCTTTGCCGCGGAAAGAATTTGCATCAAAAGCGTTAGAAAACAGCAAAGCAATTATTGTAAATAATATAGATGAAGGAATTGCTTTAGCAAATGACTATGCAGCAGAACATTTAATTATTAATTGTGCAAATGCAGAATCTGTTGCAGATCAGATAACAAATGCAGGCTCTGTTTTTATAGGTCCACATTCACCGGAGAGCGCAGGTGATTATGCAAGTGGCACAAATCACACACTGCCAACAAATGGATTCGCAAGGTCTTACAGCGGTGTAAGTGTTGATAGTTTTTTAAAAAAAATTACTTTTCAAAAATTATCGAAAGATGGTTTGGAAAAGATTTCTGATACAGTGATTGAAATGGCTGAAGCAGAAGGATTAAAGGCACATGCTGAAGCCATTAAGATCAGGTTATAAGATTTTATGTTCTCATTAAGGTACGGCGTAGATAAACTGCACTTTCAGAGTAAAAAGTAAATAATGAATTTTGATCTGAATAGTCTTATACGTAATAATATAAGAAATTTGAAGCCCTATTCATCTGCTCGAAGTGAATTCAGCGGAACAGCAAAAGTTTTTTTAGATGCGAATGAAAACAGCTTAGGTTCTCCGCTTACGAAGTGGTACAACCGCTATCCGGACCCGCAACAAATACAGCTAAAGGAAAAATTAAGTTTCATAAAAAAGATTTCGCCCGATGAAATTCTTTTAGGCAATGGCAGCGATGAATGTATAGACCTCCTCATTCGTGCTTTTTGTGAACCCAAAGAAGATAGCATCATTATTTGTCCGCCTACCTATGGCATGTACGAAGTGTTTGGCCACATCAATAACGTGGAAGTGAAAGAAGTTCCATTGCTTCCTGATTTTAATTTACATCTTGAAGCTATAGAGACTGCTATTGATGAACACACAAAAATTATTTTTTTATGTTCGCCAAATAACCCAACAGGCAATAATCTCAATAGAGAAGATATTGAAATGGTATTAAATAATTTCAATGGCATGATTGTACTTGATGAGGCCTATATAAACTTTAGCAGGCATCGCTCTTTTGTACCGGCATTGAAAGATTATCCCAACCTTGTGATTATGCAAACGCTTTCAAAGGCATGGGGACTTGCCGCATTGCGCATAGGGATGATATTTGCAAATCAGGAAGTGATTAATGTGCTGAATAAAATAAAACCCCCCTACAACATCAATGGCGCTTCACAGGAACTTGCAATTGGAGCATTGGACAATCTCGAAGAAGTGAATACAATGATCAGAGAAATTATTGAGCATAGAGAGGAACTGGTTAAAGCCTTACAACAAATCTATATTGTAGAAAAAATTTATCCTTCCGATGCCAATTTCCTTTTGGTAAAAGTGACCAGAGCAAATGAAATATATGCGTTTTTAAAAGAAAGAGGAATCATTGTAAGGAATAGAAGCAACGTAATATTATGCGATGAATGTTTGCGTATAACTGTTGGTACATCAGGTGAAAATGAAGAACTGGTAAAAGCATTAAAGCTTTTTAATTGATATAGTAAAATGAAAAAAATACTTTTTATAGATAGGGACGGCACCATGATCCTGGAATATCCGCCAACTTATCAAATAGATTCTTTTGACAAAGTTGCTTTCTATCCTCATGTTTTTAAATACCTGGGAAAAATAGCAGAAGAATTTGATTATGAACTGGTGTTGGTGAGCAACCAGGATGGATTAGGGACAGAAAAATTTCGTGAGGTAGATTTTTATCCAGTACACAATCACATCATGAGTTCGTTTGCGAATGAAGGAGTGATTTTTTCTGAAGAGTTGATTGATCGCAGTTATCCAGAAGAAGGTTTGGACACCCGCAAACCTGGCATTGGTATGTTTATCAATTATTTAAATAATCCGGAATATAACATCGCCGGTTCGTTTGTAATTGGTGATAGAATCACAGACGTGCAACTGGCCAGAAACCTCGGTTGTAAAGCCTTATGGATTAATAATAACCCTGACCTTGGAGGTGCAGAAGTAAAAGACAGTCTCGAAGAGTTGAGAAAGATAGTGCCTGTTGAAACAAAGGACTGGAAAGACATTTATGAGTTTCTAAAATCGGATTCAGGACGCCGGACTTTCACACGCAAAACATTAGAAACAGACATTCAAATTGACCTGAACTTAAATGGAAGTGGCCAGGGCAATATGCAAACAGGTATCCCTTTTTTCGACCACATGCTGCACCAGATTGCCCGTCATTCTGGAATAGATATTTCAATAACAACCAAAGGTGACCTCCACATAGATGAACACCATACGGTAGAAGATACGGGCATTGCATTGGGCGAGGCTTTCAACAAAGCGCTTGGAGATAAAAGGGGGATCGAACGTTATGGTTTTGCTTTGCCAATGGATGAGGCAGAAGCAAAAGTGCTGATTGATTTCGGTGGCAGAAATTGGATTGTGTGGAATGCAGACTTCAATCGTGAAAAGGTTGGTGATTTACCCACAGAAATGTTTTTTCATTTCTTTAAATCATTTTCTGATGCAGCAAAATGTAATTTGAATATCGAGTGTAGGGGAGCAAATGAACACCATAAAATAGAAGCCATATTCAAAGCGTTTGCAAAAGCATTAAAAATGGCGGTAAAAAAGGATCCGTTGAAAAACTATCTGCCTTCTACTAAAGGTGTGCTCTGAAATTAAAGCTCTTTTGATGGCATCTCTGAAAATCTTGCGTAAAATTTCGTTTTATTTATTCTCACCACAATGTGCACTAAGGTAATTATGAGGGGCACAAAGGTTAGTGTACTTAGTGGCTGACCTAGTGTGCTTGGTGGTAAAGGAATCGTGCGTAATTAAATGTATTTGCTGTCGTTACTCCCCGGTTAGCGGGCGTGAGATGTAGTTGTATTTTTTTTATTCGTCATTGATTACATTTATAATTTAATTTCAACATGCTCGGTTGACATGGTTTTTATAAAGGCCTTTTATAGATTATTCCGTCTTTCATTACGAATTGTACACTCCTCATCATTTTGATGTCTTTAGAAGGATCGCCCTGTACAGCAATAATATCTGCAGCTAAACCATTTTTCAAACGACCTATTTCAGCCGCATAATTGAATACATCAGCATTGATGGATGTAGCTGACCGTAGTACATCAATTGGCTTCATACCATACTCTATCATCAATTCCATCTCCTTTGCATTATGCCCATGTGTATATACACCCACATCACCGCCAAAAGAAATAGTCACATTATTTCGCAATGCAGTAGCAAAGCTTTTTTTCTTCAAGGTAATTCGTAAAGGTTCTGCATCAGTCCCTTTTCGCCAGCCACCATATTGCGCAATGGCATCACCGGCAGCCAGTGTAGCACAAAGCGCAACCCCTTTGTCTTTCATCAACTTAAAGATATCATCATCGCCACCATCTCCATGCTCGATTGTTGACACACCTCCCATCACCGCTCTGCGCATGCCTTCTATTGTTGAAGCGTGTGCAACCGTTTGCCTGCCGCCGTTTTTTGCAATAGCAGTAGCCAGTGCAATAGCTTCTATACTGAACGTGGGAAGTGATTCGCCATTTCTTCCCCACCGGTAATCTGCATAAAGCTTGATCACATCAGCGCCTTTCCCGATTTGCGTATATACTTCACGGGACATTTCTTCCATGCTCGACACTTCTGCTGCTCCCTGAGGCAGATCTATTTCTGCATTATCTGAGTGGGGGCCATAAGTGCCTTTCATTACAATGGCACGTGTCGCAATGATCATTCGCGGACCAGGAATAATTCCTTTTTTAATTGCTTGTTTCAAACCTACATCATCATACATAGCTCCTTCAGTACCTAAGTCCCGCACGGTAGTGAATCCTGCAAGCAATGTAGCATGTGCATGATTAACTGCTCTTGCTGTACGTTCGGCACGGCTTTCTTTTAGTACCTGGTCGTTCCAGCTTACTTCGTTGTAAGGATGTAGAAACAGATGTGAATGACCTTCAATTAAACCGGGGAGAAGTGTAGTTCCTTTTAGTTCAATGACCCTTGTATTATCAGGCAATTTAAAATTAGGGGCACCTGCTGCTTCTATTTTTGAGCCTTTCACCAATACAACCCAATCATTATGCATGGTTTCACCATCGAACACACGGTCCGCTTTCAAAAGATAAAAACTATCGGTTTGTGCAAGGGTGTATTGAGCTGTTAATAAAGTGATTAGTAGGGCTAGTGCTTTCATAAGAGTCTAGGATTTAAATATTTAATTGAATTGTGGGAAAACAATTAGTCAACGTCCAAAAAGGTCAGGTCGACTTTAAACTATCCCAACACATCCTGAAACTCAACCTGTTTTTCAATAACCGCTTTAGCAAAAGAACAAACAGGAACAATATGTCGGCCTTTTGCTCTGGCATGTTCCACCACTGCCTGCACCAACTGATAACCTATATTTTTCCCTTGCAGATCTTCATTCACTTCGGTGTGGTCCACTACCATAGTATCCGGATGATCAACAGCATAAGTGATCTCTGCAATCATATTACCTTCCTCATCATTTATAAAATGTCTGCCCCTTATCTCGTTTTCTTCATGTTGAATGTCCATAGTCATTTTTGTTTGTAATCTTCCTTCAGTAATTATGCCACCGCATTTTAAATAGAGGAAAAAAGAAAATATTTTTGTCCGGATCGCTGTCCCTTTGCATATTTGCAATATAAATGAAAAGATCAGGCAATAAACAGTGGTGGTGGCATACAAACTTTTATAAGGGTTCTGTATAGCTATACGTTATTGTTAGTTCATATAATCAGAGCCCCGTTTTGGGGCTTTTCTGTTTTTAGTTATGAAGAAAATAAAAATTACTACAGAGATAAAAAATAGCCTTGCCGACATCCATACACCGGTTGGTATCTACCTGCGTTTACGCGACAGGTTTCGAGATACCGTGTTACTTGAGAGCACGGATAGTCATGCATCACAAAACAGTTATTCATTTATATGTATCAATGCTATTGCAGGTATAGAGATAGAAAACGGCGAAACAGTGGAATTCAAATTACCTGCTATGCCTCCGGAAAAGATGGCTTTGAAAGGAAAGGATTTGAAAAAAGTTTTGTGGGACTTTATGAAGCGTTTTGAATGTAATACAGATAATGATAAATGGAGTCATTTTGCACAAGGTCTCTATGGTTATTTCACCTTCGACGCCGTGCAACTTTTTGAAAAAATAAATTTCAAAACCATTGATGATGAAACTAATAAAGTGCCAGTTGCCCGTTATCGGTTATATCAATATGTAATTGCTATTAACCATTACAAAGATGAATTAGCATTGATAGAAAATAAGGTTGAAGGATTGGAAAGTGAGATTGAAGTAGTGCAATCTTTGATCAATAGTAAAGATGTGCCGGTTTATCCTTTTGCAGCTTTTTCAGCAGAGCGTTCTAATATGGATGATGCACAGTATAAGCACATGGTAGAAAAAGGAATTCAAAGTTGTCACCGGGGCGATGTATTTCAAATTGTATTGAGCCGTCGTTTTCAGCAATCTTTTACAGGCGATGAATTCAATATATACAGGACTTTGCGTCACATCAACCCTTCACCTTATCTTTTCTTTTTCGATTATGGAGATTATAAAATATTGGGTTCATCTCCTGAAGCGCAACTGATCATTAAGAATGGTAAAGCGATCATGCACCCGATTGCAGGTACTTTTTTACGCACAGGTAATGATGTGGAAGATCAAAAAAGCGCAGCACAATTACTGGATGATGCCAAAGAAAATGCGGAACATGTAATGTTGGTGGACCTTGCCCGAAACGATCTCAGCACCGTTTGCACAGATGTAGAGGTAACTCAATTCCGGCAGGTACAATATTATTCTCACGTAATCCATTTGGTAAGCGAGGTAGAAGGTATTGTTCCCACAGATACGAATCCATTTGATATTATGTTTAAAACTTTTCCTGCAGGTACCTTAAGTGGTGCGCCTAAGTATAGAGCCATGCAGCTCATTGATGAATATGAACCAACTGCAAGGAGCTTTTATGGAGGCGCTATTGGATTTGTGGGGTTCAATGGAAGCTGCAACCATGCGATCATGATCCGAACTTTACTCAGCAAGGACAATACATTGTTTTACCAGGCAGGTGCAGGTGTGGTGGCTGCAAGCAAACCTGAAAACGAATTACAGGAAGTTGCAAATAAGTTGAATGCTTTGAAAAAGGCCATCAAAATGGCAGCATCAATTAGAAATTAACTAAGTACTTATAAAAAGAAAAAGCAATGAAAACTTATTTTTTGATAAAATGAAGTACTTAAATGGAAAGAGTTGTCAGGCTGATTCCGATAGCTATCGGGACGAAGCCTCTTCAAGAACGATAACCCTTCGACAAGTTCAGGGGTGACATTCATTTTGAAATGACTTTAAAAATTATTAATGAAAATATTGGTATTTGATAATTACGATTCATTCACTTACAATCTGGTGCACATTCTGGAAAAGATAATACCCGGCAGCGTAGAAGTTTTTCGCAATGATGAAATTCCTTTGGAAAAAGTAAAGGATTATGATAAGATCATTTTATCACCCGGACCGGGCATACCATCTGAAGCTGGAAGTTTATTACCGCTCATAAAAGAATATGCAGCATCGAAATCCATACTTGGTGTGTGCTTAGGCCACCAGGCAATCGGTGAAGCATTCGGTGGAAAATTGATCAACCTCACAACTGTGTACCATGGAGTGGCTACTAATATTAAAGTAAATCAAAAAATAGCAACAGATTTGTTTACAGATTTACCTAATGAATTTCCTGCCGGTCGTTATCATAGCTGGATCGTCAGCGATGAAAATTTTCCAGGGGCGCTAGAAATAACTGCAAGGGATGATAATGACTACATAATGGGTCTGCAACATAAAAGTTTTGATGTACAGGGCGTTCAGTTTCATCCGGAAAGTGTGCTGACACCAAATGGTGAAACGATCATACGTAATTGGTTGAAAAAATAAGGGCTTATTAAAGTATAGGCGATACAATGCTTGTGCAAATTGTCTTAGGGCTTGAAGTAAATAGTATGAAAAAGATTTTACAAAAATTATTTGAGCATAAAAACCTTTCAAGGGACGAAGCATATACAATCATGCTCAATATCGGTAAAGGTGTTTATAATGAAACTGAACTTGCTTCTTTCATTACTGTCTATCTTATGCGCAGCATTACCATTGAGGAAGTGCAGGGCTTTCGGGATGGATTGCTCGAGATGGCTGTATCACTTGATCTTAATGGGCATCAGCTAATGGATATAGTAGGTACAGGAGGTGATGGTAAGAATACTTTTAATATCTCTACGTTAGCTTGTTTTATAGTGGCAGGTGCAGGCAAAAAAGTAGCGAAACACGGGAATTACGGTGCTTCATCGGTAAGTGGCGCTTCCAATGTAATGGAGACACTCGGCTATAAATTCAAAAGTGATAATGCTGTATTAAATAAAGAAATTGACGATACTAATTTTACATTTTTACATGCACCTGCGTTTCATCCTGCACTGAAAGCAGTAGGGGGGATCAGGAAAAATCTTGGTTTCCGTACCTTTTTCAATATGCTGGGTCCTATGGTCAATCCGGCTAAACCAGAATACCAGTTAGTTGGTGTTTATAGTCTTGAGATGGCACGGATATACAATTATTTGTTGCAGCAGGAAGGAAAACCATTTACAATTATACATGGATTAGATGGCTATGATGAAATATCACTAACCAATGATACAAAGGTGATCACGAATAAAGGTGAAAAAATTCTTTCACCGGAAGAATTAGGCAAACGAATGGTGTCGCCGGCGGATATCCAGGGTGGGGCTACTGTGGAAGAGTCAGCAAAAATATTTGTAAAAATTCTGAAAGGTGAAGGTAGCTGGGCGCAAAATGCGGTAGTGCTTGCCAATGCAGCTATGGCGCTAAATTGCACCGGTGGATATGCTAAATACAATGATGCTTTTAGCGCTGCAGTGGAAAGTCTTGAAAGTGGTAAAGCATATAAAGGGTTTCAAAAATTAATTTCACTTCAATAAAAGAAATAGTGAACGGGTATGAATATTCTTGAAGAAATAGTGACGCATAAAAAATTGGAGGTGCAAAGAAAAAAAGAAGTTGTGCCACTTTCTGAACTAGAAAATGTATTCCCTTTCTTTTCGAGATCATCACTGTCTTTAAAAGAATTTTTGCTTGATATGGACCGCTCCGGCATCATTGCAGAATTCAAAAGGAAGTCACCTTCTAAAGGAATTATTAATGATAAAGCGAATGTAAAAGATGTAACATCAGGCTATGGTGCCAATGGAGCTTCCGGATTATCTATACTTACAGACAACTTTTTTTTTGGGGGAACTAATGAAGATATAATTACTTCACGGGGAGTAGATATTCCGATCTTAAGAAAAGAATTTATTATTGATGAATACCAGATAGTGGAAGCAAAAGCCATTGGTGCAGATGCTATTTTATTGATAGCAGCAATACTCACACCTGCTGAAGTGAAGGATTTTACTGCAAAGGCGCATGAATTGGGTTTAGAAGTGATACTGGAAATTCATAACGAAGCGGAACTGAATCATATAACTAATAACATAGATATTGTAGGAGTCAACAACAGGAATTTAAAAACTTTTGAAGTGGATATGAATTGCTCAGCCAGGTTAAGCAGCCTGATTGGGAGTGATATGATAAAAATTTCTGAAAGCGGCATTCATAGTATTAATGATATCAGCTTTTTAAAAGAGCATGGGTACAATGGTTTTTTGATTGGTGAGAATTTTATGAAGCAGCCCGATCCCGGTGCGGCATTTTTAGAATTTGCAAATAGCTTGAAAGAAATGGTAACATGAAAATAAAAGTCTGCGGTATGACAAGTGTTGATCAGTTGATTCAGCTACATGAATTGGGAGCAGACTATGCAGGGCTTATATTTTATGAAGGATCTAAACGTTTTGTCGCAAATAAAATACAGAATGAAACTTATGGTTTTCAAAATACTGATATTAAGAAAATAGGCATATTTGTAAATGCTGACTTCGATACCATCTTAAATGCGATAAAAGATTACGGGCTATATGCAGTGCAATTACACGGGGATGAACCAGATGAGTTTTGCATGGAATTGAGGGACCAAACAAAAGTGATCAAAGTATTTCGGATTATGGATGAACAAAATATTGATGCACTCGTTGAACCATTTCAGAATGTATGTGATTATTTTATGTTCGACAATGCACCGGTGCAGCTACAAAAAGATAACAATTACGGGGGAACAGGAAAAAAATTTGACTGGAAAATTTTGAAAAAAGCAACAATCAATAAGCCATTTTTTTTAAGTGGCGGCATTGGTGAAGATGATGCAGAAAAGATCAAAAATTTAAATCATCCCTTTTTATTTGCAATTGACATCAACAGTCGATTTGAAATTGCGCCGGGGGTAAAAAATATCAGTAAAGTACAAAACTTCATCAAACAAATTAGAAATGAATAAAGTAAATCTGGCAGAAAAATTTTCTCTTTTTAATGATTATTGGAGCCCCAAAGTAGCAGGTGAATTGAATGGGCAACAGGTAAAGCTCTCAAAATTTATGGGCGAGTTTATCTGGCATAGCCATGACGTTGAAGATGAACTTTTTCTTGTCATAAAAGGAAGCTTCAATATGGAATTCAGAGAGAAAACAATTGTATTGAATGAAGGAGAATTTTTAATTGTCCCCAGGGGAGTAGAACATAAGCCTGTTGCCGAAAACGAAGTGTGGTTATTGGTGTTTGAACCTGCATCAACTTTAAATACAGGCAATGTAGTAAACGAAAGAACAAAAGCAGTATTAGATATTATATAAAAATCTTTAATGAGAATGTATTGCTAAGAAATTTTGTTGACATGAATGACAGCATATCCAAAGAAAACATTGACCTAAGTGCCCCCATCCGGGGCACGGGGGACGGCTTTTCCCCCAACGAACATGGCTATTACGGCAAGTTCGGTGGTGCTTACATCCCCGAAATGTTGCATCGCAATGTGGAAGAGTTGCGTACAAAATATTTGGAGATCATGTATGCAGACGACTTTCAAACAGAGTATCAGCAACTACTACAAGATTATGTCGGCAGACCTACACCATTATATTTTGCAGAAAGACTTAGCAAAAAACATAACACTAAAATATTTCTAAAACGTGAAGACCTTTGCCATACAGGGGCACATAAAATAAATAATACAATCGGGCAGATTTTATTGGCTCAACGACTAGGAAAGAAAAGAATCATTGCAGAAACCGGTGCAGGGCAGCATGGTGTAGCCACCGCTACAGTCTGTGCTTTAAAGGGTATTGAATGCATTGTATATATGGGGGAAAAAGACATGCAGCGACAGGAACCCAATGTAGCCAGAATGAAAATGTTGGGTGCAAAAGTGATACCTGCAATCAGTGGCAGCCGTACCCTGAAAGATGCTACCAATGAAGCTATCAGGGATTGGATCAATAACCCGCATGATACACATTATATAATTGGAAGTGTAGTAGGTCCACATCCATATCCTGATATGGTAGCCCGTTTTCAAAGTGTGATCTCGAAGGAAATTCGTTCGCAATTGAAAACAAAAACGGGCGAAGAATTACCAACCCATGTAGTGGCTTGTGTGGGTGGAGGCTCCAATGCAGCTGGTGCTTATTATCATTTTCTTGATGAACCTTCGGTGGAGATTATAGCTGTGGAGGCAGCAGGTAAAGGACTGCAATCAGGCTTCAGTGCAGCGACTACTCAATTGGGAAGTCCCGGCATATTACATGGCAGCAAAAGTTTATTGATGCAGACAGAAGATGGGCAAGTAGTGGAGCCACACAGCATTTCTGCAGGGTTGGATTATCCGGGTATTGGTCCGTTGCATGCACATTTATTTGATAGTGGCAGAGCCCGTTTTTTAAGTGCAACAGATGACGAAGCGTTGGAGGCATCCTTTGAACTGGCAAAACTGGAGGGCATTATCGCTGCACTCGAAACAGGTCATGCATTTGCGGCTTTAAAAAATCTGGAGTTAACGGAAAAAGATACAGTGGTGCTGTGCCTAAGCGGGCGTGGTGATAAAGACTTAGCCACTTATATGAATGTGATGAAGAAGGGTGTACTTAGCTGAATGGCACAAGATAACATGAATAGCGAAACTTCAACATACACAGGCTTTGAATTTGAATTAATGGGCTTTCCAGCAATTGCCATCATTAATACAGATATCAAAAACCTTCCTGAACGTTTTGAATATGACCATTCTGTATTCATAGATATTATTCCTGATGACCATAATGAAATAGGTCATCCTACAGAAGAGGAGTTTGAGATTTTGAATATGATCGAGCAAAAGATCATTGTATACCTGGAGACGCAGACAGACAGCATTCATGTTGGACATGTGACTTTGTACAGAAAAAGAGAAATTATTTTTTATACAAAAACACCTGAAACAGTGGAAGGTTTCCTCAACAGTTTTATGCCGTTGATAGAGCGGGAGAACAATGCCGAAATTGAAGAAGATCCCGAATGGAAGAATGTGGCAGGTTTTTATGAACGCATGGATGAAAGAGATGAAGAGAACGAATCGGAAAAAGAAGAGGGAAATAATTAATACAACTGTATGAGCAGACTTAAAAAAACATTTGAAGAAAAAAAGAAAAAAGTACTGAATGTTTACTGTACAGCAGGCTATCCCAATTTAAATAGCACCCTTGAAGTGATGAAGGCATTACAGGAAGAAGGTACTGATATTATTGAATTGGGAATTCCGTACAGCGATCCGCTTGCAGATGGCCCCGTTATTCAAGGAAGTGGCGCCATTGCATTACAGAATGGAATGACTATCGCTTTATTATTCGAACAATTGAAAGAAGTAAGAAGAACTATTTCGGTTCCTATTATTTTAATGGGCTATTTGAATCCATTGTTGCAATTTGGTTTTGAAAATTTTTGCAACAAAGCCGCCGAAGTTGGCATTGATGGTTTAATCATACCTGACATACCCATGTTTGAGTATGAAGATGAATACGGTGCAATTGTAAAAAAACACGGCCTCGACTTTATCTTCCTGATCACACCGGAAACTGGAGATGAACGCATAAAAAAACTGGACAGTTTAAGCAGTGGTTTTTTATATGCAGTCTCTTCAAGTTCCGTTACAGGATCATATAAAAATCTTAATGAAGTTGAAGCTTATTTAAAAAGACTAAAAGGACTTTCATTAGCGAATCCCATTTTAGTTGGCTTTGGTATCAGCGACAAAAAGAGTTTTGATGCAGCCTGTGGTTCTGCAAATGGTGCTATCATTGGGAGTGCTTACATTAAAGCTTTGGGAAATGGAAAAACTATTAAGCAGTCAACAGCAGAGTTTATTTCTTCAATTTTGAATTAAAGATTAGTGTCAGACTGAGCTTGCCAAAGCCTTATACTATATGAATGTTGTAATAATAAAATACAATGCAGGAAATATTCAATCTGTAATGAATGCATTACAACGATTAGGCATGCATGCTGAGGTAACAGATGATGCAGAGAAAATTTCGGCAGCAGACAAAGTGATTTTTCCGGGAGTGGGTGAAGCAGGCAGTGCAATGGGCAGCCTCAAAGCAGCTAACCTGGATGTAGTAATCAAAGATTTGAAACAACCTGTGCTGGGGATATGTGTAGGCATGCAGCTCTTGTGTCAACATTCAGAAGAATCAGATACAGAAGGTTTAGGAATTGTTCCGGTCAGGGTAAAATTGTTTTCTTCCAAATCGCATGCTTTTAATGACATGGATACTAAACTAAAAGTGCCTCAGGTGGGATGGAATACTATTTACAATTTACAGACTGATCTTTTTAGAGGGGTTGAGGAAAAGAGTTTTGTTTACAATGTGCATAGCTATTATGTAGAAGACTGCGATTACACTATTGCTGCATGCCACTATGGTACACAGTATGCAGCAGCTATCCAAAAAGATAATTTTTATGGCGTTCAATTTCACACAGAGAAAAGCGCTGACACTGGTGATATCATTCTACAAAACTTTTTGAAATTATAATGGAAATTATTCCTGCCATAGACATCATAGACGGCAAGTGTGTGCGACTGACGCATGGTGATTTTGACAAAAAAAAGATATACAATAAATACCCTGGTGAAGTAGCTAAAATCTTTGAAGCCGCAGGTATCCGCCGGCTACATTTAGTGGACCTCGATGGTGCAAAGGAAGGGACTGTCCGCAATTGGAAGGTATTGGAAACAATTGCAATACAAACAACATTGACCATTGATTTTGGCGGAGGTATCAAAAGTGAGAAAGATGTCCAGATTGTTTTCGATTCGGGTGCAGCCCTTGCAACAATAGGCAGCATCGCTGTTAAGGACCCGGAGCTATTTGAAAGCTGGTTGCTTAGATTTGGACATTCTAAATTTTTATTAGGAGCTGATGTAAAGGATGAAAAGATTACCATTTCCGGTTGGACACAACAAACAGAGATATGGATTTACGATTTTATCCAATCTTATATTGATAAAGGAATTCAACAAATCTTTTGTACTGATGTCGCAAAGGACGGTGCAATGGAAGGCCCTTCATTGGAGTTATACAAAAACATTTTACTCAAATTCCCTGTGCTACATTTTATAGCAAGTGGGGGTGTCAGCAACATAGATGATGTTCATCGTTTGCATGATATCGGTTGCAAAGGTGTGATCGTGGGTAAGGCATTGTATGAAGAGAAAATTTCTTTGTCCGAATTAAAACCTTATCTGTAAACGAATAACATGCTTTCAAAACGGATTATATCCTGTCTCGATATCAAAGATGGGCGCACAGTAAAGGGAACTAATTTTAGTGATTTGCGTGATGCAGGTGACCCGGTGGAATTAGCTGCCCGCTATGCTTTAGAGGGCGCTGACGAATTAGTATTTCTCGACATCACTGCAACAATTGAAAAGCGTAAAACATTATCAGAATTGGTAAGCAAAGTCGCCACTACTATTAATATTCCTTTTGCAGTAGGTGGTGGAATTAAAACACTTGATGATGTAATGGTATTGCTTAATGCAGGTGCCGATAAAATTTCAATAAATACAGCAGCATTTTTATCGCCATATCTTATTACTCAGATTGCAAAAGCAGCAGGTAGCCAATGTGTGGTACTCGCCATTGATACAAAAAAAGAACAAGATGGAGAATGGTATGTTTATCTGAATGGAGGTCGTACCGCAACAAATATAAAATGCATTGACTGGGCGAAGCAGGCTACAGAACTTGGTGCCGGAGAAATTTTACTCACCTCTATGAATCATGATGGAACAAGATCAGGTTTTGCAATTGATATTACCAAAGAATTGTCGCAACAGTTATCAATCCCTGTTATTGCATCGGGTGGGGGTGGTACCATGGAACATTTCACAGAAGTTTTTCAACAGGGAAGTGCTGATGCAGCCTTAGCTGCAAGTATTTTTCATTTCAAGGAAATCGAAATAAAAGCTCTGAAAAAGCATTTGAAAGAGGAGGGAATTTCAGTTCGGATATAAGATGATAATATGTTTTGGGTTATATTTTAGCCTTCCTCATTTGTCAAAAAAGCTTTGATTATAACAAGAAATGATGCTGAAATCATTAATTTATTTCTGTTCCAATTTCAGTCTTTCCAATTATTTTTGTTTAATACTTCAAAAGTCGCATCTTTAATTTTTTCCAGGAATACCTAAAAGTTCCACTTCAAATATCAATAAAGAACCACCGGGAATACCGCCGTAATCATTAGCTCCATAACCAAGTTCGTGTGGTATGTATAATTTATATTTAGATCCAACAGACATGAGTTGCAGGGCTTCAGTCCAACCCCTGATGACACCACCAATCGGGAATTTTATTGGCTCACCTCTCTTATACGAATTGTCAAATTCGGTTCCATTCATAAATGTTCCAATATAGTTTACTATTACGCTGTCCTTGAGAGTCGGCTTTGGTCCTGTACCTTCTACCATTACTTCATATTGCAATCCCGATGCTGTTATTTTTACACCTGTTTTGTTTTTATTCTTCGCTAAAAATTGTTGACCTGCTGTGATTGTAGGTCTTGCTTTTGTTTCCTGAGATTTATTCATGAAACGCATAATGGTGCTATTGGTTTGCTGGTCATCAAGCAAACTTTTCTTACCAACCATTACATCGTTTATGGCTTTTGAAATCATGGCCACATTCAGTTTGGTCATTCCTTGTTGTGCATAAAATTTTGCAATACTCACTCCTATTGCATAACTCGCAGAATCATTCAGCGATTTTAATGGCGAAACAGAAGAAGTTGTGACAGGTTTTTTCGGTGCGGCTTTTTTCGTTTGCGCAGTTGCACCCAAACACATAAACAAAATGACAACAAAGAATAGATTTTTCATGAACAATATTTAGATAGCGCAAAAATAAAGGATACACTGCCAACCTGTTGTCAATGAACATTTAATTTCGCTGCATGCTCCAGGCTTCGCTCCAACTATATAAAAATGCATATAGCGGTATTCCAAAACCAATCTGGTGGCTGTCTTTTGTGATTTTGATAAACCGAAGCGGCACAATGGTTATTCCCTTCTTAACCGTTTATCTGGTACACAAAGGATTTACAATTACAGATGCAGGGCTGATTATGGCAGCTTTCGGTGTTGGTGCCATCATAGGTGGTTTTATTGGTGGCAAGCTTACGGATTCTATCGGGCCATTTTTGGTGCAGGTCGCAAGTCTTTTCTTGAACGGCATCTTATTTATTGTACTCGGTTATATGCAGGAGCTATGGCAATTTGCCCTCTGCATATTTGTATTGAGCAGCCTGGGTGAGGCTTTCAGACCTGCAAATTCTGCCGCTATTGCAGCTTATAGCGATGAACAAAATCGTACCCGATCTTATTCTCTTAACCGTTTAGCAGTCAATCTGGGCTGGGCTATTGGTCCTGCTACTGGCGGCTTATTAGCTTCTATTAATTATTCGCTTCTTTTTTGGGTGGATGGCATCACATGCATTGTCGCTGCATTTTTGTTATACTTTCTTTTACCACCGCAAAAAACTATTGTGCAAAAATTTGAGCATCATCCAAAAGATAGGCCTAAATCTTCTGCATATAAAGATGGTATTTATTTAAAAGCAATGGCCTGCATGTTATTAGTGAGCTTTTGCTTTTTTCAGTTGTTCAGTATTATTCCTGTTTTCTATAAGCAAGATGTGCATTTATCCGAAGCTGCAATTGGCTGGGTGCTGGCTAGTAATGGATTGATCATTGCCCTGGTGGAAATGGTGCTCGTGTATAAATTGGAAAACAGGCAAACATCAATGATATATATGGTTTGGGGTGCTTTCCTCATTGGGTTGGCTTTGCTCTTACTTTCTGTTTCACCCATCATTGCATTGGTAGTTTGCAGTATGCTGGTCATCACATTTGGTGAAATGTTTTTATTTCCTTTTGCCAATACATTTTGGGTATCAAGAACCAATGACCTGAACCGTGGACAATACGCTGCGATATATACTATGACATTTGCTTTAGCACAAGTTCTTTCCCCATTGATATCTGCTCCAATTGCTTTAAAATGGGGTTATCCTACACTTTTTATTTTGGATTTTGCATTTTGCTGTCTGGCAGCTTTCGGTTTTCTTTGGCTGCACAAACAATTGGCAAATGTTGGAGCTATACAAACAGGCAGTACAGGTACGCTGGTCAGACCTGGATCCTAATTTTCACTTAAGGCATTCAGTTTATTATGATTGGGGAGCATTTATACGAACCCAGTTTTTATATGCACATGGATTAACTGCAGATGTTTTGCAGGAACTCAGGATCGGGCCTATTTTATTCAGGGAAGAATGTATTTTCCGCAGAGAAATACGGTCGGATGATAAAGTGGAAATAGATGTAAAATTGCTGAAAGCAAAAAAAGATTTTTCGCGGTGGAGCATTCAACACCACATCACCAAAAATGGTGATATACTTTCTGCTGTACTCACCATTGATGCTGCATGGTTAAACCTGATAGAACGAAAGCTCACTACACCTCCGGCACTTGTGCATGAAGTTTTCAATAAGATACCTAAAGCTGATAGTTTTGAATGGATTGGTTAGTCGTGCAAATGCGTAACCTGCTGCGGATGGTGTGTTACGTGTGCATTCAGTAAAGAACGTATAAAACTATTTTCCCTGTAAGGCTGTACATACTCGCTGACCGCAGCTTCAGTGATGTTGGTAAAATTCTTTGGCAAATAACCCATACCGAAAAAGCTTCCTTTCACTACCATGATGCATGAAATATCTTTTTCATTCATGCCTTTATCAAGCACCACATAAGAAGGGCGGTGTGTAAGCGAGGCAATTGCTTCTAATACCCGTGTGTTATAATCTTCCGTGCTTTCCCGCTTTTCGCATGCACCGAAGCAACTGTTATCTATAATATTTTTGCATTCGGCGTTATCTGTTTGTACAAAGCAAAGTTTCGGGCATAGTGAAAAAGATTGAATCAATTTTTTCATTACGCCCTGGCCATTTACTTTGTAATGAAATGTATAAATGGGATTCGCATTTTTTCTTTTCTTTTCAATAGCAAGCCTCATGTATCCATTTTGATCTTCGTACATGAATATGCCAAAGGCCTCAACTGCCCTTTTTTGAGATGTATTAAATATGGGCCACAACCTTTTTATTTCTGTTGATTCCAGGATAGCAGCCATTAATTCTGTAGCAGTAGTTTGGAAAGTGATGGTATACACTTCCCTCATGAAGTTTTGTTTTTGCCTGCTATCGCTGTTGTTACAGAAATGACTGTTGACGCGGTTTTTAATATGCTTAGCCTTCCCTACATAAACTACTTTTCCTTTTTTATCTAAGAAATAATAAACACCGGGTGTTGCCGGAAGCTTTAGAAAATGTTCCTTAGGCACATGAGGTGGAAGAACCTGTTCTTTTGAATTTCTCTTAAGGCTTGCTACTATAAATCCTTTTGAATCATTTTGAATTAATGAATTAAAAAGGATTACTGTAGCAGCAGCATCACCACCCGCCCGATGCCTGTTTTGCAGATCAATGCCTAATGAGTGGCAAAGATTGCCAAGGCTATAAGAAGGAAGTCCGGGAAATATTTGCCGTGCTAAACGGACAGTACAAAGCTTTTTAGCGTTTAGGGAATATCCATATTGTTCTAAATGATTTTTAAGAAATGAGTAATCAAAATTCACATTATGTGCAACAAAAATATTTCCTTGTAATAGAGTAAATACTGTTTCAGCAATTTCTTCGAAAGGCGGGGCATTCTGTACCATGCTATTATTAATGCCCGTGAATCCTTCTATATATCGGGGTATATTTTGGCCCGGATTCACCAGAGTTTCGAAACGTTCTGTAATATTTTGTCCGTCAAAAATCAGTATTGCGATTTCAATAATGCCATTGCGTGCCGCATAGCCTCCGGTGGTTTCAATATCTACAATGGCGTACATCAATAAACTATTTTTGAAAAGGAAAGACATCGAAGGTCTAAATATTTTAGCAATGCAGCAAATATTGGATAAGTTTTTAATGTTCAAAAACCGGTTGGAAAAGGTGTTCCGGCACTTATGCAAAACTGCACGCAACAAAAACATTTCCTGTTACAGAATCTATGATCATGACTTACCTGAATTTCCTTTATTAGTTGAACTATATGGAGAACAATTGTATGTAGCCGAATACAAGAGGCGGCATAATCTTACTGATTTAGAACATGAAGATTGGTTGGAGCAATGTAAGAAAATACTTTCGATGGTTGTAGGCATTAGAGAGGAGAATATTTATTTCAAACTTAGAAAAAGAAAAGAGAACCGATTAGACCAATACCAAAAAAATGATGAAATAAAAAGGGAGTCTATTGTAGAAGAAGGCGGATTAA
>Ga0183260_10000804_pt1 | contig 26637 bp, 25 predicted proteins | sample AntDrymUQ4972206_2_FD_129768 | JGI IMG/M metagenome (GOLD analysis project Ga0183260, IMG submission 129768) | Polar desert sand microbial communities from Dry Valleys, Antarctica - metaG UQ497 (22.06) (version 2) (version 2) | ecosystem: Environmental > Terrestrial > Soil > Desert | place... | reverse complement strand
TGCCGCAGGCGGCGGCCCGACCGAGAGTTCCGGTGCTCCGTGTATCCCGACGCCGGAACCTTTCTCGCTCGTGCGGGAAGCAGTAGCCTCCGCGCGGCTGGCGCACGTTACTCCTCCCGGCGCCACGGAGTAGTCGCCGGTGATCCGCCGGGCGGCTCGCAAAAGTGCCGCTCCGTCACAAGAGCGGGGCGTATAACCGCCTGATCGACGCGTTGGACACTTTCGCAGCGGACGACACGCAGTAGAGCACGGAGGCGGTGAATGCGTTCCCGCGTTCCGTGAGGAGCAAGCGTGTCTGCCCATCCGATATGTGTGCGAACCTCCGAGCGAAACCACGACGGTGACGATGGTGCGAGCAGCTCCGGCGCCCGCCTGCCGCCGCCGCGGAGGCGCTCTTAATTGCCTCGATCTGCTTGCTGAAGTACGCGGTTAGTAGCGACGGCGACGTGCATTGCGACGATCGCGACCGCGTAGGCAACCGCTACCTCTGATTGCCCTCATAGACGAACCGGTGGCGGAGCAGCTCGGTCACCGTTTCGAAGCGGTAGCCGCGGACCCGGAGGGTTCGGATCACGTCGGGGAGCGCCGCGACGGTCTGGCCGCGGGGGCCTCCGCCGTCGTGCATGAGGATGATCGAGCCGGGCTGGGCGGCGCCGACGATGCGGCTGTAGATCGCGCCGGAGCCGGGCGTCGACCAGTCGCGCGGGTCGACGTCCCAGTTGATGGTCATCATGCCGAGGGTCCGGGCGCGCCCGATGAGGTCGCGGTTGACGGCGCCATAGGGCGGGCGGAACAGGCAAGGGGTGAAGCCGGTCGCCTTGCGGATGCGGTTGCGGGTGATCGAGAGCTGGCCGCTGCTGGGGAACTGGGGGTGGCTATAGGAATGGTCGCCGATCTCGAAGCCCCACCCGAGCATCCGCTGGAGGAGCCGCTCGCGCCCGGGGATCTGGTTGCCCAGTACAAAGAAGGTCCCCTTCGCCTTCTCGCGGACGAGGATGCGGATGACGTCGTCGGTGTAGTCGCTCGGCCCGTCGTCGAAGGTCAGCGCGACGACCTTCTTGTTCCGCGGCCCGTTCGTGCGGAAGGGCGGGCCGCCACGGCGGCAGCCTGTCGGGATCTCGCGGCGCGCCGCTTCCTGCGCGAGAGGGATTGCGGGCCGAACAGACCCGGGCGCGGAGCGAGCGGGAGGCGGAGCGCGGTCGAGTGCGCCAGCGGGTGCCTCGCCGCCGAGGGCGGTGGCCGGACCAGCGGCGAGGAGGACGGTCGCGGCGCCGGCGATGAGGCCTGCGGACCGGGCGGGCGCGCGGGCGGCGCGGGGGCCTGGCGCGAGGATGCACGCCCGGACTACGCGCAGGCTGGGGGCGAGGATGCGCGCCCGGACGGTGCGGGGGCCTGGCGCGAGGACGCGCGTCATGGGGTCGGGGCGGTGCACGCGCGCCTACGCTAGCTGAGGCGGCGGCCGGATGAGGGGGGTGTGTTCACTTGACGGGAATAATCGCCGTCAAGTGAACACACCCCCGGACGGTCCCTGCGCCCAGGCCTTGAGCGGGCGACGAGGAACTACGAAGCCGGCGGCGCGAGCAACTCCGGCGGCCCGCCCGCCGCCGCGCGGAACAGCACGCTGACCCACGAGCGGTACGGTCGCCAGTCCTCGGCGATCGTCGCGAGATGCTCGACCGACGCCTCCGGCCTGCCGTAGGCGCCGCGCATCGCGGCGTGCAGACGCGGCTCGGCGGTGGGAAAGACGTCGGGATGGCTGGCTCCGCGAACGAGGATCAGGCCGGCCGAGAACGGGCCCAGGCCGGGCAACGTCATCAGCTCCGCGAGCGCCTCGTCGACCTCCATCCCGCGCAGCCGCGCGCCGTCGAGCGCGCCCTCCGCTGCCGCCGCGCCCAGCGCACGCAGGCGCTCGAGCTTGACCGCCGGGAGGCCCGGGAACGAGTCGAGCGAAGCGAGCGCGCGCGGGCTCGGGAACGCGCGCAGGGGCACGCCGTCGAGGTCGACCTCCTCGCCCAACCGCTCTGTCAGCGCGGCCTTGACCGATAACGCCTGACCCATGCGAACACGGTGCGAGAGCAGCGCCCACACTCCCGCCTCGTAGGGCGACCAGAACCCGACGGGGCGAAGGCCCGCGAAGTGGCGCTGGAGGCGGCCGACGACCGGGTCCGCGGCCCCAAGGGACGCGAAGCCCGTGCCGTCGACGTCGAGCGAGAGCATCCGCGCGACCTGCTCTCGCACGCGCGCGCCGTCCGCGTGGCCCGCCCACCGGACCGCCACCGCGCCGCCGCCCTCGGCTTCCTCGATCGAGACGGCCACAGATTCCCACCCGCCCTCCACGCAGAAAGCCAGGCGCAGGGCCCCCTCGGGCGTCGTCGGATCCGCCGCCGGTGCAAAGCCCTCGAGGAAGCGGACGGAGGCAGGGAAGCAGAACTGTCCCCGCGCGGAGACGGAGAAGCGGGCGGACGTCACAGCAGTTCCCGCGAATGGTCGTCCGGGCCGCGCGAGCCGGCGCGCACGTCGTGCAAGCGGGCGCATGGCCTGCGCGAGTGGGCATCCCGGCGGCACGAGCCGGCGCGCACGTCGCCCGAGCGCGCGTACGAGCCGCACGAGCCCCGCGATCGGGCGTACCGGCTGTTCGGGATGCCCGGCCTCAGCGTGGGCGCTCGGCCGCGCCGAGCTCGGCCAGGTCGCTGTCTACGTCGCCGAGGTGCGCGCTCGATCCCGACAGGTCGATGCCCGCCGCGAGCAGTCGCCGGGCGTGATCGAGGTCGTCGGAGCGACCGACGGCCAGGCAGCCGGCCACGCGCCCGCCCGCCATGTACCACACGCTGAAGGCTCCCTCGTCGAGCGAGCCGCGCACGACCTCGGAGTCCCACTCGCTCGCCGCGCCGACGTACTCCATCGACGACCAGTCGGCCAGGTCGGAGAAGAAGTAGGGGACCACGTCGTGGGGCGTCTCGCGGCCGAGCATGTTCAGCGCGGCGGTCTTGCCGTGGTGCAAGGCGACGTCCCAGTGCTCGATGCGCATCGGCCGGCCGTGGATCACGCTGTCGTACTCGCACATGTCGCCGGCCGCGTAGACGCCGGGCACAGAGGACTCGAGCGTCGAGGAGCACTTCACTCCGCCGCGCTCCCCGAGCCGCAGCCCCGCCTGGCGGGCGAGCATGACGTCGGGCACCGCGCCCACCCCCATCACGACCGCGTCGGCCTCGAGGGTGAGGCCGCTGACGCAGGAGACCTCCTCCACTCGGCCATCGGAGCCCCGGAACCCCTCGAGGTCCTCCCCACCGTGGACCTCGACGCCGTGCTCCTCCAGGCGCTCCTGGAAGAACCGGCCGGCCGTCGCGCCGAAGCCGCGCTCCAGCATCGTGCTCTCCTGCATGACCAAGGCGCAACGCTTGCCGCGCAGGGTCAGGGACGCCGCGACCTCGGTCGCGATGTAGGACCCGCCGATCAACACGACTCGCTCGGCGGTGTCGGTGTCCTCCCGAATGGTGTCGCTGTTGCCAAGCGTGCGGAGGTAGTGGATGCCGTCGAGGTCCGAGCCGTCCACCGCGAGCCGGCGGACGTTAGCCCCGGTGGCGATCAGCGCCTTGTCGAAGCGCACTTCCTCCTTGGTCGACAGCCGGGCCGTACGGTCGGCGGTGTCGAGCTTGAGCACGCTGGTGCGCGTCTTGAGCTCGATGTCCTGCTCCTCCCACCACGCTGCCGGGCGGAACCAGGTGTCCTCGCGGCTCTCCTTGCCCTGGAGGTGGCCCTTCGAGCAGGGCGGGCGGTTGTAGGGCGGGTCGGGCTCGCGGCCGACGAGCAGGATCGAGCCGTCGGCGCCCTCCTCGCGCAGCCACCGAGCGCAGTTGGCGGCCGCCATCCCCCCGCCGATCAGGAGATAGTCGACCGAGCGGTCAGGCACCGGCGGAGCCGTTGCCGAGGAACCGGGCCGTAATGTCGGACTCCAGCCCCGGGTCGAGCACGACGAGGACCTCGTCGCCGGCCTCCACGACGGTCTCCGGCGTGGGGACGAAGCCGCCGTCGGAGCGCAGGACCGAGATGATCAGCGACCCCTTCGGAAGCGAGATGTCGCGAACCGTCAGGCCCGCCGCCGGCGCCTCGGCGCCCACCTCGAGCTCGATGATCTCCAGGTGGTCCTCGGCCAGGTCGAGCAGGTGCACCATGCCGTACTTGGGCACCTCGTGCTCGATGAGCCGGAGGATCAGGTCGGTCGCCGACACCGCCGGCTGGATGCCCAGCAGCTTGAAGTGCTGAAGGTTTCGCGGGTTGTTGACCCGGGCGATGATCCGCTCGCAGAGGTACTTCTCCTTGGCGAGCTGGCAGATGAGGATGTTGTCCTCGTCGTCGCCGGTCACCGCGATCGCCATGTCGGCGCGCGCGATCCCCGCGCGCTCGAGCACCCACAGCTCGGCCGAGTCGCCGTACTGGACGGCGTGCTCGAGCTCCTGCTCGACGACCAGGAAGCGTCGGCGGTCGCACTCGATGAGGGTCACCTCGTTGCCCTTCTCGATGAGCTCGCGCGCGAGGTTCCAGCCGACCTTTCCCGCCCCTGCGATGACGACGTACATCTAGACGACCCCCTCCGCTCCGAGCGCGCGCTCGAACATCTCGATGGCGTGCTGGGTGGGACAGATCGTGTCGAGGCCCTGCTCCGCGTACCACTGCGCCCGCGCCGGGTCGAGCACCCGCACGATCACCCGCTCGACGTCGAAGCGCTTGCGAGCGACCTGGGCGATGACGAGGTTGGTGTTGTCGCCGTCGGTCGCGGCGATGAAGACGTCGGCGCGCTCGATCCCCGCCTCGAGCAGCGCGTCGATCTCGAGCGCCGTGCCAAGGGTGAACTGGCCGCCGGCATCCTCCCAAGAGTCGTGTTGGTCCTTGTCCAGGCGCTCGTGGGAGAGAGGGTCCTCGTCGAGGACGGAGACCTGGTGGCCGGCGGCGAGGGCCGTCTTGGCCACCGCGGAGCCCACCCTCCCGGAGCCCACGATGAGGATGAGCATGAGCGGGACTCTAGCGAGAGCCAGGGTCCTGCTGACGGACCTCCTGCGGCACCGCCGGGCGCGGCCCGTCCGGGGTCGGCCCGCCGTCTCCAGGCAGCGGCGCCGGGCCGTTCGCCGACGGCGCCGGAGGGCTCTCCTCGGACGGCGGCGCGGTCAGAATCACCCGGCACGGCGCCTTGGTCACGACGTACTTCGTGACCTCCCCCACAAAGTTCTCGCGCGGTCCGCCGCGCCCCCCCATCAGAGCGCCGCCGCGGATCCGCGTCGGCTCCTCGGCGGCCAGCACGATGGCCTCCACCCCCCGCCGCCGTGCCTCGGAGACGATCGCCTCGCCGGTGCGCCGTGCGCGCACGGTCGCGGTGGCGACCTCGACTCCGGCGTACTCCTCCCCCACCGCCTTGGCGCGCCGCAGCGCCTGGCGCGCTTGCTCGAGCCGCTGCGCGGGCAGGCTCGCGTCGAGGGGCAGCGCCATCGGGATCTCGAACACCCAGAGCGCCTCGATCATCGCGCGGCCCTCGGCCTCGTCCGCTCCCTCGTCGGCCGCCAGCCGGCCCGCGGTCTGGACGATGTCGTCGTCGAGCGGCCGGCCGAAGATCGGCACGAGGATCGATCCGTAGTCGGCCTCGGGAGCTTCCGTCCGCAGGGCCACCTCGGGCACCGTCACACGCTTGAAGATCGGCTTGCTCTCTGACCTGCGGTAGACGAGGTAGAGCACGAGGCCGAGCGCAAGCCAGACTCCTCCCACGATCCGCGCCCAGTCGTGTAAGACGACCACCGAGACCCACCCCGCGGCCGAGATGAGCGCACCCAGGGCAGACGGGAGCGGGAGCCGACCCCCGCCGATGGGAACCGACAGCGGCACCGCGTAGGGACGCGGGCGGTCTGGCTCTCGGTAGCGCAGCACGCAGACTGAGAGGTGCGCGAGGGTGATGGCGATCATCGCCCCGAATGCGTAGATGCCGACGAGGAAATCGACGTCGGTCGGGAGCACGAGGACCACCGAGAGCACCGCCGCGATGGTGATCGCCACCCAGGGCGTCGCGTGCGTCGGATGGAGGCGACCGAGCGCGCTGGGGATCTGGCGGTTGGTCGCCAGGGAGTAAGCGAGACGCGAGAGGCCGAGCATCGCGCTGTTCGCGGCCGCGATGAGCAGCATGCACGCGCTCAGCGCGACCGTGTACTTCAGGACGTCGGCGAGCCACGAGGGGGAGTAGCTGGCGACCACACCGAGCACCGGCATCTCGAGGTAGCTCCCGCTCAACGACGTCGCGTTGCCCACCTGCGGCAGCGCGCTCAGCGCGACGAGCGCGATTCCGACGAAGACCACAGCCGTGGCCGCGGTGCCCGCGCCGATGAGCCGCTTCAGGCCGCGGCGGCTCACCTTCACCTCGCCCGCAAGTCCCGAGGCGGACTCGAGGCCGACGAAGGCGATGGCGGAGAGCGTCATCGCGAAGAAGAGGTCCTCCCACGACGGCTCCGATCCCAGCTTGACGGGGTCGGTCAGCGCGTCGAGCGCGAACACCTGGAAGAAGCCGATGCCGATGATGACCAGGAGCAGCACGAGGTTGGTGATCGCCAGCACGTTCAGCCGGCTGAGGCGCCCGGCCGTCAGCCCGCGGACGTTGCGCAGGGCCACGTAGACGATCGCGATCACGCAGAAGGCGATCTCGATCCATCCGCCGCCGAGCTCGCTCCAGTAGGGCGAGAGGTAGTGGCTCGCGGTGAGCACGCAGACCGCGATGAGGATCGTGTAGTCGAGCAGCAGCACCCATCCGGCGATGAAGCTCCAAAGCTCGTTGAACGCGTAGCGCGCGAACACCGTCGAGCCGCCGCGCTCCTGGTGCAGCGACGCACCCTCCACGTAGGTCATGGCCGACAGGAGAGCCAAGACGCTGCCGACGAGGAAGACGATCGGGGTGAGGGCCAGCGCGTGGTCGGCCACCACGGCGAGCGAGAAGTACAGTGCCGCGGCGGTCAGGCTGAAGACGACGGCGAACAGCGCGGGCGAGCCGAGGGTGCGCCGCTCCGTCCTGCTCGGAGGCGCCGGCTGGGCGAGCCGGCGCAGCGCACGGCGCCCCGCCTCACGCGCGCGCGACTCGAAGTCCGGGTCGTCGCCCAGCCGGCGAAGCCGATCGCCGGCGCGCGTGCCGTTCGGGGCGTTCCGGCCGCCGTTCTCGCTCTCGTTCTCGCGGGCCACTAGTGGTCACCGCTTGCAGGAGGGGCCACTAGACCCGCCTGAGGAGATAGATGCGCGCCCCGCCGGCGGCGACGAAGAGCGCACCGAAGAGGACGCCGACCGCCAGCGGGCCGCCGCCGCGAGCAAGGGTCGAGACGAGGAGGCCGATGCCTATGACGACCATGAGCACCGAGAGCAACAGGGTGCCGCCGCCATGGACCTGACGCGGAGGAGCCACGACGTGGAGACTAGCCCCGGCGCGCGGCGGGATCGCCGTTCGTCAGACGATGGCCGGCGCGCGCGCCCCGGCGTCGCGGTCGACCGGCGGGGACTCGATGATCACCCGGCATGGTCGGTCGGCCAGGACGGTCTCGAGCGTCTTGCCGAACAGGGTTCCTCCGCCGCCGCGGCGCTCGAGGGGCAGGATGACCGCCCGCGCGCGCATCTCGCGCGCCTCGTCGACGATCAGGCGGCCCGCCCCGCCGGCGCGAACCTTCTCCCAGTGGCCCGAGACCCGCCGGCCGCAAGCAACCTTGGCCTGTTCGACGATCGACTGGGCGTTTGCCTCGAGCTCGGGCAGGGAGGCGTCGATCGGGCTCGAGGCCGGAACGGTGATCGTGACCAGCACGTGGATGCCTCGCCGCCTCCGGGCGGCGAGCTTCATGGCCGTGGCCATCGCCTCGGGCACGTAGTTGCGCTCGTCGAAGGCGACGAGGATCGACTCGTACTCGGCCTCGTGGTCGACGACGGGCTTGGCGACCGCGACTTTGGCCGTGGTGGTCAGGTCGAGGCCCTGGCTGCGGCGGAAGAGCACGAAGACGACGATCCCGATCGCCAGCCATCCGACGCCCGCGGCGGCGACGTAGAGGTGAAGCGCGGTGACGGTCAGGAAGGCGATCCCGGTTCCCAACCCGCCGAGCACGGCGAAGAGCGGCAGCTTGCGACCCGCTATGCGCAGCACGCCCGGCCCTCGGTATGGCCGCTCCCGATCGGGCTGGCGCAGTCGCAGGGCGATCACCGCAGCGTGGGCGATCGTGAACGAGAGCATCGCCCCGAACGCGTACATGTTGCCCAGGAACTCGGCCTGGCCGGGGACGAGGGTCACGCAGGCGATGGCGCCGAAGATCAGGATGCCGAGCCACGGCGTGCTGAACTTCGGATGCAGGCGGCGCAGGCGGTCGGGAAGCTGGCGGTGCAGTCCCATGGAGTAGACGAGCCGCGAGACGCCGATGATCCCCGCGTTGGTCGCGATGAAGAGGATCGTCGCCGCGAGCAGGCCGACGTAGATCTCCCCCGCGCCCTGGAGCGGCCCGAGGTCGATCTCCTTGACCACGCCGAGGATCGGGTCGCCCGCGAAGCCGCCTTCCTCCTCGCTCAGGCCGAGGAGGGTCTGGTACTCGCCCTCGGCGTTCTTGGTCACCGGCAGCGCACTCAGCGCGACGGCGGGCAGCAGCGCGTAGATCGCGAACACCGCGATGACCACGCGGTTGATGGCGGCCGGGATCGTCTTGGTCTCCTCCTTGGCCTCCTCGGCCATGTTGGAGATCGTCTCGATGCCCGTGTAGGCGATCATGCCGATCGGGATCGCCACCAGGAAGTCCCTCCAGCTCGGCGCGACCCCGAGGTCGACGTTGTTGACGAGCACGTCGGGGCTGAAGACGAGGATCCCGCCGACGAGGACCAGCAGGAGCTGGGTCATGAAGTCGGTGACCGCCAGGGCGATGTTCAGGCCGGCCGCCTCCTTGACCCTGACGACGTTGATCGCGCTGAGGAGCGCGACGATCGCGATGCCGGCGACGATGTCGCCCGGCGAGGACCGCAGCGGCTCCCAGAACAGCCCGCCGATGTAGTGGGGGACGAAGAACGCCGAGATGGCGATCGTGATGACGTAGTTAAGCATCTGCGCCCAGGCCGCGAAGAACGAGGCGAACTCGTTGAAGGCGTGGCGCGCGAAGCTCGAGGAGCCGCCCGCCTCGGGGTACATCGCCGTCGCCTCGGAGTAGGTCGCGGCGGTCAGGTAGAAGATGATTCCGGTGATCACGAAGACCACCGGCGTGAGCCCCAGCGCGAACGAGGCGACCAGCCCGAGCGCGTAGTAGATCGAGGAGCCCACGTTGCCGTAGGCGGTGGAGAAGAGGGCATTGACCCCCAGCACCCGCTGAAGGCCCTCGAGGCGGCGTTCGGCCATGTGTCCTGAGGATATGAAGGCCCGCGGAGGCCGGTCGGGGTACTGCGACCAGGGTCAGCTGCCGCGAGGCACGCCGACCTTCTTCAGGAAGGGCTCGAAGCGCTTGCTGTCACAGCCCGGGATCCCCGCCTTGAAGCCTGCGAGGAAAGCACGCCTTCGCTGGTAGGGGGTGCCGTGCGTTCGGCGCTCGACCCACCGGGTCCCGCCTGCGCCCTTGAGCTGGTACAAGCCGTCGATCGCGTTCTCCAAGCCCGCCCGGACGAGGCGGCCCTGGCGCTCCATCCCCCGGGCCCACACGCCCGCGAGGCAGTCAGCTTGGAGCTCGCTGCCGACCGGGGGGTCCTCGCCGTAGAAGGGCTCGGCCGCCCGGGCCTGCACGAGGTGGCCCCACTCGTGTGCGATGACCAGCGCGGCGGAGAGGTCGCCGACGTCGCGGTAGAGCGGGAAGGTGAGCCCGTCCTCGTCCCAGGCTATGCGGTCGCGGTCCACGCACCAGTAGCCGTTGCGCGAGACCATCTGACAGTCGTCCGGTGGGGAGAGCGTCGGGCAGTAGAAGGCGTTCCCCGCGATCCGCTTTCCGGTCTTGCCGGCGCAGGGCGGCCCGTCAGCCCCCTGGTAGGCGATGAGCGCACCGGGTGGCTCATAGCGCGCGTCGCGCGAGAGCGCACGGGCGTTCTTGCGCCAGAAGCCGTCTATCAACGGCAGGAGAGCCTCGATGAAGTCGTCGTACTCCGCGCGCTTGGCGCGCCCCCCACCCGGGGGCACCGCCGTCCTCGCCGAGAGGTAGCGCACCTGGCCGGCGCCCCGCAGGCCGGCCGTGCTGGAGCTCAGCACCGGCCGCTTGCCTGAGCCGGCGCTGGTGTAGGGACCGGTTGCCGCGAACGCGTCCGGTAGGACGGCGAGCGGTTGCTCTAGCTTACCGCCGGGCCGCTTCTTCCCGGGTGAACCCTCGTCGCCGCACGCGCTCGATCCCAGCGCGAGAAGCACGACAACGGCGAGGCTCGCCAGCAGGCAGGGAGATCGGCTGGCAGGGCTCACGGCGCGCCGAGTCTAACTTGACCCGTCAGCGCGACCGGCGAGGGGTGTGCTGGATTTTCCGCCCATAGCACGGGTTTCTCCGCACACCCCCGGGGGATGGCCTGGCTCAGGCGATCAGCGGGATGATGAGGATGGCCACGATGTTGGCCACCTTGATCATCGGGTTGATGGCAGGGCCGGCGGTGTCCTTGTAAGGGTCTCCGACGGTGTCGCCGGTGACCGACGCGGCGTGGGCCACCGAGCCCTTGCCGCCGAAGGCGCCGTCCTCGATGAGCTTCTTGGCGTTGTCCCACGCGCCGCCGCCGCTGGTCATCGAGATCGCGACGAACAGGCCGACGACGATCACCCCGATGAGCAGGCCGCCCAGCGCCTGGACGCTGAGCAGGCCGACGATCAACGTGAAGCCGATCGGGATGAGCGAGGGAACGATCATCTGGCGCTGGGCCGACCGGGTGACGATGTCGACGCACGTCGCGTACTCGGGCTGCTCGGTGCCCTCCATGATCCCCGGCTTCTCACGGAACTGGCGGCGGACCTCCTCGACGACCGCGCCGCCGGCGCGGCCAACCGCCTCCATGGAGAGGGCGGAGAACAGGTAGACCATCAGGCCGCCGACGAGCAGGCCGATGAGGACCTCGGGGTTGGCGATGTCGAAGGAGAACCCCTTGCGGGTCTCGAGCTCGAGCTCGAGCTCGAAGGCGTTGAAGAGCACGAGCGCGGCGAGCGCGGCCGAGCCGATCGCGTAGCCCTTGGTGACCGCCTTGGTCGTGTTGCCGACCGCGTCGAGCCGGTCGGTCACGTCGCGGACCTCGTCGGGAAGCTCGGCCATCTCGGCGATGCCGCCCGCATTGTCGGTCACGGGCCCGAAGGCGTCGAGCGCCACGATCAGGCCGGTGAGCGAGAGCTGGGCCATGACGGCCACGCCGATGCCGTAGATGCCGGCGAGCTCGTTGGCGGCGAGGATCCCGAGCGCGAGGACGATCGCCGGGGCGGCAGTCGACTGATAGCCCTGAGCGAGGCCCTGGATGATGTTCGTCGCGTGGCCGGTCTCCGAGGCCTTCGCGGTCTTCTTGACGGGGTTGAAGCGCGTCGAGGTGTAGTAGTCGGTGATGACGAACAGGCACGCGGTCACGCCGATGCCGATCAGCGCGCAGAGGTAGAGGTCGCCGACGCTCGGGATGTCGCCCGGGGGCCCCGCGTGGAGCAGTGACAGGTCGCTCATGAGCCACTTGGTCACGGGGTAGAAGGCGGCCGCCGCGATGAGGCCCGACACGATGAGGCCCTGGTAGAGCGCCCGCTCGACGTTGCCCGCGCGCGAGCGCACGGCGAAAGTGCCGATGATCGAGGCGACGATCGAGACGGCTCCGAGGACGAGCGGGTAGAGCGCGATCTGCGTGGCGTTGTTGACCGAGAACGTGAGGACGCCGAGCAGCATCACCGCGACCGCGGTCACCGCGTAGGTCTCGAAGAGGTCGGCGGCCATGCCGGCGCAGTCGCCCACGTTGTCGCCCACGTTGTCGGCGATCACCGCCGGGTTGCGCGGGTCGTCCTCGGGGATGCCGGCCTCGATCTTGCCCACGAGATCCGCGCCGACGTCGGCGCCCTTCGTGAAGATCCCGCCGCCCAGGCGGGCGAAGACCGAGATAAGCGAGCCCCCAAAGCCCAGCCCGATAAGGGCGTCGATGGCCTCCTTCTGGTCCTTGTCGAAGAAGTAGGTCAGCACGCCGTAGTAGCCGGCGACGCCGAGGAGCCCGAGGCCGACGACGAGCATGCCGGTGACCGCCCCGGACTGGAAGGCCACCTTGAGCGCCGGAGATATGCCGCCGCGCGCCGACTCCGCCACTCGCGCGTTGGCGCGCACCGACACGTTCATGCCGATGTAGCCCGCGGAGGCGGAGAGGATGCCGCCGACCGCGAAGCCGGCCGCCACCGAGATGTCCTGGATGAAGATCAGGGCGACGAAGAGGACCCCGCCGACGATCCCGATCGTGCGGTACTGGCGGTTCAGGTAAGCGGACGCGCCCTCCTGCACGGCGGCCGAGATCGCCCGCATACGCTCGTTTCCGGGAGAGAGCGCGAGCAGCTGGCGCGCGGTGAGCACACCGTAGGCCACCGCGGCGCCGGCGCACACCAGCGCGATGAGGACCCCGCGGTCGGTGACGAATTCAGACAAAGGAAAGGTCCTCCGAAAATAAAGATCGCGCGCCCCTGGAGAGAGGCGCGCGGGAATGGGGCGCGGGGGCGGCAGCAGGCGCACACCCGCCGGCAAAAGCCGCGGGAGTGTACCGCGGGCCGCGGCGTAGAGAGATGAACCGCGGGACCTCGCTCGCGTGTGCGGGCAGGAGGGGCGCGGCGCCTACTGCCCCGGGATCCAGAGGCGACCGCTCGACTGAGCGGGCCCGGTGCCCCCCTCGTCCTTCGCCCGCCCTTCTCGCGGCGCGGCGGCGGGGTCGGCGGACGGCGGCGGGGGGGCGGGAGCCCCCTGGCCCGCCTCGGCGGCGTAGGCCATCTGAAGCTGGGAGAGGGCGTTGCGGATCGGCGCCAGGTCGGGCGCGCCCTCGGTGGCCTCGACGAGCGGCATCAAGGCTCGGACGGCATCGATCGCCGTGCGGACCTGGCCCAGGTCGCGCTCGGCCGCGGCGCCCGGCGCGAGCCCCATCCGCCGGCCGGCGAGGTTGACCAGCGAGACGATGGTCTGGAGGAGGACCTGGTCGACCGTGACCTGCGCCATCTCCTCCTCGAACGCGCGGATCTCCTCCTCGGTCGGCTCGGGGCCCGGCGCGGGGCCGGTGCTCACGCTGCCACCTCGGCGGCGTAGGTCTCACGGGTCTCGCGCACGCAGCCAGCATAGACCTCGTCGCTGGGGGCGCCGGCGTCGATCAGCCTGCGCTGGCGCTGGGCCCCGTTGAGCTCGGGCAGGACCACCTCGATCCCCAGCTCGGCGCGGATCGGCGCGGTCCACTCCAGCAGGCGGCCGGCCACCTCTGCGGCGGGGTACTCCTCCTCGCGCTCGACGTCGATCATCCGGCCGTCGAGCCCGTAACGTATGGCGCGCCACAAGTTCTCTTCCACGAGCCGGGGCGATGGATCCTCGAAGGGGACCCCCTCCTCCTCGTCGCGCGCGGCCTGAGCGACGCAGGCCACGTGCAGGGCACAGAGCGCGTCGGACTCCAGAGCGGTGGTCTGGGCGTCGCAGATGCGCACCTCAACCGTGCCGAAGGACAGGTGCGGGCGCACCGAGTGCCAGACCTGGGTGTACTCGAAGATCGACTGCGTCCGAACGAGCACGTCGACGTAGGAGGCAAAGGCGTCCCACGAGCCGAAGGGCTCGGGGATGCCGCAGCGGGGGAAGTTGCGGGTGAAGCTCTGGGTCCGGGCGGAGTGAAGCCCCGAGTCTTGGGCGTCGAGGTACGGGGAGTTTGCGCTGACCGCGAGCAGCAGCGGAAGGATCGGGCGAAGGCGGTCACAGGTTCGGATCGCGCGGTCGGCTCCGCGGACGCCGACGTGGACGTGCAGCCCGAACGTGTTGTTGCGCCACGCCACGTAGCGCAAGCTGTCGTTGAGCCGCTGGTAGTGCCGGGTGTCGATGATCCGCTGCTCGCGGTAGTCCGACCACGGGTGGGTGCCGGTCGCACCGAGGGCCACCTCGCGCTCGGCCGCAAGCGCGAACAGGCGCCGGCGCGCCGCGCGCTGGCTGGCCAGCGCATCGGCCAAGTCGTCTCCCTTGGCCGATCTGATCTCGATCTCCGAGGCGATGAGCTCTCCCGCGACCGCCTCGGCGAGGATCGGGTCTGCCATCGCCGCGTCGTGCATCTCCTCGAAGCGACCGGCGAGCGAGAGCGTCGTCGAGTCGAGCAGAGCGAACTCCTCCTCGATGCCGACGGTGAAGTCGGTCGAGGCGTCGAGAATCTCCCGCGCAGCGACGAGGTCAATGCCCACGGGGGCGGTCTTTGTCACACGAGAGGAGGTCGATGCCCACGGGGGCGGCCTACGTCAGATAGAAGTAGAGCGCGTAGAGGAGGTCGACGGCCGGGCTCGAGGTGTGGACGGTCACCTCCGGGGGCACCTGGAGCAGCGCCTCGGAGTAGTTGAAGATGATCTTCACCCCGGCGACGACGAGCTGATCGGCCAGCGGCTGGGCGGCGGCGGTGGGCACGGCCAGGACCGCCACGACGATGTCCTCCTCCTGCACGACAGAGGTCAGGTCGCCGGCCTGGCGGACCCGGTGGGCGCCGACGGAGGTGCCCACCTTGCCTTCATCCGTGTCGAAGATGGCCACCACGCGGAAGCCGTGGTCGGCGAAGATCTCCGAGCTCGCGATCGCCGTGCCCAGGTTGCCGGCCCCGAAGAGCGCGATGTTGTGCTGGCCCGAGGCGCCTAGGATCTTGCGGATCTGGGAGACCAGCGCGTCGACGTTGTAGCCCACGCCGCGCTTGCCGAACTTCCCGAAGCCCGAGAGGTCGCGGCGGATCTGGGTCGAGTTGACGTGCGTGTAGTCCGAGAGCTCCTGCGAGGAGATCGTCTCCTTGCCCATCTTCTTGGCCTGGGTGAGCACCTGGAGGTAGCGGGATAACCGAGCCGCGACCCCGAGCGAGAGCCGATCGGCGGCGCCCGGCTCCTCCGGTAGGGTCGTTCCGTCGCGGGAGGCCATCAGCGCTGGACTCTAACGAGGCGCTCTCGCAGCTCCGCCTCGTCGACCTCGAGCTCGAAGGCCTCCTCGCCGTCGATCGTCACGACCGGGATCCGCTCCAGATAGCGGGCGTGAAGCGCGTCGTCGGCGCTGATGTCGCGCTCACGCAGAACGAAGCGGGCCTCTGCGCGGACGCGCTCGATGATCTCGCGCGCCTCGTCGCACAGGTGGCACCCCGGGCGGGTGTAGAGGACGACCTCGGTCACGCCGCGAGCGGCCACTCGCCGCAATCGGTGAGCGGCCTCACATGTGCTCGCTCGCGGCAACCGGCGAGCGGCCTCCCCGTGCTCGCTCGCGGCAACCGGCGAGCGGCCTCACAATGCTCGCTCACCGGTTGCATAGGCGTCGAGCCCCAGATACGCGGGGTAAGGCAGGGGCTCGACGAAACGGGCGGCGCTGGCGATCATCGCCGCGTTGTCGGTGCACAGCTCGAGCGGGGGCAGGTGGAGCGCCGCGGGGGCGAGGCGGCTCAGCCGCTCGCGCAGCGGCCCGTTCGCGGCCACGCCGCCGCCGATCGCGAGCCGGTCGAGGCCGGTGGCATCCAGCGCGCGCTCGGTCCTGTCGGCGAGTTGCTCGACGATCGCGTGCTGGTAGGCGGCGGCGAGATCGGCGCGGCGGCGGGCGGTCTCCTCGGGACCCATCTCCCTGATCTTGTAGAGCAGTGACGTCTTCAGCCCCGAGAAGGAGAAGTGCAGGCCGGGGGCCCCGCGCGCGGACGGAAACGCGAAGGCCTCGGGGTCGCCGTCGCGCGCCAGGCGCTCGAGCGCCGGGCCGCCCGGAAAGCCGAGGCCAAGCATACGCGCGCCCTTGTCGAACGCCTCGCCGGCGGCGTCGTCGAGGGTGCTGCCGAGCACTGCGAAGCCGCGAGGGTCCTCGACGCGGGCGAGCAGGGTGTGGCCGCCGCTGGCGATGAGGCATAGGAAGGGCGGCGCGAAGGGCTCGGGCGCCACGAGGTTCGCCGCCACGTGGCCGTGGAGATGGTCGACGGGCGCGAGCGGCAGCTCGCGCGCCGCGGCAAGGGCCTTGGCGGTGGTCAGCCCGACGAGCAGCGCGCCCACGAGCCCCGGTCCCCGCGTCACGGCGATCAGCCCGACGTCGTCGAGGCTCGCGCCCGCGCTCCTCAGCGCGTCGTCCACCGCCGCGCCGACGAGCTCGAGGTGGCGGCGGGAGGCCACCTCGGGGACGACTCCGCCGTAGCGGTCGTGGATCCCCTGCGAGGAGATGACGTTGGAGCGGATCGCGCCGTCGGGGTGCAGAACGGCAGCGCAGGTGTCGTCGCAGCTCGTCTCGAGCGCGAGGATCACGCAGACCGGGCGCCCTGCGCGTTGGGCACGTCGTCCAGCGAACCGTCCACGGGACTGTCGCCCCGCGGAGCCCGCGTCGCCGGAGTCGACCACATGACGAGCGCGTCCTCGCCGTTGTCGTGGTAGTAGCGACGGCGCAGGCCGGCGCCCCGGAAGCCGTGGCGCTCGTAGAGGACGATCGCGGGGGTGTTGGAGCGGCGGACCTCGAGCGTGAAGCGCGCCTGCTCGTCGGCGACGCGCTCCTCGAGCTTGGCCAGGAGCGCCGTGGCCACCCCGGTGCGCTGGTAATCGGGATTCACCGCGATGTTCATCAGGTGCCACACCGTGTCGTAGCGCGAGCACACGCAGTAGCCGACGAGCCGGCCCTCCCGCAGCGCCGCCAGGCAGATGCCCGAGGGCTTGGAGAGCTCGAGCACGAACATCGCCAGCGACCACGGCGTGGGGAACGCCCGGCGCTCGATCGCGATCACCTGCGGGAGATCGGCGTAGGTGAGGCGGCGAATGTCGGTTGGCTCGCTCATGAGGCGCGACGGGCGATCTCGGCGTCGGGGAGCCGCAGGTAGTCCGGCAGCACACCCTCTCTCGGTCCCGCCGCGGCGGCGACCGCGAGCGAGCAGTGGTGCCGAGCACTCACGCGGTGGCGCCGGTCCCCATCAGCCGGGACCTCGGCGCCGGCCGCCTCCAGATCCACCCTGAATCGTATCGCCCCGTCGCCCACCGCCAGAGGAGTGGGCGAGAGCGCCCGCGCCCGCTCCGCCAGCGAGGCCGGACCGAGCGCGGCGGGAGCGAGGAGCAGCGTCTCGCCGGCCCACGCCGCCGCGAACCCCTCGCCCCGCCGCGCATCGAGGACGGCGAGGACGGGGCGCGGAGGAGCAGCGCCGGCCGCGGTCTCCCCCGTCCGCGCGTCCGCTCCCGCCGGCGCGAGCCCTCTCCCCGACGTCACCGCTTCCCCCAGCGCGTCGGCTCCCATCGCCAGCGCGTGGAGGGTCGAGACGCCCACCACCTCGATGCCGCGCGATCGGGCGAGGGCGCGGGCAGTGGCGACGCCTATTCGAAGGCCTGTGAAGCTTCCCGGCCCAACGCCGACCGCGATGCGATCGACGTCCTCCCAGCCGATCGCCGCCGCGCACATCGTCTCCGCGACGAGAGCGAGCAGGCGAGTAGCGTGCCCGGGCCGCTCGCCGGGGCTTGGATCGTGCCGCTTCTCCAACACCCGATCTTCCGTTGCGACGGCGACCGTCGTAGCCGGTGTGGCGGTATCGAAGCCGAGGAGGACCATGGCTCAGGGGTTCGTTGTCTTCGGTTGTCGCCCGGCCCGTTGATCCGGGGGAGTCACCAGCTTCGTAAGATACGACCGTGACCTCAGTGACCTCACGTTCCTCGCGTGCGAAGAGCCCTCCCCCTGGGATTCCGGGAGTGATCGCCTGATGCTCGACGAGCTCCTCTCCCCCCTGCGGCTGCCCGAGCGGGCGATGGGCGCCCTGAGCCACATCGCCGAGGAGCTCTCCGGATTGCGAGCGGACCTCGCCAGCGGCGTGGGCAAGTTGGACAAGGCGACCGCTTCCCTGGCCTCGGATCTGCGCCCCATGCGCACGGACGTGGCGGTGATGCGCGAGTCGACGTCACGCCTGCCGGAGGGCATCGCCAAGCTCGAGAAGGTGATCGAAGGGCTGGGCGGAAAGCTCGAGCACGTCCACGAGGGAGTGGGCACCCTCCATGCAGACATGGGCGAGCTCTGCGCTCACATCGAGGCAATCGGCAAGCAGCTCGCGGGGATAGACGAGACCATCACCGGGATGAAGGGCAGCCTCGAGGATGTCACCAAGGATCTCCCCGGCGCGGGAGCCGGACCCATCGCTCGCATGCGCGACGCCATCGGCGGCCAATCGACCTAGAAGGCCCGGGCGAGCGGCCGGCCGGTCGAGCGTCACCGACGGCGCCCCTCGCTACTCGCCAAATCGCACGTCACGGACGGCGTCCTTCGCCGTGCCGCCATTCCAGCGTGACCTGCCGGGCGTCGCCGCCGAGGTGCTCGAGCGCGACCCGCAGGACCACGTGGCCCAGCGACTCCTCCACCGCCCGCTCGGGCCACTCGACGAAGGCGATCGTCTCCCCTGAGAAATAGTCGGCCAGCAGCGCGGGATCCTCGTCGTCGAGATTGCCAAGCCGGTAGAGGTCGAGGTGGGCCACGGTCACCTGGCGGCCCCGGTACCGCGCGCCCACCGTGAAGGTCGGGCTGACCACCGGCCCGCGCACGCCTAGGGCTCGGGCCGCTCCGCGCACGAAGGTCGTCTTCCCCGCTCCCAGCTCGCCGGAGACCAGAACCACGTCGCCGGCCACCAGCCGACCCGCGACATCCGCCGCGAGCGCCTCCGTCTCCGCGGGGCAAGCGGAGCGCACGGCCTTTCGATGGGTGCTCGGGAAGGCGATCAAATAAGTTTGCTCCCCATGGCGATGGAACGGTTCACCGCGCGGGCGGGCCGGGTCCTCCCCGCCGCGCTGCGCGGCTCCGGCACCGCCAAGGCCGCGGGCCTCGCCGGGGCGGCGCTGGCGGCCAACGTGCTCGCGCTGGTCTTCACGGTCGTCTTCGCACGGATCCTGGGGGCCGCTGACTACGGGTCGCTCGCAGCGCTCGTGTCGTCCTTCCTCATCCTCTCGGTGCCCGGCGCGGCGCTTCAGGTCTCCGTCGCGCGCGAGACGGCGCTGGGGCGCCTCGGCCGCGACGGCGCTCTGACGGCCACCGTAGGTCACTGGGTCACCCGGCTCTCGGTCGCCTCCGTAGCGGTGCTCGCGGCGTCGCTCCTGCTCCGCGCGCAGCTCGCCTCGGTGGTCGGGGTGGGAGAGGAGTGGGCCGCGGCGGGCACGGTGCCGGCCGGCTGCTGCTGGCTGCTGCTGTGCGTCATGCGCGGCGTACTGCAAGGACTGCACGCCTATCGCGCCGTGGGGCTGAGCATCGTCGGGGAGGCGATCGGACGCCTCGGGTTCGGCCTCGCGCTGGTCGGCGCGGGCGCCGGGGTCACGGGCGCCTATCTCGGCACTCCGCTCTCCATGCTCGCGGCCGCCGCGGTGCTCGTCGGAGTGCTGCGGACGATGACGGGACCGTCTGATCACGGGCCCGAGCGACGTCGCCTGCGCACGCTCGCCGCCGAGACGTGGGGACCCGTCGCCGGCCTGACGCTGATCGCCGTGCTCCAGAACGTGGACGTGATCGTGGTCAAGCACCAGCTCGGCGGCGAAGCGGCGGGCTCCTACGCGGCGGCAGCGGTCGCCGCCAAGGCGATCGTGTGGGTGGCGATCGGGGTGGGCTTCTACCTGGTCCCCGAGGTGGCGCGGCGAACGCGCGAGAGCGAGGACGCCCGCCCCGTCTTGTGGCGCTCGCTGGCCATCGTCGCGGGGCTGGCCGTGCCGGCGCTGGCGATCTTCGCGCTTGTGCCCCACCTCCTGCTGGAGGTCGCCTTCGGCTCCGATCTGACCGAGGCCGACAGTGCGCTCCCCGTCCTGGGCGTGGCCATGAGCCTGCTGGCGTGCTCCTACCTCGTGGTCCAGCACCTGCTCGCGCTGGGCCGGCGACACTTCCTCGCTCCGCTTGCGGTCCTCGCGCTCCTCGAGCCCATACTGCTGCTCGCCGCCGGGGTCACCGAGCTCGTCGCCTTCGCGGCCATCGTCCTCTGCGTCCAGACGGCGACCGCGGCGGGGATGCTCGCATTCGGTGCACGCAGCGAAGCGGCGGGCGAGCGCCTCGGGCTCGCCGCGACCCCTCCCGCGACGCCTACTGCCTCCGCTCCGCAGGCGCCGACCCCGGCGCCCGGGCATGGGCGATGACGCTGAGGCCCCACGGCGGCCGCACGCGGCGCTCCACCGGTCTCCAGGCCCGAAGCAGCGCCTCGTAGACGGCGAGCGAGGAGCTCGGGATGCCGGTCGCCCCGCGCCGGCCCTGCAGCCACCAGCCCGGGATCCCCAGCAGGTTGAAGGAGGCGACGTCGTCGACCTCGAGGCCGGCGTTCTCGAGCAGCGCCCGCAGCGAGGAGCGCGTGTAGCGGCGGTGGTGGCCGTAGGTGCGGTCGAGATCGGTGTAGAGCCGCGGGTGGCCGGGCACGAGGACGAACAGGCGCCCTCCCGGGCGCAGCGCCCCCGCCATCTCGCGCATCGCGTCGGCGTCGTGGGCGATGTGCTCGAGCACGTTGAGCGAGTAGACGAGGTCCGCGGTCCCGGCCGCTTCTCGCAGCGCCCGCGATCCGGGAAGCGAGTCGCGTTGCACCACTACGCGAGCGTCGCCTCCGAGGCGCGCCTCGAGCGACCGCGCGCAGGGCGGGTCGGGCTCGACGAGCGTGAGCCGTTGCACCCCGTGGGCGAGGACGCGCTCGCTGTAGGTGCCGATGCCGGCGCCGACCTCGATCACTTCGCCGCCGACGTGTTCGGCGAACTGCTCGAACATCCAATCGCCGAGCCGGCGCGCCTCGCGGAGCTTCTCGAGGTCCCACAGCTCGGAGGGGTCCTCCGGGCCGGGGCCGGGCGCCGGCGCCGGCGCCCGGCGACGCGCGGCTTGGCCGCGAGGTGCGAGATAGGTCATGAGCAGTGCGGCGCGAGGGGCGCCGGAGGCAGCGTAGCGCCGCCCTCACCGCATAGCCTGCCCGCCCGGCGCCGCCTCGCCCTGATTGCCATGGCGGACGACGGCACGGGCGCACACGCTGAGGCGCGCATCGCTACAACTCCGCGCGACCCATGGTCCATTCCGAGGCACGAGGCTCCACCGCGCCGGCGCAGCCCGACGACGACCCGCTCGTCAGCGTCGTCGTGGCCGCCTACAACGAGTCGGCCACCATCGTGCAGGTCCTGCGCAAGGTCGCCGCGCTGCCGTTGCGCACGGAGATCGTCGTCGTCGACGACGGGTCACTCGACGACACCCGCGACGTGCTCGATCGTCTCCAGCGCGACGAGCTGGGAGACCTCCGGCTCGAGACGCACGGCGCCAACCGCGGCAAGGGCGCCGCGCTGCGGACCGGGATCGCCCTCTCACGTGGCGACATCGTCGTCTTCCAGGACGCCGACCTCGAATACGACCCCGCCGACGTGCCCCGCCTCCTGGCGCCGATCCTCACCGGGCACGCGGACGCGGTGTACGGCACCCGGCTGCGGGGCGGCCAGCCCCAGCGCGCGCACATGTTCTGGCACTACGCAGGCAACCGCCTGCTCACGCTGCTCGTCAACGTCCTCTACAACACGACGATCTCCGACATGGAGACCGGCTACAAGGCGTTCCGGGGCGAGCTCATCCGCTCGCTGCCCCTCGTCTCGGAGGACTTCCGGATCGAGCCGGAGGTCACCGCGCGCCTCCTGCGGCGCGGCGACGTGCGCCTGTACGAGATCCCGATCTCCTACTACGGCCGCACTTACGCCGAGGGCAAGAAGATCACTTGGCGCGACGGACTGCTCGCGGTGGGCGCGATCGTACGCTTCCGCGTCGGCTGAGAGGCCGGAGCGGGCGCCCGCACGCCCACCTTGGAGGCGATGACGACCCGCTCGTCGCCCAGCGAGAGGGAAAGTCGCGCCCGGGACGGCAGGCGCCGCGCCGTGCGCGCCACGGCGGCGAGCGCCGGGCTGCGCTCGGCAAGCCCGGCGAGCCAGTATCCGATCGAGAACGTCCGCACGAACGGCACGTCGTGAGCGATGAGCAGCCCGGTGGCGGTGACGAGCTCTCCCAGCACCCGGCGCGGCAGCAGGACCGTGTGGGCTGGAAGGTAGCCCCACCACCTCGCGCCCGCCAGGCGCGCGGCCGCCGAGGAGGGGTCGGGAGTCACCAGGAGCAGCGCCCCGCCCGGCGCGAGCAGCGTCTCGCAGCGCACCAGCGCGCCGGGGGGATCGTCGAGGTGCTCGAGGACGTCGGCGAGGACGACGACGTCCCAGCGGCCGTCCTCCTCGGCGCCCAGCTCCTCCAACGGCGTCTCGGAGACCGGGAGGCGCAGGCGGTCGCGGGCATGCGCGGCTGCCGCTGCCGAGAGCTCGATCCCCTCGGCCTGGTAGCCGCGGTGGCGGGCCTCGTCGAGCAGGAGTCCGTGGCCGCAGCCGACGTCGAGCAGGCGCCGGGCGCGGCGCTCCCGACCCGGCGCGACGGTGTCGAGGAGCGTGAGCAGGCGGTTTGCCGTCGCCCTCCGGCCGGCCTCCTCCTCGAGGTAGGCGTGGTCGACCATCTCGCGGTAGGCGTCGCGCAGCGAAGCGCCGGCGGGCAGCGAGGGCTGGTGCACCGCTAGGCAGCTCGAGCACCGGTAGAGGTCGCCGTAGGCGCCCGGGGCGTGGCAGCTCGGCACGAGCTGCGCCGGGCTCGTGGCCGTCGTGGCGCCGCGGTGGAGCAGGCGAAGCGGGCCGGCACAGAGGCTGCAGTCAGTGGGCGGGGGCCAAGGCACAGGCGCTGAAGCCTAGAGGCGGCGGCTCGCGGTGCGCGAGGGCGCGGCCGAACCTTCCGCCCCGTGAGCTACCGTCGCGGGCCATGGCGGCGCCAACGGGTCGCAGATGAGGCTGCCTGGCTCGCGCCGGCGCCCCGTGCGCGCGATGCCGTGGGCCAACGACGCAAGCGCCTGGCCGCTTCTTCGCGCGCCACGTCGCCCGAGCACGGTCCGAGCGCGCAGCGACCGCGAAGCCGCTATCGAGCCGCTGTGGCTGCTCGCCGGGCTGTGGTTCGTCGCCGCGATCCTTGCCGGCGTCACCCTTCGCGAGGGAATCGCGCCGCACGAAGAAGGCCTGATGCTCCAGGCCGCGCAGCGGGTGGCAGACGGCCAGCTGCCATACCGGGACTTCTGGTGCAACTGCGGGCCGGGTCAGCCGTTCGCGCTCGGGGCACTGACCAAGCTTGTCGGTCCGTCGCTGGTGACCTGGCGCCTCGTCCGTCTCGCGCTCGATGCGACCGTCGCCCTGCTCGCCTTCTCCCTCGCGCGCCGTCACGCGCCGCTGCCCTGGGCGCTCGCCGCGTGGCTCGGCGCGGCCGGGGCGATGGCGTTCCCGACCGGTGCCGGGCCCAACCCCGCCGCGCTGGCTCTGGGCCTCGGGGCAATCGCGCTGGCGCGCCGCGCGCCAGCCGGTGCGGGCGCATTGGCGGGCGCGGCTGCCCTGTTCCGGCCGGACCTCGGCGCAGCGGCTGCGGTGGGCGTCCTCATCGCCACCGGTCGCGGGGGAGCGGTGCGCGCCCTCCTCGCTTCCACCGTGACCGCGGCGCTGCTCTACCTCCCCTTCGTCCTTCTCGCCCCTCGTGAGCTGCTGGACCAGACCGTGGGCTTCCTCGGTGTCCAAGACCTCCAGCGCCTGCCCTTCCCGCTCGATTATGCGGGGGGCGCCGACCCGAGCAAGGTGCTCGAACTCTACGGCCCGGCCATCCTGATCGCGGGCCTGGCGGCTTGGGCGGTCAGCGCTCTCGCGCGGCGCCCCTCGCTCGAGGAGTGGGCGCTCGCGCCGCTCGCCATCGCGGGCGCGCTCTACCTCCTCGCCCGTACCGACGAGCTCCACCTCGCGCCCCTCGCGGTCGTCCTCCCGGCCATGCTCGCGATCGCCGCCGCCGAGCTTCGCCGTGGCGCAGCGCGAGTCGTGCTGGCGCTCCCCCTCCTCTTCGTAATCGGGCAGGCCGTCGAGCGTCAGCTCGCGCTCGTCGTCCACCCAACTGGCGACCGTGCACCCGCGCTCGCCGTCGTCGACGGCGTGCGCGTGCCCGAAGCCGACGCGGAGGCGCTCGAGGCGACCGCGCGCTTCGTCAGCGCCCGCGTGCCGCCCGGAGCGCCGATCTTCGTCGCCAACCCGCGCCACGACCTCGTCCGCGTCGGCGATCCTCTGCTCTACGTGCTGCTGGAGCGCCCCAACCCGACCCGCTATGACGCGATGACGCCCGGGGTGGTGACCACCGCGCGGGTCCAGCGCGAGATCGTCGCCGACCTGCGCAGCGCCTCGCCGGCTCTCGTCGTGCGCTGGGTCGACCCGACCGCCTCCCGCCCGGAGCCCAACAGGGCGGGGCGCTCGAGCGGAGTACGGATCCTCGACGCCTTCCTGGAGACCGCGTACCGGCCGGTGGCCCGCTTCGGGGACTATCAGCTCCTCGCGCCCCGCCGCTCCCCTCCTACCAGGCGCCCGAGCACGTGAGCGACGTGCTCTCCTACCTCCTGCTCGCGGCGATCCTTCCGCCGCTGTTCCTCACGCCGGGCTTCCTATGGCTGCGACGGGCGGGCGCATCAGGGGTGATCGCCCTCTACGCCGGCCCGGGCGCCACCGCCGCGGCCGGCGCCGCGATCGTGGCCCTCGGCGTGGTGCTTCCCGTCGATGTGCCGGCGGCGTGCGTCGCGGGGCTCGCCCTTGTCGTGGCCAGCAGCGCGTGGTGCGCGTGGACCGGGCCGCGGCCGTTGCTGCCCGAGCGCGCCGACCTGGCCGGGGTCGGGGCGTGGGTGCTCGCCTTCCTGGCGCTGGCGGCGTTCCACGGCATCCCGTCGCATCCCTACGGCAACTGGGGCCCACGGACTGTCGGCCCGGAGCGCCTCGACACACCGCGCTGGCCGGGGAGTCCCCGCGACAACACGTTCCCCTACCGAACGGGCCAGCTCGCCCTGCACGAGAAGGGCGGCGCCGAGCTGAAGGACCGCTTCGCGCCGCAGTGGTGGATATCCGATCGCACCCCGCTCACCGGGCTTGACTTCGCGTGGATCGCGGGCGCCCTCGACATCGGGGTGCGCACCGACGATCCGACCCTGCGGCCGGCCCGCGAGGCCCCCATGCGCACCGTCGACGAGTGGGGCTTCTGGGCCTACGACCTCGTGGCCATGCTGCTCAACGTCGGGACGGTCCTCGGCGCGTTCCTGCTCGCCCGCGTCTGGCTGGGGGCGCGTGTGGCCACCGCGGCGGCGCTCGCGGCGGCGCTCATGCCCGGAGTCTTTCTCAACGCGCTCTACACCTGGCCCAAGCAGGCGATCGCCTACTTCGTGCTCGTGGCCTTCGCGCTCGCGTGGAGGGGCCGCCCCGCGGCCGCGGGAGCCTTCGTCGGCCTCGGCTACCTCGCGCACCCCGCCGCACTCTGGTGGCTTCCGGCGGCCGCTGCCGTAGCTCTAGCAACGCCCGAGGCGCGCCGCCGCTGGCGCCCGGTCGCGCTGCGACTGGCCGGCGCGGCGCTGCTCGTCGCCCTGCCGTGGCTGATGTTCACGGCCTTCGTCGTCAAGGCCTCCTCGCGGCTGACGACCTGGCCGCTGGGCTACCGCCTGGAGGACCCGACCGACGTTCGCGGCGGCGTGGAGAAGGCCTTCGACGTCTTCACGGAGAGGGGGCTCCCTTACCACGCGTGGATCCGCCTCCACAGCCTGGCCGGCTCCGCCGTACCGCTCGACCTCGGCCGCACACCCAGCGGCGAGCCGGGCTCGGATCGGTACGCGGGCGCGGTGGGGCTGCTGTGGACCAACGCGCACGGCTTCTCGTTGTGGGGGATCGTCGGGCTCGCGCTCTTTCCCGCAGTGCTCGTCGCGGTCGTCCGGCGCTGGCCGGCCGACCGCCGGCTGGTTCTGTGGGTGGTCGTCCCGACGGTCGCGCTCGTCGCGCTGCTAAACGGCTACGCCTACCCGTTCGCGACCCAGAGCATGCTCCCGCTCGTCGGCCTGATCGCCGTCGCCGCGGGAGTCCTCCTGACCACGGCCTCCCGCGGGGTCGCGCTCGCGCTCGTCACCGCCATGGCGGCGGAGCTGGGGACCGTGGCCTACGCGGCCCTGCTCTCCCCCTTCGCCATCTCCACTGCTTCGCTCGTGCTCTTCCTCGCCATCGCCATCGGGGCGCACCTCGCGCTGCTCGCCTGGCTGCTCGTGGCGACGGGCGTGGTCGGCCCGCCGCGTCGCGCGGTCGTCGAGGACGAGGCCGCCCCCGCTCCCGCGGGTGGCGAGGTGGTCGCACTGCCGCGGTGAGGCGCGGGCTGCATCAACGGATCGTTGCGAAGGCGTGAGGTCGGACCTGCAGGACCTCCCTGGCCCAGCAGTCCGTAGACAGCGCCCGTCGGCACGGTCAGATCGACGTTGTCGACCGCGACGAGGTCGCCGTAGGACTTGACCAGGCCGCGGGTGTTGACCGCAGCTATGTAGGTGACGGTCGCCATGTGTGCGCCAGCAGTAGGCGTTCACGTGGTGTCGCCGTGTTGAGCCAGATTCCTTCCCGGCTCCCCGGCTCCCGGCTCAAGGAGGAAGCAGAGAAGGAGCGGGCAGCCGGCCGTGAGCGGCGACCGCGGCCTC
>Ga0183260_10000803_pt1 | contig 26637 bp, 23 predicted proteins | sample AntDrymUQ4972206_2_FD_129768 | JGI IMG/M metagenome (GOLD analysis project Ga0183260, IMG submission 129768) | Polar desert sand microbial communities from Dry Valleys, Antarctica - metaG UQ497 (22.06) (version 2) (version 2) | ecosystem: Environmental > Terrestrial > Soil > Desert | place... | reverse complement strand
GGTATGCAGAGGTATGCAGAGGGCCTTCGCCGGGTCCGCAACCGCAGCCTTCGGGAAGCGGGACCGGCTCGGTCGGCTACACTCCCAAAAATCACGGAGGAGTTCATTCGGAAGAGGTCACGGGGGAGGAACGAATGAGTGGGACCGCGAGCGGCCGGCTTAAACTGGTGATTCTGTTGGGCACGTTGCTGCTGGTATTCGCAGCGGCGTGTGGGGAAGAAGCTCCGGAAACCGACACCGGAGGCGGCGGAGAAGACGCCGGCGCAGGATTCGAAACCATCGAAGAGGGGACCCTCACCGCGGGCTCCTGCCTCGACTACCGTCCGTTCGAGTTCGTGAAGGACGGCGAGGAGCAGGGCTTCGACGTCGAGGTGGTCGAGGCCATCGCGGAGAAGCTCAACCTCGAGGTTCAGTGGAAGAAGGCGAACTTCGACACGATCTTCACTGCCCAAGCTGCGAACAAGTTCGACATGGTGGCGGCGGCATCGACGATCCTTCCCGAGCGCGAGGAGATCGTCGACTTCTCCGATCCTTACTTCAACTCGCGGCAGGCGTTGACGATCAATACCGCAGAGTCCGGGGACGTCGCGTCGGCGGATGACTTGGGTGAGGGTGACATCGTCGCCGTCCAGAAGGGCACGACGGGAAAACTCTGGGCCGAGGACAACCTGGCCCCCAACGGAGTCGAGATCAAGACCTTTGATGCCGCTCCCGACGCGTTCACCGACCTCGAGGCGGGCAATGTACAGGCGGTCGTGAACGACGAGGGGTCGTCGATCGCCGAGGTCGAGCAGCGCTCCGGTCTGGAGATCGCCGAGGCCATCGACACCGACGAGAAGTACGGTTTCGCCTTCTCGAAGGACAACCCTGAACTCACCGAAGCCGCTAACGGGGCCCTGCAGGAGATCATCGATGAGGGCACGTACGCCGACATCTTCTCCAAGTGGTTCCCGGACCTCCCGGTTCCGCCTGAGTACGAGGGCAACTAAGCTCCCCTTTTCCGCTGAAGCACTGAGCGGGGATCGGAGCTGAAGGGATGTCGGCAACCGCCACGCGCGAGGCCGTCGCCGAGACGCCGCCGGATACGCGCGGCCCGACCGCACGCGAGCCCATGGCGATCCTCATCACGGGATGGGTCTCGATCGGCGCGGCCGTCGGCGGGACGCTACTCCTACAATTGCTGTGGGCCTTGGCAGGCCCGGAGGTCACCCAGGAATGCGTCGCCGAGGGAGTCGCGCGCGACTTCACGGGGGCCGGCGGCGTATGTAACATCCTCGAGGCGTTCCGCTCGCGCGCGGAGACGATCGTGTTGTATGTCGCGATCGTCTCGGGCGCGGTGGCCATCGCCGCCGGCTTCTGGCGCTACCGGATCATGCCTACCAAGCGCATGCGGGAGCAATGCATCGCCGGAGGGGTCCTCGGCGTCCAGGGCCTCATCGTGGCGCTGGCGTTGTTGTGGGTTCGTCAGGCCCAACTGGGCACGTTCGTGCGCGTCTTCTTCAACATCGAGGTGCTCGAGGGCTACGGCGGCGCCTTCTTACAGGGTGCGCGTAACACTCTGCTCCTCGCTTTCGCCGGCGAGATCGGAGGGATCATCCTCGGGCTCGTGATGGCCATGCTCGTCCTGTCGAAGCGCCGTGTCGTGCGCGCGCCCGCCCGCGTGTACATCAACTTCTTCCGCGGCACCCCGCTCGTCTGGCAGCTGCTGGTTTTCTACTTCGGCCTGGCCCTCGGGCTGAACCTCGACGTGGGGGCCTTTCAGGTCGCGATCATCGTCTTCAGCCTGAACACCGGAGCGTATGCGGCGGAGGTGTTCAGGGCCGGGATCCAGTCGATCGAGAAGGGGCAGATGGATGCGGCTCGGTCGCTGGGTATGTCCTACATGCAGGCGATGCGCTACTCGATCGTCCCCCAGGCCGTGCGACGGGTGATCCCACCCCTCATGAACGAGTTCGTGATCCTCATCAAGGACACCGCCCTCGTCATCGTTCTGGGCCTGCTGGCTTCGGAGTACGACCTCCTGTCGGTGGCGCGCGAGGGTTACAGCGCGACCTTCAACTCCACCTTCTTCGTCGCTGCGGCGGTCGGCTACCTGGCCGTGACCCTGCCCCTCATCCGATTGGTCAACTGGGTCGAGAGCAGGCTCCGAAGTGGTCTCACCGGGATCGTGGGGCAATGAACGAAGACGGTTCGCTCGTTCGTCTCGAGGCCATCCACAAGTGGTTCGGCGCGTTGCACGTGCTCAAGGGGATCGACTTCGCCATCGAACCGGGGCAGGTCGTTACGATCGTCGGCCCTTCGGGGTCCGGCAAGTCCACCCTGCTGCGCACGATCAACATGTTGGAGGAGCCAACTGAGGGCAAGGTCTTCTTCGACGGCAGGGAGATCACCGACATCCGCACCGACCTCAACAAGGTGAGGACCGAGATGGGGATCGTGTTCCAGGCGTTCAACCTCTTCCCCCACAAATCGGCGGTCGACAACATCACGATGGCCCTCGAGAAGGTCCTGAAGGTCGCCTCCGGCGAAGCGAAGAAGCGGGCGATGGAACAGCTCGAGAAGGTTGGAGTGGCCGAGAAGGCCGATGCCTATCCGGAACAGCTCTCGGGGGGCCAGCAGCAACGCGTGGCGATCGCCCGGGCCCTCGCGATGAAACCGAAGCTCATACTGTTCGACGAGGTCACGTCGGCCCTCGACCCGGAGCTGATAAAAGAAGTTTTGGACGCGATCAAGAAGCTTGCGGAAGAGGGCATGACGATGGCCATCGTCACGCACGAGATGGGCTTCGCGCGCGAGGTCGGAACCAGGGCGCTGTTCATGGACGACGGCGTGATCATCGAGGACGGTGCCCCCGAAGACATCTTCTCGAATCCTAGTGACGAGCGCACGCGCTCGTTCCTCTCGCACGTCCTCTAGGGTCGTCTCGTGAAAAGGTCCGCTGTCCTTGCGCTCGTCGCGCTCGCCCTAGCCGCATGCTCGGGTGGAGCAGCGCGAGACGATGATCCATCAGCGATCCTGCCCGGAAAGATCCAGCCGACGGATGGACCCTACGTCTCGGTCGCCGTCGACAACCACTTCCACGACATCCATCGGAACGAAAACGTCGAGATAGCTGATGATCGAACCTTCGTCATCCGGAACGAGGGGCGCAACCTGCACAACGTCAGCATCCGTGGTACCGACATCGACCGCGACATCCGCATGGGGGAATCGTTCCGGTTGTCGCCGGTGGGCGAGAGGCTCGAGCCCGGGACCTACCAGATCTTCTGTCGCTATCACGACTACGAGGGGATGACCGGCGAGATCACGGTGACGGATTAGGAGTCAGGCCACCGCTTCCACGACCCCCGCCGCAACGCTCGCGATCACGAGGGCCGGCAGCAAGCTCACGACCCGCACTCTTACGATGTCGAGGAGGCGAAGAGAGATCCCCAGGACCAGGAGGCTGCCCGTCCCTTCGAGCTGGGCGATGACCTCGGAGGTCATGAGCGGCGAGACGAGAACGGCTGAGGCCGTGATGAGCCCCTGGATCACCGCGATCGAGACGAGCGACGCCAGCACCCCCCAGCCGTAGATGGACGCGAACCCGATCGAGGCGAAACCGTCCAACGTGCTCTTGATCGCCAGCAGTCTGATGCTGAGCCCGAGCCCGTCTTCCACCGACCCGAGGATCGTCAAAGGGCCCACGCAGAAGACCGTGGTCGCGATCAGGAACCCTTCGACGAACCTGCCGCGATCACCATCGTCCTTGGAACGGGTCATCTTCTCGAATCGTTTCCGCAGGCGTTCGCCGGCGCCCTCGAGACGCTGCTCGAGCCCCACCGCTTCGCCCACCAATCCGCCGGCGATGATCGAGACGATCAGGATGACGAACCGCTTGAGCCCCTCCTCCGGGTCGAAGAGCGGCTCGAAACCGACGACGGCTACGGCGATGGTCACGAGTCCCAGCCCCTGCATGACGGTGCGGCGCCCGCGCTCGGATAACCGGTCGCCGATGAAGACCCCCGTTAGGCCTCCGGCGAGCACGGTGGCCAGGTTGATGAGGGTTCCCACGCCCCTCATCTGGAGTTACCCGAGGCCATGAGCATGACGGGACGGTAGCGCACGGGTGACCCACGACGCGGCATGCTTGCAGGCGTGAACGACGAGGAGGCGCTGAGGGCGATCAACGAGGTGGTGGTCGACTGTCGCGCCTGCCCCCGGCTCGTCGCGTGGCGCGAGGGGGTCGCCCTATCCAAACGCGCGGCCTACGCGTCCGAGACCTATTGGGGCCGGCCGCTACCCAGCTTCGGCGACCCCGGCGCGCGCCTGCTCATCATCGGCCTTGCTCCTGCAGCCCACGGAGGGAACCGCACGGGCCGGATGTTCACCGGAGACAGGTCCGGAGACTGGCTATACGCATCGCTCCATCGCTGCGGCTTCGCGAATCAGTCGCGCGCGACCCATCTCGGCGACGGGCTCCGCCTCACCGACGTGTACATCGCGGCCGCAGTGAGGTGTGCCCCACCGGACAACAAGCCCACGATCGTCGAGCGCGACACGTGTGCGACGTACCTCCAGGGGGAGTTGCAGGCGCTCGAAGCCGTTCGTGCGATCGTCGCATTGGGATCGTTCGCCTGGGACGCGTGCTTGCGCGCCCACAGGGCGTTGGGTAGGCGGCTGCCTCGTCCCAAACCGCGTTTCGGACACGCGGCGGAGGTGGATCTCGGCTCTTACACCTTGATCGGGTCGTACCACCCGAGCCAACAGAACACTTTCACCGGGAGGTTGACGGCGGCGATGCTCGACTCCATCTTCCTGCGGGCGCGCGCCACCCTCGAGGCTTAGACCCAGCTGGCTTCGGTGCCCTCGAACAGGGCCTCGAGCCGAGCGATCTCCGCTTTGGGGGCGAGGCGCTTGAAGCGCTTGCTCCAGGTCCCCCAATCGCCCATGAGCTCCGCCCCCCGAGCCGACCCAGTGGCTTCGGAGTGCAACGCAACCACGCGGCCGAGCGACTCGATCTGGCCCGGCGTGGGCTCGTACACTCCGATGAGCTGCGGGTTGATCCGCTCGGCGATGATGTGCTCCGGGTCCAGGACGTAGACCTCGCCTCCGCTCATTCCGGCCCCCAGGTTGATCCCGGTCGGGCCGAGGATGACGACGGCCCCGGCGGTCATGTACTCGCAAGCGTGGTCGCCGGTGCCCTCCACGACCGCCACGGCCCCGGAGTTCCGCACGGCGAATCTCTCGCCCGCGCGACCCGCGATGAACAAGCGGCCGCCCGTGGCGCCGTAAAGGATCGTGTTGCCGGCCAGATGGGGGTCTCCGGCATCATTCTCGGGCGGGCGGATCGCAACGCGCCCCCCCGCCATGCCCTTGCAGACGTAATCGTTCGCTTCGCCGGTCAGAGACAGCTCGATGCCGCGGTCGAGGAACGCTCCGAAGGATTGACCGGCCTCCCCTTCGAACGTCGCACGCACCGACCCGTGGCGACGCGCCGGGAGCTCGAACGTCGAAGCACATCCCAGACGGGCGCCGACCGAGCGATCGGCGGTGGTTATCGCGTAGCTCAGATCGACGTGTTCGTCGCGTTCCAATGCACCGAAGCCGTCTCGATACAGGCGGTCGCCGAGACTGGATCGGGGACCCACGATCGCGTCGTCGGACACGAATCGTCGTTGTTCCCCAGGGTCGGCCAGGAGCGTTGTCAGAGTCAAAGAGTCGGACCGCCCGTCGTCGAGGGGTCGCTGACGCAGCAGCTCGGTGCGGCCGACGGCCTCGTCGATTGAGCGGAGCCCCAGCGACGCGAGCAGCCGGCGCGCCTGCTCGGCGACCAGCAGGAGATAGCGGGCCACCATCTCGGGGGTACCGGCGAACTTGGCTCGCAGGTCCGGGTTTTGAGTAGCGATGCCGACGGGGCAAGTGTCGCGGTGGCAGGTTCGGACCAGGATGCACCCCTCAGCAACGAGGACCGCGGTGCCGAAAGAGTATTCGTCAGCTCCCAACAGGGCCGCGATCACGACGTCCCGGCCGGTCTTGAAGCCACCGTCGACCCGTATGCGGGCGCGCGAACGCAAGCCGTTCGCGCTCAGGGCGGCCTGCGTCTCCGCCAGGCCGATCTCCCATGGAAGCCCGACGTTCTTGATCGAGGAGAGGGGGCTGGCGCCGGTGCCACCGTCCGCTCCGGCGACGTGAACGACGTCGGCGAGCGCCTTGACCACACCGGCTGCGATCGTGCCGACTCCCTCCGAGGCAACCAGCTTCACCGAAACGTCCGCGCGCGGGTTCGCCTGCCTGAGATCGAAGATCAGTTGTGCCAGATCCTCGATCGAATAGATGTCGTGGTGGGGCGGGGGAGAGATGAGGGCGACTCCGGGAACCGTGTGCCGCAGCTTCGCGATCTCGTAGCTCACCTTGACTCCAGGGAGTTGCCCACCCTCCCCGGGCTTCGATCCCTGAGCCATCTTGATCTGCAACTCGCGGGCGTGGGCCACATATGCCGGCGTGACCCCGAACCGGCCGGACGCGATCTGCTTGATGCCGGAGTTTCGCTTGTCTCGGTAGCGCTCGGGCGACTCGCCGCCCTCACCCGTGTTGGCCATGCCTCCGATGAGGTTCATGGCCACCGCCAGCGTCTCGTGTGCCTCGGCCGACAAGGCGCCGTGGGACATGGCGCCCGTGGAGAACCGGCGCGCGATCGATCGGGCGTCTTCGACGTCGCCGATCGGCACGGGAGGGCCGGCGGGGATCATCTCCAGCAGGTCGCGGGGCTCCGCTGGAGGTCGCCCCTCCACCAGGGCCGCGAAGCGCTCGTACGCCGATCCGTCCCCCTTCACCGCGCGTCGCAGTTCATGAGCGGCATCCATGTCGCGCTCTCGCAGGTCGACCGCCGGCGTTTCCTTCAGCCCGACGACCTGGTGGAGTGCGTCGATCACATCCGGGTTATTGGCGTGGTAGTCGCCGCCCTTCTTGAACTTGATGATCCCGTGGACCGGAAGGACCGGCTTGTCCTTAAACGCAAGCCGGTGGCGTACCAGGATGTCATCGCAGAGCTGTTCGAAACTCAGGCCCCCGATGCGCGACGACAGCCCGGGGAAGCAGAGCTGGATGACGTCGTCCCCGAGACCAACCGCTTCGATGATCTGAGCTCCGCGGTATGAGTCCACCGTCGAGATGCCCATCTTCGACATCACCTTGAGGACTCCATCCTCGATCGCGTCGAAGAAGTTGCGCTGGCCCTGGGCCGCATCCACGTCCCCGCCGAGTCGCCCCCTCGTGACGAGTTCCACGATCGTTTCAAGCGCGAGTCGGGGGCAAACGGCATCGACGCCGTTGGTCAGAAGACAAGCCACGTGATGGGTCTCGCGAGCGTCGCCCGCATCCGCTATCAGCCCCACCAAGGAGCGAGACCCGGATCGCAACAACGCGTGATGGACCGCTCCGGCGGCGAGAGCCGAGGGAACCGGGGCTCGCTCGGAGGTCACGCCTCGGTCGCTCACGATCAAGATCTCGGCGCCGGCCTCTGTGACCGCCACCGCCTCTTTTGCGAGCCTTTCGCAGGCGGCCAGGAGACCCGATCTCTCCCCTGACACCGCGAACGTCGCGTCCAGGACGCGCGCACCCGATGCGACCAGATCGTCCAGAGCGCTCGGGAACAGTGTGAAGGTCGAGTAGCGGCGCACCGCAGACGCCTGGGGGCGCTCGTGAAGCAGCGGCGACCGGCGACCGATCATCGTCGAGGCCGACATCACATGCCGCTCGCGCAGGTGATCGATGGGAGGGTTGGTTACTTGTGCGAACCGCTGCTTGAGGAACGAGAAAACGGGCCGGGGGTTCGCCGCCAGCGGTGGTTGTGCGGTGTCGTCTCCCATCGAGGAAGTGGGTTCGTGTCCATCGGTGGCCATGGGCCTCAGAACCACGGTCAGTTCTTCTTTCGTGAACCCCGCGGCGATCTGCCGCGCCGTAACGTCTAGCGGGGGCGCAGTCGGCGGCACGCCGGGTCCGGCCTCCTCCATGTGGTCGGCGACCCAGGCTCCATACGGCCGCCGGGACGCGAGGTGCCGCTTCAGGGCGGGGTCTTCGAGTACGCCGCCGCGATCTGGATCGACCAGGAGGAGCTGTCCCGGCCCGATCTTCGTGCGTCGCACGCGCCCGTGCCCTCGCGTGGGAACCGCTCCAGCCTCGGACGCACATGCGACGAGTCCGTCCTCGCAGACGGATACGCGCAACGGCCGCAGTCCGTTACGGTCGAGGGCCGCACCCACTCGGAGCCCATCGGCGTATACGAGCGCGGCGGGACCATCCCACGGCTCCATGAGGCACGCGTGGTAGCGATAGAAGTCGCGGATGTCGGGGTCGAGGCCGACGACGTCGGACCACGGCGGCGGAACGAGCATCGTCGCCGAGTGTGCAAGCTCCCGTCCTCCCCGAACGAGTAGCTCCAGAGCCTCGTCGAGCATCCCCGAGTCGGAGCTCGCGGGATCGAGGGTGGGTCGTAGAAGCTCCTCGGGCGCGAGGTCCGCCGAGCCCAACCGGCCTTCGCGCGCTCGCATGGCCGCGACGTTCCCGCGGATCGTGTTGATCTCCCCGTTGTGTCCGAGGAAGCGGAAAGGTTGGGCTCGCTCCCACGTCGGTGCCGTATTCGTCGAGTACCGCTGATGGAAGAGTGCGAACCACGCTTGGAAACGTTCGTCGGCCAGGTCGCCATAGAAGGATGCGAGTTGGTCGGCGGCACATAGGGCCTTGTATGTGATCGTCCGGAAGGAGAGCGATGCAACGTATACGTTCAGCGCACGGGAGCGCGCCTCACGTTCGATCAAGCGGCGCGCTCTGAAGGTTCGACGTTCGGCGTCTTCTTCGTCAACCCCGACGGGCCGCGACAGGATCCCTTGCTCTATCAGCGGCGCGGTGGAGCGAGCCGTCGCTCCGAGGGCGCCGGGGTCGACCGGAACACTCCTCCACGACGCGAGCCGGATGCCCTCGGCTTCGCACGCACCCTCCACGACGGTGCGTCCGCCTGCCGGGTCGCTGGGATCCAGGAACATCATCGCTGCGCCGAGCCGTGCCTCGTCGAGATCGGCGCTCACCTCGGAGGCTTCGTGCAGCAAACGGCGGGGCAGTGGAGTCAGGAGACCGGCGCCGTCTCCCGTCAGGGAGTCGGAGGCTACGGCTCCCCGGTGCTTGACGCGGCACAGGGCCTCGAGGGCGGTGTCCACGATCGACCGAGCGCTGCGACCCCGCGCGTCCGCGACGAAGCCGATCCCACAGGCGTCCCTCTCGTCCCGTTGAGGGTCGTAGAGCATCCCGAAGCGCCTTTCCTGGTTCATCGCGGGCACGAAAAAGGCGCCCGCAAGGCGAGCGCCGTTGCTCTACGGTCAGGTTTCGCGCGCACGCTACCGCGGCGACTCGCGGGAGTCAACGAATCCGGGGAGCGCGGGGGGCCGTAGGGTGTGGTTTCGTCCTTACTGCGCTAAGTTATTAGGTATGCCTAACTTCTCCGGGAAGCTCGCCGGACGCCGGATCCCGGCCCCCATAAGGCAGCGCCACCAGCAGGTCCTGCAGGTCAGGGGCCTCACGAAGACGTTCGGATCCGCCGTGGTGCTCAAGGGCGCCGGCCTCGACGTTCCGAGCGGCTCGATCCTCGCCCTGCTGGGACCCAGCGGCTGCGGGAAGACCACCATGCTTCGTGCGGTGGCCGGGCTGGAGCGACCGGATTCCGGAACTGTGGAGGTGGGTCACCGCCTCCTCAGCGGCCCCGGAAGCTTCGTAGCTCCGGAACAACGTGGGGTGGGGATGGTGTTCCAGGACTGGGCGCTCTTCCCTCATCTCGACGTCAGGCACAACGTCGCGTTCGGAATGCCGCGCAAGCAGCGCACCTCCGATTCGATCGAGCGAACCCTCGCGATGGTGGACCTCGCCGGGTTCGGCGACAGGATGCCCGGCACCTTGTCCGGAGGGCAACAGCAACGGGTGGCTCTCGCGCGTGCACTGGCGAGCAACCCCTCCGTCCTTCTGCTGGACGAGCCCTTCTCGAACCTCGATTCCGCTCTCCGAACACAGATACGGGCGGACGTCCGCGCTCTGCTCGCGGACCTGGGGATCACGACCGTGTTCGTCACGCACGACCAGGAAGAGGCCTTCTTGATCGGCGAGATCGTCGCCGTGATGTTCGACGGCACGATCGTGCAACAGGATCGCCCGGCTCGCCTCTACGAGTCACCGGCTACGAAACGGGTTGCGGAGTTCATCGGCGACGCCAATTTCATGGATGCAATGGCCTCCGACAGGACGGCCGCAACCACGATCGGGCCGGTCCCGCTGGCCACCGATGTGGGAGGCGCTGCGGTTGTCCTCCTGCGACCGGAGGACATCTTCGTCCTTCCGGGTGACGAGGCAACCGTCGAGGGGGTCGAGTTCTACGGACACGACGCGGTCTACCTGGTGCGACCGGACGGCGGACCGTTGCTTCGGTCGCGGGTCCTCGCGGCCCCCGAGTTCCACCCGGGCGATCGGGTCGCCCTGAAGCACAGCGGCCGGCGGGCCGTGGCCTACCCGCGCGCCTGACGACCGTAACCGCGTGCCGGGCTTCAGGTTCGCCCTCCCTTATAGATTTTGTTAGGGTGGCCTTACTTTGCCACGACGAAGGAGGACGACTTTTGAGGATGATCGGATCGGCGAGCGGGCGAGGACTCGGCGCGACCGTCATAGCGGTCGCCCTTGCTGCAGCGCTCCTTCCCGGGTGTTCGAACGATGCGACGCTCACGATCTATTCGGGACGTGAAGAGGAGCTCATCGGGCCGCTGCTGGAGGAGTTCGCGAGCAGTGCGGAGACCGAGATAGACATCCGCTACGGCGACTCCGCCGACCTGGCGTTGCTGATCGAAAGCGAGGGGGACAGCAGCCCCGCCGATGTGTTCCTGTCCCAGAGTCCCGGCTCGGTGGGGTTCCTCGACGAGCAAGGCCTGCTTGCCACCGTACCGGAGGGGCTGCTCGAGGACGTCGATGAACGGTTCCGCGCGGACGACGGGCGCTGGGTGGGTTTATCGGCCCGTCAGCGCGTGCTGGTCTACAACACCGAGCTGGTCGATGAGGGGGAACTGCCGGCGTCTGTGTTGGAGCTCACGGACGCGAGCTATCGCCAAAAGGTGGGGCTGGCCCCCACGAATGGTTCCTTCCAGGATTTCGTTACGGCCATGCGACAGATCGAGGGCGACGATGTCGCTCGCCGGTGGCTCGAGGGCATGGTCGCGAACGAATCGCCGACGTACGCGGACAATCTCTCGATCGTTGATGCGGTCGCGCGCGGAGAGGTTCCGATGGGCCTGGTTAATCACTACTACAACTATGGCTACCTCGCTGAGAATCCCGATGCGGCGACGCGTAACTACATCTTTCCGGGATCCGATGTCGGAAGCTTGTTGATCGCGTCCACGGCGAGCGTGCTCGCATCCACCGATCAGGAGGAGGAGGCGGAGACATTCGTCGAGTTCATGCTGTCTCGGGATTCCGAGTCTTATTACGCGGAGGAGGGGTTCGAGTACCCGCTCACCGACGCCGTCGACGCAGCGGACGGTCTGCCGCCGCTGGACTCGCTCGAGGCCCCCGACGTCGATATCGACGACCTCGGGGAAGGGCTCGAGGCCACGACCACGATGATCTCCCAGAGTGGCCTTCTCTAGGGGCCGTCGCGAGGTCTCGGGCCCGTGGGGGCTGCGCCTGGCGGCCGGATCCGTGGTCGCCCTGTTCAGCATCCCCTTCGGGTATCTCCTCGTACAGAACGCGTCCGAAGCGGACACCTTCTGGCGAACGATCTCGGCTCCGGAAGCCCTCGCGCCACTCGGATGGAGCCTGCTGCTGGCCGTTGCCGTGTCGATCGCGGCCACCGTGCTCGGCACGGGAGCCGCATGGATCACCACGCGCACGGATGTGCCCGGACGCCGTCTATGGCGGATCCTCCTTCCTCTCCCACTCGTGATCCCGTCATTCATCGGTGCGTTCGTCTTTCTCACTGCCTTTGCGCCGGGGGGCCTGCTGGAGACCATGCTGGCCCCGCTGGGAGTCGAGCGACTTAGGCCCTTCCACGGTTTCTGGGGATCGTTCTTCGTGTTGACGCTCTTCACCTACCCGTATGTATTTCTTCCGGCGGCGGCGCGCCTCGCTCAACTTCCATCATCGTTGGAGGAGTCGGCGCGTTTGCTGGGCACGAGTTCCTACAAGACGTTCTGGCGGGTGGTGCTTCCACAGTCGCGCGGCGCGATCGGCGCAGGGACGCTTCTGGTGTTCTTGTATTCGATCAGCGATTTCGGCGTCGTTCAGCTCATGCGCTATGACACCCTCACGAGGGTCATCTACGCAACGCGCTTGTTCGACCGGTCCACGTCCTTGGCACTCAGTCTGCAATTAGGGCTGCTTGCCGTTGCCGTCGTCGTTCTCGAGCGGTTCGTGGCTCGTGGAACCCTGCGCGCCGATCTCAGGAGGACGCAGCGGCCACTCCAGCTGTCCCTCCGCGGACTCCTCAAGCCGGCGGCTTTCGCGGCGATCGTTGCGCTCGTGACCGCTGCTCTGATCGTGCCCATCGCCGTCCTGCTGTGGTGGTCGTTGCGCGGCCTGAGAGCCGGCACGATGACAGCCGGCGAGCTTCTGACCGAGATGGCGGACCTGACCGGACCGGTCCTTAACACTTCGGGTGCCGCGCTCGCGGCCGCGCTGGCCGCGGTGGCGGTGGTCCTCCCGGTTGCCTACCTCTCGGTGCGGCATCGAAGTCATCTGGCCGGTGGGGCCAACGCCGTGATCGTCGGCGGTTTCGCGCTCCCGGGGCTCGTGGTCGCGCTGTCGTTCGTGTTCTGGGTGCTGAGCGCCCCGGGATTGGGTTTCCTGTACCAAACGCTGCCCCTGTTGGTACTGGCGTACGTGGTTCATTTCGGCGCCCAATCACTTCGCACCGCGCAGGTGGCCGTGGCTGGCATCCCACGTAACGTGGAGGACGCGGCTCGCTCACTGGGAGCCGATCGCTGGCGTCGCCTCGTTCGTGTCGATCTCCCTCTCATGCGGCCGGCGCTGCTGTCCGGCGCCGGGATCGTCCTCCTGTCCACCATGAAAGAGCTCCCCGCCACCCTGATCCTGGCCCCCGCGGGGTTCCAGACTCTGGCCATGAAGATCTGGTCCGCGACCCAGAGCGCCATCTTCGTCAACGCCTCACTCGCTTCATTGATGTTGATCCTTCTCTCCGGCTTCCTCACCTGGGCTCTCGTCATCCGGGGGACTACTGTGGCGCGGTAGACGGCGCGGCGCGGGGGGAGTGGCACGAAGGCGGAGTTCGGAGCACCGACCCTCGAACGAACGGCTCGCCGTAGGACGACGGGTCGGTCCGCAGTACAAACGAACTCGCCGCGGTTCGCTAGCATCGACACTGACTCTAATCACGGGCGTCACAACAAACGGAGGTACACATGCTCGCGAACCGCGTAGAAGAGGCGATGAACAAACAGCTCGCTATGGAGCTGCGCTCCGCATACGCCTACCTATCCATGTCGGCCTATGCCGAGTCACTGAGCTTGCCGGGGATGGGCCGCTGGCTCCGCAGCCAGTCAAAGGAGGAAGTGGATCACGCGATGAAGTTCTTCGACTTCATCAACGATCGGGAGGCGACCGTCAACCTCGAGACATTGGAGCAACCACCGAAGGACTTCGCTTCCCCGCTTGCGGTCTTCGAAGAAGCGCTAGGCCACGAGAAGGCAGTCAGCGAGGCGATCGCCGACCTCTACACGGTCGTCGTCGAGGAGAAGGACTACGCCTCCCAGGCGTGGCTGGACTGGTTCGTGACCGAGCAGGTCGAGGAGGAGAAGAGCGTCGGGCGCATCGTCGAATCTCTGCGACGGATCGGGGATCGTGGCGACGCTCTGTTCTTCCTCGATAAGGAGCTCGCCGAGCGCGGCGCCTGACGCCTTGTTCTAGCCCGGCGCTTCCAGGATCAACTTGACGGCCAGTTGAACCCGCTGAGCCCGGTGGTCGGGTTCGGTCGCTCCCACAACCCATCGGACGATCTCGTCGCGATGGTCGGGCTCGAACCCCTCGAACGCTTCGTGGGCTTTCTTGTTGTCGTCGAGCGCCACGCGCAGATCGACGGGGACGTCCGAGAGGTCGTTCACGGGCGACACCATATCCAAGAGGCGCGCTCAGACCCCAGCAACTCGGTGCCTAACCTTGCTTAACGCCGAGAGTTACGTGGTTGGCACGACGCATCGCGACGCGCGACCCCTGCGCGCTCAGGCAGCGTTCAGGCGCCGTCTCCGGAGGGCATCACCCACAGGTTGTCGGCCAGGCGCTGTCCCAGGGCTACGCGCTGGCCCTCGAGCTCGAGCGTGCGCGTCCCATCGGGAGCGACCTCCATGACCTCGAGGTCCACCCCCGGCATGAGCGCATGGTCCTCGAGGTAGCGAAGGACGTCGTGATCCAGCTCGACGTCCTCGAGCAGCCTCGTGAGGCGTCCGCTCTCACCCGCGGCCATGGAGGCAACCGACTTCAGATCGGACCAGGTGATCGCTGAATGGGTTCCGGGGATGGGGTTGCCGTGGGGGCAGGTCGGTTCGCCGGACAACTTGGACAGGATCGCTTCCTCGACGTCGGCCGTCATGACCTTTTCCCAGTCCTCCGCCTGTTCATGACACATATGCCATGGGATCCCGAGGATGTCGACGAGCATCCGCTCCGCCAGACGGTGGCGGCGGACCAGCGTTTCGGCCACCAGACGCCCGTTCTCGGTTAGCACGATGTCCCTGGCCCCCTCGACGCTCACGTAGCCCTCGTTGGCCAGCCGCTTGACGGCCTCGGACACGGTCGCGGGGGCCAGGCCGAGGCGCTCACCGATGCGCGCTTGAAGGATGCGCTGGCCTTCCTCTTCGAGCTCGTAAACGGCTTCGAGGTATTCCTTCGAGGCGGGATTCAGATCGCGAAGGTCCGGAGAGGGTTGGGGCATATTCGGATTGTAAGCTCGATCGGAATGATTCCCCCCAAGAGGCCCACCCGGCCCAAGATGCTGCTGCTCGATGGGCATTCGCTCGCGTTCCGCGCGTTCTACGCCCTTCCGGAGGATCTTCAGACGACCGACGGAACGCACACGAACGCGGTCTACGGCTTCACGTCGATGCTCATAAAACTTCTACAAGAGCAACGCCCCGATCACATCGCATGTTGCTTCGATATGAGTGCCCCACTCGAGCGAACCGCCGAGTTCTCCGACTACAAGGCCACGCGGTCTTCCGCTCCCGAGACCTTCGGGCCGCAGCTCCCGCTGATCAGGGAGGTGCTTCGCGTTATGCACATCCCGGTGTTCGAGTTGCCGGGGCACGAAGCGGACGACATCATCGCCTGCCTGGCCAAGCGGGCCGCCGGGGAGCAGATAGACGTGAAGATCGTGACCGGTGATCGAGACTTCTTCCAACTCGTCAACGATGACATCAAGGTTCTGTACAACCGGCGTGGGATCACGGACATCGTCGAGATGAACGCGAAGGCGGTGGAGGAGCGGTACGGCGTTCCGCCCAGCAAGTACGTCGACCTGAAAGCCCTAGAGGGAGACACCTCCGACAACCTGCCGGGCGTCCCGGGTGTGGGCACCAAGACGGCGGCGAAGTTGATCCAGAAGTACGGCAGTTCCGAGGCCGTCGTCGAGCATGCCTCCGAGCAAACGCCGAAGCTGTCCCAGAACCTCGCCGCACACGCCGATCAGGTCGCGATCAACAAGAAGCTGTCCACGCTCGCCGAGGTCCCCGTCGAGGGGGCCGAGCCCCACGAGTTGAAGATGGGCGGGTGGGACCTTGCGGAGCTCGAGGAGTTGTTCAAGTCGCTCGAGTTCCGAACGCTGCTCGAGCGCCTCCTCTCGGACCTCCCCGAAGCCGCCGAGGGCGAGGGCACTCCGTTCGAGCTCCAGCTCGAGGTGTACGACGATCCCGGGTCGCTCGGGGACCTGGCCCGGGAGCTGTCCACCGCGAGGTCGTTCTCGATCGACGTCATACCGGCCTCGGCGCGCGGGGTGCCCCGCGCGATGGCGTACTCCTGGGGCGACGGCTCGGTTGCCTTCGTCCCGTTCGGTCCTCAGGGAGTGTCCGTCGCCGAGGCGTCCACCGCCCTCAAAGGCGTGCTCGAGGATCCAACCGTCGAGGTCGTCGCCCACGGGGGCCGGGAGGCCATTCTGTCGCTGGCCGCCATGGATGTGGATCTCGGTGGATTGAGCCTGGACACCGTCATCGCCTGCTATCTGCTCGATCCCGCCGCTCCCGCCTATGCGCTCGCCGAGATGGCGCGTAAGTACACGGGCCGCGAGCTGCAGGCGGTCGATCCGGTTACACGGCCCGACGACGGAGCGCAGACCTCGCTCGATCTGGCCGATGGTGCGGATGAGGCCGAGGCGGAGGACGCATCGTTACGTGCCCTCGCGATCATCGAGATCGCTCGGGCTGTCGAGCCCGAGCTCGAGCGCCTGGGGATGGCCGACCTCTATCGCGATGTAGAGCACCCCCTCATCCCCGTGCTCGCGCGGATGGAGACCGCCGGTATCAAGATCGACCTCGAGTACCTCAGCGAGATGGCGCGGACGCTGGACAAGGACGTTGGCGAGCTCGAGGCCGAGTGTTACGAGCTGGCGGGGGAGCGCATCAACCTGGGCTCCCCACAACAACTCCGCACCCTGCTCTACGACAAGTTGGGTCTCAAGACCACGAGACGGACGAAGACGGGGCTGTCCACGGACGTGCGAGCTTTGGCGCAGCTCGTCGACCAGCATCCGTTCGTCGGCAAGCTCATCGAGTATCGCGAGCTGGCCAAACTCAAGAACACCTACGTGGACGCGCTTCCGCCCCTGGTCGACCCGACTGACGGACGCGTGCATACGACCTACGAGCAGACGGCGACCACAACCGGCCGGCTGTCCAGTACCAATCCGAACCTGCAGAACATCCCGGTGCGCACGGAACTCGGGCGGAAAACGCGCCGGGCCTTCGTTGCGGAGGAGGGCTGCGTTCTGCTTTCGATCGACTATTCCCAGATCGAGCTTCGTGTAATGGCCCATCTGTCCGAGGACCCGATCCTGGTCGAGGTCTTCGACCAGGGAGACGACATCCACACGGCCACGGCGGCGCGCATCTTCGATCTCCCTCCGGAACAGCTCGAGACGCGCCATCGCTCGGTCGCGAAGATGGTCAATTACGGGCTCAGCTACGGCATGGGTGCGCCGGGACTCGCCGAGCGACTCAACGTCCCGGTCGCCGAAGCCCAGACGTTCATCGATGCATATCTCGAACAGTTCGGCGAGGTCAGCGAGTTCCTCGACGAGATCGTCACGCAGGCCTACGCCGACGGGTTCACCACGACGATGTTCGGGCGCCGGCGCTACCTGCCCGAACTGGGCAGCGGCAATCCGCGCGTCCGTGCGATCGGCGAACGACAGGCGCTGAACGCGCCGATCCAGGGATCCGCGGCGGACATCATGAAGCTCGCGATGATCAACGTCGACCGGGCCCTGCAGGCGCAGCGATCGAGCGCCCGGATGATCCTGACGGTGCACGACGAGCTCGTGTTCGAGGTCCCCGAAGGGGACCGGGCCGAGGCCGCGGAGCTCATCGCGACGGAGATGTCCTCCGTGTCCGAGATGAAGGTGCCGCTCGTCGTGGACGTCTCGTACGGGATCAGTTGGGCCGACGCCAAGGGCTGACCCGTTCCCTCGGATAGGGTTCATTCGAAAACCGGGGCGCGTGGGGGCATCGAGAGACATATCGCGTCCTTCTGATCTCACAAATTGGAGGCTTGGGAGACATGCCGAGGAAGTTGGTGGCCGTCCTGGCTGCGTTGTTGGTCCTGGCCGTCGCGTGCGGAGAAGCGTCGGATGATTCCGCCGGTGAAAGCGGAGCGCAGGGAGGCTGCGAGTTGTCCGACCCTCCGACCCTGGAAGGCGGAACGCTCACCGTTGCGACCGATCGCCCCGCATACCCGCCCTGGTTCGAGGGTTCCCCGAAGGATTACTCGGGATTCGAGGGGGACCTCGCCGCCGCCATCGCCGAGCGCATGGATCTCGACATCAAGTGGGTCGTCGAGCCCTTCAACAAGTCCTATGCACCGGGCGCGAAGAACTACGACTTCGACATCAACCAGATATCGATCACGCCGGAGCGCGCCCAGGCGGTCGACTTCAGCGATGGATACTTCAACAACAATCAGGGGTTTTTGGCCGCCGAGGGTTCCGACATCGGGGGGGCCACGAGCCTGGGCGACCTCGAGGGCGCTCAGCTCGGCGCTCAGGTCGGCACCACGAGTCTTGCCTTCATCAACGAGCGGATCCAGCCCGAGTCCGACCCGAAGGTCTTCGACACGACGAACGACGTGAAGTCGGCGCTCGAGAGCGGACAGATCGACGCCCTGGTAACCGACGTTGTAACCACCGTCTATCTCCGTGACTTCGAGATCAAAGGCACGGAGGTCATCGGGCAGTATCCGACCGAAGAGCCTTTCGGCATGGTGTTCGAGAAGGAAAGCCCCCTCGTCGACTGCGTGAATCAGGTGTTGGAAGAGTTGAAGGGCGATGGGACGCTCGACGGGCTACAAGAGAAGTGGCTCCAGGATTATCTCGGCGTTCCCGAGTTGTCCGACTAAGCCGGCTCTAACCCCTTGGGTGACACGAAGAGATCGGCGGGACGAGGGTCGCGCCTCCTGGGGAATCGCGCGGTACTGGTTTCGACGACGAGCACGATCCTGTTCTTCATCGCGGTGGCGGTGGTCGTGGCGCTGGCACCGGGGAGTGACATCGTCGGCGAGCGTTTCCTCAACTGGGTGCACCTGAAGCAGTCCCTGCTCGGTACCGCCACCGCCCCCTCGGTGGCCGAGGCGTTCCTGCTGAACGTAAGGATGTTCATGATCGCCGAGGCCATCATCTTGGTTCTGGCTCTCGTTATCGCCCTGGTGAGGGGCGTGCCCGGACCGGTCTTCTTCCCGTTCCGCGCTGTGGCGGTGGTGTACACGGACATCTTCAGGGGCGTCCCGCTCATCCTGGTCCTCTACATGATCGGGTTCGGGGTTCCCGGGCTGGGACTGGGCTACGTGTCCACGCGCTCCGACATCACCTACGGGATCATCGCCCTCGTGCTCGTCTATTCGGCGTACGTTGCCGAGGTCTATCGGGCGGGCATCGACTCGGTACATCAAAGTCAAACGGCGGCCGCCCGTTCTCTAGGACTATCCCGCTGGCAGTCGATGCGCTTCGTCGTCTTGCCTCAGGCCGTTCGGCGCGTGATCCCGCCGTTGCTCAACGACTTCATCGGCCTCCAAAAGGACACCGCCCTCGTGTCGGTCCTGGGATCGATAGAGGCGGCTCGCGCGGCGCAGATCTACGGGGCGGAGCAATTCAACTACTCCGCCTACGTCGTCGCCGCATTGCTGTTCGTGCTCGTGACGATCCCGCTGGCGCGTTTCACCGATCACCTGATAGCGCGCGACCGGCGCCGGCGCGAAGCGGGAGGCGCGGCCCCGGGCGCACTCGGTACCGCTGCCGGCGCACCCCACGACGTCCCCGGGACCATCGGATGACCGAAATGGCGCACGCACTGCGGGTCCAGAACCTATCCAAGTCTTTCAACGACAACAGCGTCCTGCGGGGCATCTCGCTGGATGTTGCAACGCACGAGGTGGTCTGCTTGATCGGCGCATCCGGTTCCGGGAAGTCCACTCTGCTGAGGTGCATCAACCTCCTCGAGCCGGTGAACGCAGGACGGATCTGGCTGGGCGACGAAGAGATCACCCGGGCGGGCATCGACGAGGACCGCGTGCGGCAGCGTATCGGGATCGTGTTCCAGGCATTCAATCTCTTCCCGCACATGACGGTCCTTCGCAACATCACCCTCGGCCCCCGCGAGGCACTGGGGCTCAGCCGGTCGGAGGCGGACGAACGCGCCCGGGGCCTGCTGGAACGCTTCGGCCTCTCGGAGAAGAGCGATGACTATCCCGATCGCCTGTCGGGCGGCCAGCAACAACGGGTCGCGATCGTGAGAGCGCTTGCGATGGACCCGGAGCTGATCCTGCTCGACGAGGTCACCAGTGCCCTGGACCCGGAACTCATAGCCGAGGTGTTGAACCTGATCAGGGAGCTGGCGGGCCGGGGGATGACCATGGTGATCGCCACTCACGAGATGAGCTTCGCCCGCGACATAGCGGATCGGGTCTGCTTCCTGGATGAGGGCGTAATAGCCGAAGCCGGCCCTCCCGACCAGATCTTCACGGCCCCCTCGCACCCGAGGACGCAGCGTTTCCTCCAGCGGATCATCGCCGCCGGCCGCATGTAGGGGTCCGGCGCAGGAGCGAGTTTGAGCGGTATGACCTGGCCCCCTATACTTCTTCGGCCCCCTAGGGGGCCTATTTTCGGTACAAGGAGGAATCCACCTACATGACCCAATCGCAAGACGAGGCTGTCCAAGCCTCGGCCACGGTCTCCACAACGCAGGAGACCGATGAGGCCACCCTGCCCGATGGCTCGGGCGGTCTCATCACCCGCACCGCCCCGTCCACCTCGGGCCCCACCTTCGCCGGGGGCACGATCGTCGAGAACGATGTCGGCGATTCGGTCGAAGAGCTCATGGCTGCGATCGAAGCAACCATCAAGCCATTCGACGAAGGCGACATCGTGACGGGGCAGGTAGTGAAGATCGACAAGGACGAGACCCTTCTCGATATCGGTTACAAGTCCGAAGGCGTGATCCCGATCCGCGAGCTGTCCATCCGCAACGACGTCGACCCGAGCGAGGTCGTCTCGATCGGCGAGCAGATCGAAGCTCTCGTGCTCCAGAAAGAGGACGCGGACGGTCGCCTGATCCTCTCGAAGAAGCGGGCGCAGTACGAGCGTGCGTGGGGCAAGATCGAGGAGATCAAGAATCGCGACGGCACGGTCGAGGGCCCGGTCATCGAAGTCGTCAAGGGCGGCCTCATCCTCGACATCGGCCTGCGCGGTTTCCTCCCAGCATCCCTGGTCGAGATGCGTCGCGTGCGCGATCTTGCGCCGTACGTCGGCAAGCCTCTCGAGTGCCGCATCATCGAACTCGATAGGAATCGGAACAACGTGGTGCTCTCGCGTCGCAAGTTCCTCGAGGAGTCGCAGGCCGAACAGCGTCAGGAATTCCTCACTTCACTCACGAAGGGCGAGGTTCGAAGGGGAAGCGTTTCCTCGATCGTCAACTTCGGGGCCTTCGTGGACCTCGGCGGGGTCGACGGGCTCGTTCACGTCTCCGAGTTGTCCTGGAAGCACGTCGACCACCCGAGTGAGGTCGTCGATGTGGGCGAGGAAGTCGATGTCGAGGTGCTCGACGTGGATCTCGAGCGCGAACGCGTGTCTCTGTCGCTCAAAGCTACCCAAGAGGACCCATGGCGGCTGTTCGCGCGGCAGCACGAGGTCGGCGACATCATCGAAGGCCGCGTGACCAAGCTGGTGCCGTTCGGTGCTTTCGTCGAGGTGGACGACGCGATCGAGGGTCTGGTTCACATCTCCGAGCTCGCGGAGCACCACGTCGAGAGGGCAGAGGACGAGGTGCGGGTCCACGATCGTATCCCCGTCAAGATCATCGACATCGACCTCGATCGCCGCCGCATCAGCTTGTCGCGCAAACAGGCGGCGCAGACCGAGGAGGGGACCGGCGAGCCCGGAGACTCCGAGATCACGATCGAGCCGACGTCTCCGGAAGCGGCCTCCGATCCCGGGATCGCTCGCGAAGCCGCGCCGCCCGAGGAGAAGGAAGAGGCCGCGGTCACCAGCATGATGTCGTCGGATTCCTCACCCGAAGGCTATGAGGGGCTCACCGCCGCACCGTCCGATGAGGCGGACCTGGACGTGCGTCTCGAGCAAGAGGACCCCGAGCCCGAAGCCGCTCCCGGGGGAACGGTCGAAGAGATCGTCGCGGACGACGCGTCGGCTGCTGCCGTCGAGGGAGAGGCCGGGGCGGAGGACTCCGCCGAGGTCGTCGAGCCCACCGAGCCCACCGGGGACGAGTCCATCGAGTCGATCGTCGAAGACCTGAAGAGACGCGGCCAGAAGTAGCCGGACCATGCTCGTCGTCGGCCTAACCGGGGGCATCGGTGCGGGCAAGTCCACGTTCGCGGTGCTCTTGGCCGAACGAGGCGCGCAGATAATCGACGCCGACGCTCTCGGGCGCGATGCCCTGAAGACGGGCGCACCCACTTGGCATGCCGTCGTCGAACAGTTCGGGGACGAGATCCTGGCGCCTCACTCGATGGCCATCGATCGCAAGATTCTCGCCGGCATCGTCTTCAACGACGACAAGGCCCTCGCCGCCCTCAACGCGATCGTGCACCCAGTCATCATGAAGGGCGTTGCCGACCGCCTCGAGATGCTCAGCGTGAGCGATGAGGTCGTCGTTCTCGCCGCCGCATTGATCCTCGAGGCCGGCCTGGTCGAGAGCGTCGATGTCCTGGTCGTGGTTACTGCCGATGACGGGGTCCGTGAGCAACGTCTCGCGTCGGACCGCGGGATGACACTGTCGGACATCCGGGCACGGATGGCATCGCAGATGGACCCCGAGTCGTTGCTGAAGAGAGCCGATATCGTCGTCGACAACAGCGGGACGGTCGAGGATCTCGTGCCCGAAGCCGATCGCGTGTGGGCGGAACTAGAACGGTTGGCCCGCCGTTGATCGAGGTCGTGTTTCTCGATGCCGGCGAGACGATCCTGCATCCGCACCCGTCTTTTCCGGAGCTCTTCGCCGTCGTCAGCGAACGCTATGGACGGCCACTCGAAGTGGGGAAGATACGCGAGGTGCAGGAGCGGCTGGCTCCACATCTGGTGGATCTCGCGGACGAGACCGGCGTCGAGGATCCGTCACTGTCGACCGAAGCGTCGTGGGCTTTCTGGTCATACCTCTACCGGCGGTTGCTGGCCGAGCTCGGCGTCGAGGACGAAGCCTTGGTCAAAGAGTTGTACGCCGCCTTCTCCAGCTCGGCGTCCTATGCGTTGTTCGACGACGCGTTGCCCGCCATGCGAGAGCTTCAAGGCGCCGGATACAGGCTCGGGCTCATCTCCAACTTCGAGCAGTGGCTCGAAGAGATGCTGGTCGAGCTGGAGGTCGGGCATCTCTTCGACGTATCCGTGATCTCGGGGCTGGAGGGCGTCGAGAAGCCGGATCCGGCCATCTACAGGCTGGCCCTCGAGCGTGCGGGCGTAGCGCCCGAGAACGCCGTGCACGTGGGGGATTCACCGGCTATGGACATGGAGCCCGCCGAGTCGGTCGGTATCAGGGGCGTCTTGCTAGATCGCAAAGGACGCTACCCCTCCAGACGGGAAACCAGGATCGCTTCCTTGAAGGAATTGCCTCAGCTCGTAGCGAATTGGTAGGGGATGATGCGCGCACCACCGGAATCCGAGGACATCTCATTCACCTCTCGAGCAAGGGGCATCCATCTGGAACCTGCGATCCCAGTCGAGACGACCGACCGCGCGCGACGTGGGTCCGATGACCCTCTCGCCGTCCAGGAGTCGCTCCAGGATGTGACCCGGTTCGTGGATTGTGACCACGCCGTGCTGCTCATGTGCCGTTCGGAGCCGAGCACGTTGGACCTGTATTCCTCGATCGGTTTGTCGAGCGACCCAGTCACTCTCGTCGAGTCGGGCATCCTTGCGCGCGCTTTCGAGGGCGACGGCGAGGTCATCAACGACTTGGCTCAGGCCGGAGACATCGACCCGACCCTCATCGAGATGCTCGCAGCGCAGCAGATGGCCATCGTTCCACTGGAGGCCGACGGGCACCGTCTGGGTGCGGTAGCGGCCATCAACTCACCCGACGAGCCTTTCGGACCGAGGATCTTGAGATCCTCGCCACGATCGCCCGTCAGACGTCGCTTCGCCTCGAGAACATGCGGTTGAATGCATCGCTCGATCGTCAGGCACGCGAGTTGCAAGTCCTGCGGAGGCTGGTCGGGATCCATACCGGGAGTGAAGGTCTCGAAGCGATCCTGAGCACCGCCGTAAGGGCCTTCGCCGAGGCGTTGGGATGTGCCAAGGTCTGTGTGCTGCTGCACGACGAGGAGCGGGATGTTCTCCTCGCGCAACGTTCGGCGGTGGGGATCAAGGCCAGTGTCCTCGACGCGATCTGCCTGCCAATCGACGACATCACGATCGCCGGAGCCGTCCTCAGAACTGGAGCCGCGGTGGTGTCCAACGACGCCGCCTCGGACTCGTGGGTGGATACCTATCTGCGTGACAGTCTCGGCATCGAACAGGTTGTCGCCGTGCCTCTCGTTGCCCATGGGAGTCCGATGGGGGTGCTGCTCGCCATCGATCCCGCTCGCAACTTCTTCGACGATGAGGATGTCGAGCTCGCAGTCAACGTCGCCGGATACGTGACCGCCGTACTGACTTCCGGGCGGGCGCACGAGCAGGATCGGGCCATGGTCCACCAGCTGCGCGAGATAGACCACACGAAGTCAGACTTCATCTCTATGCTCGCGCACGAGCTGAAGGGCCCGATGACCACCGTCCTGGGCTTCAGCCACATGCTGCAGGGCGATTCGATCCCTCAGGAGCGCCGTTCGGAAGTGCTGGAGATAATCTCCCGCGAGGTATCCCGGCTGTCGCGCCTCGTGAGCGACCTCCTGGACATGTCTCGTATGGAAGCGGGCAGCGTCAACTACTCGTTCGAGGCGGTGGACGTGGCGGAGATCACGGACAGCATCCTCCGGGTGCATCCCTCGCTTGCTTCCAAGCACCTCGTGACGAGCGACATCCCCAGGGACTTTCCGCGCGTGAAGGCGGACCCGGACCGGCTGCGCCAGGCGCTGATCAACCTGCTGACGAACGCCACCCGTTACTCCGAGAGCGGGACGCTCGTCACGATCGACGCCGAAGTCATCGATGAGCCGGAGGGTCCTCGCGTCTGCCTGAGTGTCAAAGACGAAGGGATCGGTATCTCGGACGAGGACAAGATCAAGGTCTACTCCAAGTTCGTGATGCTCGAGAAGCCGAACTGGGTCACGAAGGGAACGGGTCTCGGCCTCTACATCACCAAGGGGATCGTCGAGTCCCACGGGGGCCGTATCTGGGTAGAGTCGGAGCAGGGCTCGGGATCGATCTTCCGGATGACGCTCCTCCCGGCCACGGCAGAGTAGCGACTCACGGCGCCGGCGCCGGCGCCGCTAACGAAAGGGGAACGGTGGGCGATCTCGCCTTCATGCCCGCGCTCGAACAGGCGGCTCTCATAAGGACCAAGGAGCTTTCGCCGGTCGAACTCGTCGGCGAATACGCGCAGCGGATCGAGGAGCTGGATCCCACGATCAATGCCTACGTGACGCTGGTGCTCGACCGCGCCATGGAGCAGGCTCGTGACGCCGAAGCCCGCGTCGCCGCCGACGAGGACCTACCCCCGTTCCACGGCGTCCCGATCGGGATCAAGGACCTCACCGAAACCGCCGGCATCCGCACCACCTACTCGACCAAGTCCGCCGCCGACCTCGTGCCCGAGGTCGACGCCTATGTGGTCAGGCGTATCAAAGAGGCCGGCTTCATCATCCTCGGCAAGACGAATACGCCCGAGTTCGGGTTCCCCCCCGTAACCGAGTCGGAGCTCAACGGCATCTGCCGCAATCCATGGGACACCGACCGCACGCCCGGAGGCTCGAGTGGGGGAGCGGCTGCCGCGCTGGCCGCCGGGATGATGCCCGTGGCTCACGGCTCGGATGGCGGCGGGTCCGTTCGGATACCGGCGTCGTGCTGTGGCCTGTTCGGGATCAAGCCCGCTCGCGGGCGCATCTCGATGGGGCCCATGCTGGGCGAGGCGGCGCAGGGCCTGGCGACGAACGGATCCCTCGGTCGCACCGTGCGTGATGCTGCTGCGTTGCTCGACGTCATGTCCGGCTACGAGACGGGCGACCCGTACTGGGCCCCCGAGCCGGAGCGCCCGTTCGCCGACGAGGTCGGGGCCGACCCGGGCCGATTGCGGATCGGACTCGCGACGCAGAGGCCGAACGAGGTACCGGTCGATCCCATCTGCGTCGAGGCCGCGAAGGATGCAGCCCGACTACTCGAGTCGCTAGGCCACGACGTCGAAGAGGCGAGTCCCGAGATGGGCGACCCAGACCAGGTCACGGCCTCGTTCATCACGCTGTTCCAGAGCTCGGCCTCCCTGTGGCAGGAGCTCCTGGACCTGGAGACGGTCGAGCCCCTCACCCGGGCCCTCGCCGAGAACAATGCCAAGACGTCCGCGATCGAGTACGTCAACGCGGTCGTGTCGCTGCACGCCCTCTCGCGCAAGGTCATCGCCTTCTGGGATGACTACGACCTCCTGCTGACGCCCACCCTCGCCATGCCTCCGGTGCCCGTCGGTTGGATCCACGAGGAGGAGGACCCCTGGGCGCAGCTGGTGCGGTGCGGGATGTTCGTACCGTTCACGCCGGCCTTCAACATGACCGGTCAGCCCGCCGTGTCCCTCCCGCTTTACTGGAGCGACGACGATCTTCCGATCGGCGCGTAACTGGTCGGCCGGCCCGCAGACGAGGCGACCCTCATCCGGGTGAGCGCCCAGGTCGAAGCCGCCCGCCCCTGGGCCGAGCGGCGCCCCCCGCTAAGCTAGCCGCCGCCCCACTCGGAGCTAGCCGCCGGCCCCCACTCGGAGCTAGCCGCCG
>Ga0183260_10000802_pt1 | contig 26669 bp, 39 predicted proteins | sample AntDrymUQ4972206_2_FD_129768 | JGI IMG/M metagenome (GOLD analysis project Ga0183260, IMG submission 129768) | Polar desert sand microbial communities from Dry Valleys, Antarctica - metaG UQ497 (22.06) (version 2) (version 2) | ecosystem: Environmental > Terrestrial > Soil > Desert | place... | reverse complement strand
GCGCCCGACGCCGGTCGCGAGCTCGGACAACCTGTCCAAGCTCGCGGGCCGTGAGGTGCTGCTCAAGCCCGAGCACCTCCAGCGCACGGGCTCCTACAAGATCCGCGGGGCGTACAACCTCATCAGCCGGCTCGAACCCGGCGTCGACGTCGTCGCGGCGTCCGCGGGCAACCACGCGCAGGGCGTCGCACTCGCAGCCGCGCTCACCGGTCGGCGGTCGACCATCTTCATGCCGTCGAACGCGCCGCTGCCCAAGGTCGAGGCCACTCGCGCCTACGGCGCAAATATCGAGTTCGTCACTGGGATGGTCGACGACTGCCTCGTCGCCGCCCAAGATTTCGCCGAACACAAAGGCGCGGTGTACGTACCGCCTTTCGACCACCCGCAGATCATCGCCGGACAGGGCACCGTCGGCCTCGAGATCGCCGCCGAGGCGCCCGAGGCCGAGGTGGTCGTGGTACCGATCGGCGGGGGCGGGCTGATTTCGGGGGTGGCCGCGGCGCTGGCGTTCTCGCGGCGGGGCGTGAAAGTGATCGGCGTGCAGGCCGCGGGCTCGGCCTCGATGCGCGACAGCGTGGCCGCGAAACACGTCGTAACCCTCGACTCGGCGTCGACCATGGCCGACGGCATCGCCGTGCTCGCGCCATCGGAGCTCACGCTCGCCCACGTCCAGGCCTACGTCGACGAAATCGTCACCGTCGACGAGGAGTCGATCAGTCGAGCGCTGCTTCTCCTCATCGAGCGCGCGAAGGCAGTCGTCGAGCCCGCGGGCGCGGTCGGACTCGCCGCCCTGCTCGCCGGCGCGATCCCCGGCAACGGCCCAGCGGTGGTCGTGCTCTCGGGCGGCAACATCGACCCCCTGTTGCTCACGCGGGTGATCGAGCACGGTCTCTCGGCCGCCGGCCGCTACCTCGTCGTGCGGGTCGTGCTCGGAGACAAGCCGGGCGAGCTCGCCGCGCTCACCGGCGCGGTCGCCGAGCTCGGGCTGAACGTGCTGTCGGTCGAGCACCACCGCTCGGGAGCGTCGGTCGGGATCAACCAAGTCGAGGTACTGCTTACGCTCGAGACCCGCGATCCCGCCCACCGCACCGAGATCGTCGACGCGCTCAACGCCGCCGGCTTCCGCAGCGCCCTCGTCCGCTGACCTCGCCGGCAAAGGCGGCTCACCGTCGAGTGACCGGCTTTGCCGGCGCTCGACGCTCGCGACCGCGAAGCGGTCGCACCTAGCTCGCCGAGGAACCTTCGGTTCCGAGGCGATATTCGAGCCTCCCCGGGCCGCCCGGCGCGCCGCTAGTAGGTCACGCTCCACAAGCAGAGGCCGTGGGGTGGGGCCGGCTGCGCGGCGAGCGATCGATCGCGCGCCCGGAGGACGCGGCCGACGTCAGAGGCCCTGCGGCGGCCGCGGCCGATCTCGACGAGCTCACCGACGATCGACCGCACCATCTGGTGACAGAAGGCGCCCGCCTCGATCCAGAACTGGAGCACGCCTCCGCCGTCGTCGATCCACTCGGCCTCGTCGACGCGGCGCATGGTCGTGGCGCCCATCGCCGCGGCCGACGGGTTCGGGCGCCGGCAGAACGACGCGAAGTCGTGCTCGCCGAGCAACGCGTCGCAAGCCAGGTTCATGGCCCGCACGTCGAGCGGGTCTGCCACCCACCACGCCGTCCGCGCGAGGAACGGGTCGGGCACCGGCGCGTTGACGACGGTGTACCGGTAGCGCCGGCGCGTCGCGGAGTGCCGCGCGTCGAAGCCCTCCGCGACGGCGCCGTCGCGGACGACCACCTCCGGCGCAAGCTGGCTGTTCACACTCTTCGTGAGCCGGTCGAGGTGGAGCTCGGTGTCGGAGGCGACGTCGAACGAGACGACCTGACCGCGCGCGTGTACGCCCGTGTCGGTACGGCCGGCACACGTGAGGTCGACCTTCTGGCGCAGCACCTTGCCCAACGCCTCGGCCAGCACACCCCCGACCGTTCGCACGTCACCGTCCTGCACCGCGAACCCGTGGAAGCTGGTTCCGTCGTAGGCGACGGTGAGCCGGACGCGAACCGGCGGACCCTCGGGAGGGTCCGCCGGTGCATCGAACAGTGTCATGTGAGCGCTACTGCAACGTCAGATCAGACCAGCTCGATGCGAGCCATGGGCGCGTTGTCGCCATGGCGGGGTCCGAGCTTGAGGATGCGGGTGTAGCCGCCGTTGCGATCGGCGTACCGCGGGCCGATCTCGTCGAAGAGCTTGTGGGCCATGTCCCTGTCACGCAGGAACCCGACGACGGCACGCTGGCGGGCCACGCCGCCCTTCTTCGCCTTGGTGATCACCTTCTCGGCGATCGGCCGCAGGGCCTTGGCCTTGGCCTCGGTAGTGACGATGGCTTCCGCGGCAATGAGGCTCGCGACCATGTTGCCGAACATCGCCTTCTGATGGGCGGCGTCGCCGGTGAAGCGCCGACCCTTCTTCGGGGTCCCCGGCATCAGATCGTCGCCCGGCCCCGCAGGCTGAGCCCACGCTCGTCGAGCTTGACGATGACCTCGTCGAGGCTCTTCTGACCGAAGTTCGTGATGGCGAGCAGGTCGTCCTCGCTCTTGAGGATGAGCTCACCGATCGTGTTGACCTGCGCGCGCTTGAGGCAGTTGCGCGGGCGCTCCGACAGGTCGAGATCCTCGATCGGGAGGTCCATGTCCGGCGAGCCCGACCCGGCGACGGCGACGTCGCCCAGTTCGAGGCCCTGCGGCGCATCGCTCATGTCGGCGACGAGGCCGACGAGCGAGCGCAACGTGTCGCCTGCGGACGCGAGCGCCTCACGGGGCGTGATGGAGCCGTCGGTCTCGATGTCGAGAACGAGCTTGTCGAAGTTCGTCGACTGCTCGACGCGCGTCGGCTCGATCGCGAAAGCGACGCGGCGCACCGGGGCGAAGATCGAGTCGACCGGCAGCACGCCGATGGTGTTCGACTTCTTGTTCTTGTCGGCCGATGCGTAGCCCCGGCCGCGCTCGACGATGACGTCCATCGCCAAGCGGCCCTTGGTGTTGAGCGTGGCGATGTGCAGGTCCCGGTTGAGAACCTCGACGCCGGTGACCTCGCTGAGATCGCCGGCGGTGACAGTTGCCGGGCCGCGCACGTCGAGGCGCAGGGTGATGGGCTCGTCGACCTCCATGCGCAGAACGAGGTCCTTGAGGTTGAGGATGATGTCGGTGGCGTCCTCCTTCACGCCCGGAAGGGTCGTGAACTCGTGGAGGGCGTCGTCGAAGCGCACCTGCGTGACAGCGGCGCCGGGAATCGACGACAGCAGCGTGCGGCGCAGGGCATTGCCGAGCGTATGGCCGAACCCGGGATCGAGAGGGCCGACGGCAAAGCGCTGCCGGTCATCCTCCTCTTCTCCGATGGCCTCGACGGTGGGTCGCTGAATGATGAGCATGTGAATAGGACTCTCCGGGCCCGGGGTTTACTTGGAGTACAGCTCGACGATGAGCTGCTCGCGCACGGGCACGTCGATGTGCTCGCGCATGGGCAGATCACGGACCGTGACCTCGAAGCCTTCGGCTCCGGTCTCGAGCCAACCAGGAACCTGGCGATCGAGCGTGTCCATGTTGTGACGAATGACGATCATCGTGCGGGACTTCTCGACCAGCGAGATGACATCGCCCTTGCGCACTCGGTAGCTCGGGATGTTGACCCGCCTGCCGTTTACGAGCACGTGGTTGTGCCGCACGAACTGACGCGACTGGTTGCGGCTCGAGCCCCATCCGGCGCGGAACGCGACATTGTCGAGGCGCTGCTCGAGCATGCGCAGGAGGTTCTCGCCGGTGATGCCCTGCTGGCGGTTCGCTTCCTTGTACATGTTGACGAACTGCTTCTCGAGCACGCCGTAGATGCGCCGCGCCTTCTGCTTCTCACGAAGCTGCGTCGAGTACTCCGAGCCGGGCCGGACGCGGTCGCGACCGTGCTCGCCGGGAGGGTACGGGCGGCGCTCGATCGGACACTTCATCGTGTCGCACTTCGAGCCCTTGAGGAACAGCTTGATCTTCTCGCGGCGGCAGAGCCGGCAGACAGGACCTGTGTATCTAGCCATGACTTAAACCCTCCGCCGCTTCTTGGGACGACAGCCGTTGTGCGGGATCGGGGTGACGTCCTTGATGCCGTTCACTTCCAACCCGGTGTTCATCAGCGAGCGAATCGCGGTCTCGCGGCCCGAGCCTGGACCCTTGACCATGACGTCGACGGTGCGAAGCCCGTGCTCCATCGCGCGACGTGCACACGCCTCGGCGGCGAGCTGTGCGGCAAACGGCGTCGACTTGCGCGAGCCCTTGAAACCGACGTTCCCGGCCGACGCCCAGGCGATCACGTTGCCGCCCGAGTCGCTGATCGAAACGATCGTGTTGTTGAACGAGCTCTTGATGTGCACGATGCCGTGGCTGATGTTCTTGCGCTCGCGCTTGCGCGGACGCCGGCCACCCGGCTTGGGCTTTGCCATTACTTGCGCACCTTCTTCTTACCGGCGACGGTCTTCTTGGGGCCCTTGCGGGTGCGGGCGTTGGTATGGGTGCGCTGCCCGTGCACCGGCAGGTTCCGGCGGTGGCGGATCCCCTGGTACGAGCCGATCTCGATCTTGCGCTTGATGTCCTGCTGCACCTCACGGCGCAGGTCACCCTCGACCTTGAGGTTGTTGTCGACCCAGGTGCGGAGGTGGCTGACCTCTTCCTCGGTGAGATCGCGCACACGCGTCGACGGGTTCGTGTCCGTCTCGGCGCACACGCGCGCGGCGAGGGACGGACCGATGCCGAAGACGTAGGTGAGCGCGATGACGACCCGCTTCTCGCGGGGGATGTCGACGCCGGAAATACGAGCCATGTCTCTCCTAGCCCTGCCGCTGCTTGTGGCGCGGGTTGTCGCAGATGACCATGACGCGGCCGCGTCGGCGGATCACCTTGCACTTCTCGCACATCGTCTTGACGCTGGGTCGAACCTTCATGATCAGCCTTCTGGCTACCTGTAGCGGAATACGATCCGACCCCGGGTGAGGTCGTAGGGGGTGATCTCGACCTGCACGCGGTCGCCGGGAAGAATCCTGATCCGGTGCATGCGCATCTTGCCGGAGCTGTGCGCCAACACCTTGTGGCCGTTCTCGAGCTCTACCTTGAACATGGCGTTCGGCAGCGGCTCGACAACGGTCCCTTCCAGGGTGATGCCTTCTTCCTTGGACTTTGACAGGTTGAACTCCTTGAAAGTGCTGCGTGGACTGACTGCCCGGGCCCACCGAAGGGCGCGCAGGGCCGACCGAAAAGGATAGCGGTCCGGCGCTAGGTACAGCAAATGGTGGTTTCTAGGGGCGGGTGAAGATCTCGGGGCCGTTGTCGGTGATCGCAATGGTGTGCTCGGCGTGGGCCGAGAGGCTGCCGTCGGCCGTGACGACACTCCAGTGGTCGTCGAGCACGCGCGTGCCCGCGCCGCCAGCGTTCACCATCGGCTCCACGGCGAACACCATCCCGGTCCGCAGCTTCGGGCCCTTCCCCGGCTGGCCGTAGTTCGGTACCTGCGGCTCCTCGTGCATCGAGGTACCGATCGCGTGGCCCACGTACTCGCGGACGACGGAGAATCCTGCGGCCTCAGCGACGCACTGGACGGCGTGGCCGATGTCGCTCAATCGGTTGCCGTCAACCATCTGCTCGATTGCCGCCGCCAGGCTCGCTTCGGTGACCTCGATCAGGCGCTGCGCCTCGGGATCCACGTCGCCGACGCCCGCCGTGTAGGCGGCGTCGCCGTGGTAGCCCTCGATGATGGCGCCGCAGTCGACCGACAGGATGTCGCCGTCCTGGAGCACATAGTCGCCCGGGATGCCGTGGACGATCATGTCGTTCGGCGACGCGCAGATCACCGCGGGGAACGGCGGGTTCCCGTAGTTGAGGAAGTTGGACCTCGCACCCCGGCGGTCGAGCACGTCGCGGGCGATCTGGTCGATCTCACGCGTGGTGACGCCCGGGCGGCACGCGGCGCGTGTCTTCTCGTGCATCTCGGCGACGACGCGCCCGGCCTTACGCATCTTCGCGAGCTCGTCCTTGTTGCGCCGCATCAGGGCGTGCTCGGCTCTCGGTGCCGGTCGATCGCCTCGACTAGGCGGTCGGCGACGGCGTCGGCGTCGCCCAGCGCGTCGACGGTGACGAGCAGGCCCAGGTCGCCGTAGTACTCGAGCAGCGGCGCGGTGTCGGACTCGTAGAGCGAGAGCCGGCGCCTGATCGCGTCGTCGGTGTCGTCATCGCGCTGCACGACCTCACCGCCACAGTTGTCGCAGGTCCAGTCGTAGCGCGGAGGTTTGCGGACGTTGTAGATCCCGCCGCAGGTGCTGCACACGCGGCGGCCCGCCAGCCGCGTCAGCGCTTCGTCGGTGCTGATGTGGAGGTCGATCGCCATGTCCAAACCGTGGGGCTCGAGGATCTTCGTCAAGCCTTCGGCCTGCGGGAACGTGCGAGGAAAGCCGTCGAGGATGAAGCCGCGGCTCTGCGTGTCGTGATGCGCGAGGCGGTCGGCGACCATGCCGAGCGTGATCTCGTCGGGGACGAGTTCGCCCTCGTCGAGGTAGGCGCGGATCTGGCGGCCCCAGTCGGACCCCGTTCGCAGCGCGGCTCGGAACATGTCACCGGTCGAGATGTGGGACACGACGTAGTGACGGGCGAGACGGACGCACTGCGTCCCCTTGCCCGCTCCTTGCTTTCCCAGCAGCACCAGCCGGATGCCGGGGATCACACTTAGGTCCTAAGGAAGCCTTCGTAGTTACGCATCGAGAGCTGAGCGTCGATCTGTTTCATCGTTTCGAGCGCAACGCCGACCGCGATCAGCAGGGTCGTCCCTGCGAACGGGTACTGCGTCAAGCCCCAAAGCGACAACGCCAGCGAGGGAAGCAGAGCAATGAACGCGAGGAACAGAGCACCCGGAAGCGTGATGCGGGTGAGGATGCCTTGCAGGTGCCGCACGGTGGGCGGCCCCGGCCGGATGCCGGGGATGTATCCGCCCTGCTTGCGGATGATGTCGGCCTGCTCCTCCGGGTTGAACGAGATCGATGTGTAGAAGTACGCGAACAGCACGATCATCACGCCGTAGGACCCGATGTAGAAGAGGTCGGTCGGGTTGGCGAGGTGGTCGTTGATCCACTTCTGCACCCCGACCCACGGCACGACGTTCGACAGCAGGACGGGGAAGTACAGCACGGAGCTGGCGAAGATGATCGGGATGACGCCGGACTGGTTGACCTTCAGCGGGATGTAGGTGCTCTGCCCGCCGTACATGCGCCGCCCGACGATGCGTTTGGCGAACTGCACCGGGATACGTCGCTGTCCCTGCTCCACGAACACGATGGCTACGAGCAGAAGGAGCGTGAGTGCGAGAACGACGCTGAACTTGAAGTTGCCGCCCTCGGCCCGGATGCCGGCACCGCCGGCGGGCAGCCCCGACACGACGTTGGCGAAGATGAGAATCGACATCCCCTGGCCGATGCCGCGCTGGGTAATGACCTCGCCGAGCCACATCACCATCGCCGTACCGGCGGTCATGGACAGCACGACCAGGAGCACGTTCGGGACGGTGAAATCCGGGATCAGGTCGAGACCGGCGCTGTTGGAGCCGAGAAAGCCTTCACCGCCGTTGTGAAAGACGAACGCGAGGCCGGTCGACTGCATGATCGCCAGCGCAACGGTGAGGTAGCGCGTCGTCTGCGTAATCTTGCGCTGCCCCACCGCACCCTGCTGACGCCACTCGGCGAGCTTCGGGATCACGACCCCGAGCAGGTTGATGATGATCGAACTGGTGATGTACGGCATGATCCCGAGCCCGAAGACGGCAAAGCGCGTGAGCGCGCCTCCCGAGAACAGGTTGAGGAACCCGAGCACGCCGCCGCGCTGCGCTTCGTCGGCGAGCCGTTGCACTTGCTCGAAGTCGATGCCCGGCACAGGGACGTGCGACCCGAGGCGGTACAGCACGATTATGAACAACGTGAAGAGGATCTTGTTCCGCAGGTCCGTGACCCGGAACATGTTCAGGAACTTCACAGCGTGCGGTCCCCCGGCCTAACGGTTCGCGAACTGGTTGCCGGCGACCGGCGGACGACCGTTGCCAAAGGGCATCGGAAGCCGCTCGACGGTACCGCCGGCGTCGGTGATGGCGGCTTCGGCGGTCTTCGAGAACGCGTGCGCCTTCACCTGGACGGTCTTGCCGCCGAGATCGCCACGCCCGAGGACCTTAACGAGACCGTGCTTGTGGACCAGCCCGCGCTCACGAAGCGACTCGGGCGTGACATCCGGTGTGTCCATCGCCGCGAGCGTGTCGAGGTTGATGACGTTGTACGCGACGCGGAACGGGTTGTTGAAGCCCCGCAGCTTCGGGAGGCGCTGAGCGAGCGGCAGCTGACCGCCTTCGAAGCCGACCCGCACCTTGCTGCGGGCCTTCTGCCCCTTGGTGCCGCGACCGGCGGTTTTGCCGCCCTTGCCGCCAATGCCTCGGCCGACTCGGCGCTTTGCGCGGTTCGAGCCCGGCGCGGGCTGGAGGTCGTGGATCTTCATGGTGTCTCCTCGACGTTCACCAGGTGGGGAACGCGGGCGATCATGCCCCGGATCTCGGGGCGGTCGGGAAGGACGTTCGAACGGCCGATGCCGCGCAGGCCGAGCGCGCGCAGCGTGCCGCGGTGCTTCGGCTTCACGCCGATCGAGGACTTGATCTGGGTGACCTTCAGCTCAGCCATCAGCTACCGCCGCCCTTCTGGGCGCGCTTGCGCTCGCTGAAGGCGCGGTAGACGCCTACGGGCGTGATGTCCTCGGGGTTCTTTCCCCGCAGCGCGGCGACGTCGTCGGGCGAGCGCAGCGCGCGGAGCCCGGCGATGGTGGCGTGGGCCACGTTGAGCGCGTTCGTCGACCCGAGCGACTTGGCCAGGACGTCGTGGATGCCGGCGACCTCGAGGATCGCCCGCGCCGCGCCGCCGGCGATGACACCGGTTCCGGGCGCGGCGGGCTTGAGCATGACGCGGCCGGCGCCGGCCTCGCCGACCACCGGGTGCACGATCGTGGCGCCGGCGAGCGGAACGAGGAACATCGACTTCTTGGCTTCCTCCACCGCCTTCTGCATGGCGAGGCCGACCTCCTTGGCCTTGCCATAGCCGAGACCGACGTTGCCGTTGCCGTCGCCGACCACCATCAGCGCGCCGAAGGAAAACCGCCGTCCACCCTTGACGACCTTGGACACGCGCCGCGGCCGTCCGATCGAGCGCTCTTCGTAATCAGCCATATCAGAACTCCAGTCCGCCCTCGCGGGCGGCATCAGCGAGCGTGGCGACACGCCCGTGGTAGAGGAAGCCGCCGCGGTCGAACACCACGGTGGTGACACCTGCGGCTTTGGCCCGCTCGGCGATGAGGCGGCCCACCTGCGCGGCCGCGTCCTTATTGCCGGTGGCGCCGCTTCGCAGCGACTTCTCCAGCGTTCCCGCGGCGGCGAGCGTGCGACCGGTCACGTCGTCGATCACCTGCGCGCTGATGTGGCGCGCCGAACGGAAGACAGCGAGACGCGGGCGTGCGGACGTGCCGTGCACGCGCTTGCGGACCCGGGTGTGGCGCCGGCGGCGCAGCTCGAGCTTGTGTGACGTGGACATGTGACCAGACCTCTTACTTTGCGGACTTGCCGGCCTTACGCCGGACTACTTCGCCCGCATAGCGGACGCCCTTGCCCTTGTAGGGCTCGGGCTTGCGGACTTTGCGGATGTTGGCGGCGACCTGGCCGACGAGCTCTTTGTCGATGCCCTTGACGAGGATGCGGGTCGGCATCGGCACCTCGAAGGTGATGCCCGCGGGAGCGTCGACGAACACCGGATGCGAAAACCCGAGCGCAAGCTCGATCTTGTTCGGGCCCTGCGCGATGGCGCGGTAGCCGACGCCCACGATCTCGAGTTCCTTCGTAAATCCGGTGCTCACACCCTGAACCATGTTGTTCACGAGGCTGCGGGTGAGTCCGTGCAGGGCGCGGTTGTGGCGCTGGTCGTCGGGGCGCGTGACCAACAGCGACGAGTCCTCACGCTCGATGGCGATGTCACCCGGCAAATCGCGCTCGAGCGTCCCCTGCGGGCCTTTCACGGTGACGTGGCGGTCCGCGACAGTGACCTCGACGCCGGAGGGGATAGCGATGGGTGCCTTACCGATTCTCGACATGAGCGTTACCAGACGAAGCAGAGGATCTCGCCGCCGACTCGGCGCTTACGCGCCTCCGAGTCGGTCATGAGACCCTGCGAGGTGGACAGGACTGCGACACCGAGACCACCGAGCACGCGTGGCAGGCGTTCGTGGTTCGTGTACACGCGGAGACCCGGCTTCGACACGCGCTTTATGCCGCTGATGGTGCGGGTGCGGTCGACCGAGTACTTGAGCGTGATCTCGAGGGACTTGCCGGGGCGGCCCTCGTTGTCGCGGGTGGTGAACCCGGCGATGTAGCCCTCGCGCTGGAGGATCTGCGCGAGCGCTTCCTTGAGCTTGGACGAGGGCATCACCACGGTGTCGTGCATCGCCAGATTGGCGTTGCGCACACGCGTGAGCATGTCGGCGATGGGATCAGTGACTGTCATTTCGCCCCTTACCAACTGGCCTTGGTGACGCCGGGCAGTTCGCCGGCGTGCGCGAGCTCACGCAGACAGATGCGGCACAGGCCGAACTTGCGGAACACCGCCTTCGGACGGCCGCACCGGCGGCACCGTGTGTAAGCGCGCACCTTGAACTTCGGGGTGCGCTGCTGCTTCTGAATCAGACCCTTCTTGGCCATGAACTTGCTACTGCCCCTCGCGCTTGAACGGGAAGCCGAAGGCATTGAGCAGTGCCCTGCCCTCGGCATTGGTGCGTGCGGTGGTCACGATCGTGATGTTCATGCCCCGCGGGGAGTCGACCTTGTCGTAATCGATCTCCGGGAAGATCAGCTGCTCGGTGACACCGAACGTGTAGTTGCCGTGACCGTCGAACCCCTTGGGCGACAGGCCGCGGAAGTCGCGGATGCGCGGGATCGCCACCGACACGAGGCGGTCGAAGAACTCCCACATGCGGTCGCCGCGCAGGGTCGTCATACAACCGATCGGGTTGCCCTCGCGCAGTTTGAACGTGGCGATCGACTTCTTAGCCTTGGTCACGAGCGGCTTCTGGCCGCTGATGATGGTGAGCTCGCGCACGGCGTGGTCGAGCAGCGACGCTTGCTGCGTCGCGCGGCCCACGCCGATGTTGAGCACGATCTTGGTGAAGCGCGGGACCTCCATGATGTTGCCGAGGTCGAGCGTTTCCTTGAGCTGCTCGCGGATCTCGGAGTTGTACCGCTCCTTGAGGCGCGGAACGGTGGTCGTGGTCGCCATCACAGGTCCACCTTCGTGCGGGCACAGATTCGGATCTTGTTGCCCTGGTCGTCGAACCGGTAGGCGATACGCGTCGGCTTGCCGTCGCCCGGACTGACGACGCTGACCGCCGAAGCCGGCATCGGCATGTCCTTGTCGATGATGCCGCCCTGCATCGTGGCGCGGGTGGCCTTCTGGTGCTTCTTGGCCACGTTGACGCCCTCGACGACAACCTTGCCGGAGTCGGGCAGGACGCGCATGATCACGCCCGTCTTGCCGCGGTCCTTGCCGGCGCGCACGACCACGCGATCGCCCTTCTTCAACTTGATCTTCATCACAGAACCTCTGGTGCCAGGGAGACGATGCGCATGAACTTCTTGTCGCGCAGCTCGCGGCCGACCGGCCCGAAGATGCGCGTCCCACGCGGGGCGCCCTTTTCGTCGACGATGAGCACGGCGGCGTTCTCGTCGAAGCGGATGTAGCTGCCATCCGGACGCCGCTTCTCTTTCTTCACACGGACGACGACGCACTTCACGACGTCGCCCTTCTTCACCGCGGCACCGGGGATGGCATCCTTGACGGTCGCCACGAAGATGTCTCCGATCGAGGCGTACCGGCGGCGCGAGCCGCCGAGCACCTTGATGCAGAGCACCTCCTTGGCGCCGCTGTTGTCCGCCACCCTCAGGCGACTTTCTTGCTGAATCACCGGGCACGCTCCAGGACTTCAATGACGCGCCAGCGCTTGAGCTTGCTCAACGGGCGCGTCTCCGCGAGACGGACGCGATCGCCGAGGCGCACGTCGTTGGTCTCGTCGTGGGCGTACAGCTTCTTGGTGCGCTGGACCGTCTTGGAGTACCGGGTATGGCGGACGCGCTCGATCACCGAGACGACGACCGTTTTGTCCATCGAAACGGACGTCACCTTGCCCTCGCGGACCTTGCGGCGGTTCTCGCGTGCTTCGTCTGTGATTTCGTCCGCCATCAGGCGCTGACCTCCGTGCTGGCGCCGGCCTCGAAGGCGGCGATCTCGCGCTCGCGGATCAGCGTGGCGATGCGTGCCACCTGGCGGCGGAGCTGGTTGATACGAGCGTTGTTGTCGAGCTGCCCGGTCGCGAGCTGAAACCGCAGGTTGAACAGCTCGGCCTTGGTTTCGGCGTAGCGCGTCGCGAGCTCGGTGTCCTCGAGGGCGCGCAGCTCGGCGTTGAGGTTCGCCATGGCTACACCTCCACCTGTTCGACCTGATGCTTACGGGACACGACCTTCGCCTTGATCGGCAGCTTCTGGATGGCCCGCTCGAGCGCCGCGGTGGCGAGTGCCTCGTCGACGCCACCGAGCTCGAACAGGATGCGGCCCGGCCGGACGACGGCGACCCAGAACTCCGGGTTGCCCTTGCCCGAGCCCATGCGGGTCTCAGCGGGCTTCTGCGTGACGGGCTTGTCGGGGAACACGCGGATCCACACCTTGCCGCCACGCTTGACGTGACGCGTCATGGCGATACGGGCGGCCTCGATCTGTCGCGCGGTGATCCAAGCGGGCTCGAGGGCCTGGATGCCGAAATCGCCGAAGGTGACGACCGTGCCGCCCTTGGAGGCGCCTGACATCCGCCCGCGCTGCTGCTTGCGATGCTTCACCTTGCGGGGCATGAGCATCAGTCGGAGTCCTTGTGGAAGTGGGGGGCCTCGTGGTGCTCGCGGAGGCGGCGGTTGATCTCTTCTTCCTCGGCGAGGATGCGCTCGAGCTCGGGATCGGCCTCACCGAGGATCGGCGTAGCCGCCTCCTGTGCCCCGGAATCGGGCGTGTCGCCCGCTTCGGGCGCCGGCGTCTCGAGGTCCTCTGCGCCGGGCTCGCCTTGCTCGGGACGGCGCTTGCCGCCGCCGGCGGTCACGACGCGCTTGGGACGCGGCGCGCCGGACGTGTCGCCGACCGCCATCGCCGCCTCGCGTTCGATCCGGGCGTCCTCCGAGAGCTTGTAGGGGAGGATGTTCCCCTTGTAGATCCAGACCTTCACGCCGATGCGACCGTGCGACGTGCGCGCCTCGCGAAAGCCGTAGTCGATGTCGGCGCGCAGCGTGTGCAAGGGCACCCGACCGTCGCGCTCGGTATGGCGCCGGCTCATTTCCGCACCATTGAGGCGCCCCGCGCATTGCACGCGGATGCCCTGACCACCGGCCTTCTGAACGGTCTGCACAGCCCGCTTCATGGCTCGGCGGAAGCTGACGCGTCCGGCAAGCTGATCGGCGATGCCCTGCGCGATCAGGGTTGCATCGAGCTCGGGTTGCGGGATCTCGCGGATGTTGAGCTGAACCTTGGGGTTCTTGGTAATGGCGATGAGCGCCTCGCGCAGACGATCGGCCTCGGCGCCGCGGCGGCCGATGACGATGCCGGGACGCGCAGTGTGGACGTCGACGCGGAGACGGTCGCGCGTGCGCTCGACTTCGATGCGACTAACCGCCGCGCGCTCGAGCTGCTTGGCAAGATACGAACGGATCTGCCAGTCCTCGATCACGTAGGCCTGATAGTCACGATCCGCGAACCACCGGCTCTTCCAGTCCGTGGTGATCCCGAGACGGAACCCGTACGGGTTGACCTTCTGACCCATCTATTCGCTCTTCTCTTCGTCGCTGGCCTCAGCGGCCTCAGGCACTTCGGCGTCGGACACTTTGGTTTCGGTCACTTCGGCGTCCGTCGTCGTGGACTCGGCTGTAGCGGTCTCTTCCGCCGCGTCGACGGTTGCGACCTCGGTCTCCTCGGCGACGATTTCGGCCTGCTCGATGACCTCGGCGTCGGGCAGTCCCGAGATCTCCTCGGAGCCCGCCTTATCGACCGCACCCTTCGGTGCACCCTTCGAGGCGGCGACGCGTGCACGGCGCCCGCCGCCGCTCGCGCCGGCCACGCGCCGCGCACGGCGCTCGGTGACGTTGGCCTCTTGACGCGCCTTCAACCGGGCGAGCTTCTCCTCGGGAAGGCGGCTCACGATCACCGTGATGTGGCACGAGCGCTTGAAGATGCGGCCGGCACGGCCTCGCGCCCGGGGCTTGACCCGCTTCTGCGTGCGCGCCTCGTCGGCGAAGCACGCGGAGACGAACAGCTCCTCGCCGTTCAGCTCGTCGTTGTGCTCGGCGTTGGCAACCGCGGAGTCGAGCAGCTTGCCGACGGTCGTGGCGGCGTCGCGCTCGCAGAACTGCAGCACCTCGCGGGCGCGCTGCACGTCGAGACCGCGAATGAGATCGAGGACGGCGCGGACCTTCCAGGCCGACTGCGGGGAGTTGCGCAGGATGGCCTTGGTGCCCTCGCGCTCATTGGTCTTGGGGCCGGTCACGACTAGCGCCTCCCCTGGCGTTCCTGGCCCGCGTGGTACTTGAAGGTGCGGGTGGGGGCGAACTCGCCGAGCTTGTGGCCCACCATCGATTCGGTGAGGTACACGGGAACGTGCTTGCGCCCGTCGTGGACGGCGATGGTGTGGCCGACCATGTCGGGGATAATCGTGGAGCGCCTGGACCAGGTCTTGATGACGCGCTTCTCGTTCGATGCGTTGAGGGTGTCGACCTTCTTGAGCAGGTGCTCGTCGACGAAGGGGCCCTTCTTCAGGCTGCGGGGCATGGTCTCCTACCTCCGGGCGCCGCGGCCACGACGGCGACGGATGATGAGCGAGTCGGACGACTTGCGACGGGACCGCGTGCGGCCTTCGACCTTGCCCCACGGCGAGGTCGGGTGGCGGCCACCGGAGGTCTTGCCCTCGCCGCCACCGTGCGGGTGGTCGACGGGGTTCATGGCGACGCCGCGCGTCTGCGGGCGGACACCCTTCCAGCGGTTGCGGCCGGCCTTGCCGATCTTGATGAGCTCGAACTCGGAGTTACCGACCTCGCCGACGGTGGCCCGGCAGTCGATCGGCACGCGGCGCATCTCGGAGCTCGGAAGCCGGAGCGTTGCGAACTGGCCTTCCTTGGCGACCAGCTGCACGCTCGAACCGGCGCTGCGGGCCATCTTGCCGCCGGCGCCGGGATACAGCTCGACGTTGTGCACGACGGTACCGACGGGGATGAACCGCATCGGCAGCGCATTGCCGGGACGGATCTCCGCGCCCTGCCCGCTCTGGAGCATGTCGCCGACACCGACCCTGGCCGGCGCAAGGATGTAGCGCTTCTCGCCGTCCACATAGTGGAGCAGCGCGATGCGGCAGTTGCGGTTCGGGTCGTATTCGATCGCCGCGACCTTGGCCGGCACCTTGTCCTTGGTGCGCTTGAAGTCGATGACGCGGTACTGCTGCTTGTGCCCGCCGCCGCGGTGGCGCGACGTCTTGCGGCCGTGCGTGTTGCGCCCGCCCGACTTGTTGAGAGGCTCGACCAGCGTGCGCTCGGGCGTCTCTTTGGTGACCTCAGCGAAGTCGGAGACGGTCTGGAACCGTCGCCCGGGGCTGGTCGGCTTGCGCTTGCGGAGTGCCATGTCTAACCCTCGAACATTTCGATGCGGTCGTCGCCGGCGAGCGTGACGATGGCGCGCTTGGTGTCTGGCCGCTTGCCGAACGTGAAGCTGCGCCGGTTGCGCTTGCGCTTGCCCTGCCGGTTGAGCGTGTTCACCTTGGCGACGCGCACGTTGAAGATGGCCTGGATGGCGTCGCGGATCTCAGGCTTGCTCGCGCTGGGGTGGACGATGAACGTGTACACGCCGTTGTCGAGCAGGCCGTACGACTTCTCGGACACGACGGGCTTGATGATGACGTCGCGGGGATCCTTCATTTCGCACTCTCCTCGGCGGGTCCGTCGGCCTGGGGAACCGTGGCGGTGGCCTCGAACTGCGCCGCGGGTGTGGTCGGGTCGGTGGCGGTAGCGGCCTTGGCCGGCCCGGCGGTCGGGAGCGATGCCTGCGAGAACACGACCCAGTCGCTGACGAGCACGTCGTACGCGTTGAGCTCGCCCGTCAGCAGGACGTGCACGTCGGGAACATTGCGGAACGACAGCGACGCGTTCAGGTCGTCGGGCGTGACGACCACGAGGACCTTGCCCGACACGCCGAGCGACTTGAGCGCGTTGACGCCGTCCTTGGTCTTCGGCGTCGCGAAGTTCCACGTGTCGACGACGACCACCTTGCCGTCGTTGGCGCGATCTGACAGCGCTGAGCGCAGCGCCAGCTGCACCATCTTCTTGGGGGTGCGCTGCGAATAGTCGCGCGGCTTGGGGCCGAGAGCGACGCCACCGCCCCGCCATTGCGGCGAGCGAATCGAGCCCTGGCGGGCCCGGCCGGTGCCCTTCTGGCGCCACGGCTTCTTGCCGCCGCCGCGCACCTCGGCGCGCGTCAGCGTCGACTGCGTGCCGGCGCGGGCCTTGGCGAGCTGGGCGGTGACGACCTGGTGCATTACGGGCACGTTCGGCTGCACACCGAAGATCGCGTCAGCGAGGTCAGCCTTGCCGGCCTCGGCGCCGGTCTGTGAGCGGAGTGAAATCTGAGGCATTACTTGGTCCCTCGGACAGCATCACGGATGAGGATGAGCCCGCCGCGGGGGCCGGGAACGGCGCCCTTGACGAGCAGCAGGTCGCGCTCGGCGTCGGCCTGGACGACCTCGAGGTTCAGCGTCGTGACCTGCTCGCCGCCCATGCGGCCGGCCATCTTGGTGCCCTTGAACACGCGGCTCGGCGTGGCGCAGGCCCCGATCGAGCCCGGAGCCCGGTGCTTCTTGTGGTTACCGTGCGACGCGCCTTGGCCCTTGAAGTTGTGGCGCTTCATGCCGCCGGCGAAGCCCTTGCCCTTGCTGACGGCCGTGACGTCGATCTTCTCGCCTGCGGCCAGCACGTCGACCCCGAACTCCTGGCCGATCGAGTACGCCGAGGTGTCGTCAATGCGCAGCTCGACCAGGCGCTTGCCGGGGGCGACGCCGGCCTTCGCGAAGTGGCCCGCGTCGGGCTTGTTCAAACGGCTTTCCTTAACCGTGCCGTAGGTGACCTGGAGGGCGCTGTAGCCGTCGCGATCGGTGGTCTTCACCTGCACGACGCGCGCGGGGAGGACGCGCACGACGGTGACGGGGACGAGCCGGTTCTGGTCGTCCCACACCTGTGTCATGCCGACCTTTTCGCCGACGATCGCTTTGGTTGCCATGGTTGGCCCTTGTCTCTTCTCACGCGGACGCTCCGCCCGGGCAATGCCCAAGCGGAGCGCTGTATCGGTGGTGCTGTGGGGTTCCCGAAGGCGCCCACAGACATCGATTTGCGAACCGTGCGAGTGTAGCGGCGCCCGCAAGAAGTGTCGAACGGGCTTTAGCGCGTCCGCTGACGCCCCTTCCCGGCGCGCACGGGCCTCACAAGCCGCACACGAGCCGGACGGGTGCATCTCGTGACGCGCCAAACGCTTAAATCGGACACCCCGAGTCACGGAATGCACCCGCCGGGTGACGTCCTCCCCTTGTCGCGACCGTCCTTCGGTGGTCAACTGTCCATCGCCACTCCCCCTCCTATGGCGAACGGGTGCATCCCGTGACGCGCGCGGGGCGATTCGCGCCGTATTCGCGTCCCGAAATGCACCCGCCTGCGAAGGGCGTGGAGTGTTGCGACAGCTGTTCACGGTGGAAGAGGCGGAAAAGAAGGGCATCACCAAGCGGGCGCTGCGATGGGCGGACTCTCATCGCACGTGGTGCCGCCACATCGACAGGAACGTCTACGGAGACGGTCCTGACGACCGGACCGCCCTCGACGTCGCCCGCGCCCGGGTGATCGCGGCGAGAGGCGTCGCGACCGGACCGCTCGCCGCAGTTCTTCGTGACTTCGACGGCGTACGCGGCTTGCCGCTCGACTACGGAGTCGGGCGCACGACGAGCGGCCGGCGCCAGGGATGCCGCCGGCCGACCATCGGCCCCGAGATCGTGACGGAGGTTCACGGTGTGCCGTGCGCGGATGCGGCCGACACGCTCATCCGGCTCAGCAAGTACCTCGACGACCTGCGCTGGGAGCAGGCGTTGGAATCAGCGCTTCGCTCGGGAATGACTCTCGAGGAGCTCCTCAGCGTCCTCGAACGCCGGCCGACGGCGCGGACCGTGAATCGCAGGCGTATCGACCGGGTGCTCGCGCTGCGTCCAACGGGCGCGGCGCCAACCGGCAGCTACCTCGAAACTCGCATGGTGCAGCTGTGCCGGATGGTGCCGGGACTCCCGCCGCCGATTCGCCAGTACCGCGTCGAGAACGAGCACGGGATCTTCATCGCGTTCGTCGACCTCGCCTGGGACGGCGACCTGGGCATGTTCACCGAGCTCGACGGCCAGCAGCACCAGGACCAGCCGGTGTACGACGCCCGCCGCGAAGCCGCGGTCGTCGCCGCGACGGGGTGGTTGCCAGTGCGGAAGACGTTTTACGAGGTCACGCGCGTCCCGATCGCCACTGCCCGACAGGTCGCCGAGATCGCAGCTCAGGCTCGCCGTCGACGCTTCATCCGATGACCAGGGCCCAATCGAGCGCGGCCGGTGCATTCCGTGACGCGCGTCGTCCGATTTGGGCGGTTCGAACGTCACGAAATGCACCCGTGGGCGCGGAGGGGCCACCGACGCGTCCTTCGTGCCTGGACCGTGACAGGATTCGCGACCGAGCCGATCCGACATGCCCCGCTACGCCATCCTCCTGTCGCCGTCGGCCAACCGCGTGTACGGGCAACACGCGCCCGACCTCGCCGCCGCCGAGTTCGCCGTCGTCGCCCGGTCGTTGCGCTGTGAGGCAAGGCTCGAAGGCGTGACGACTATCGGCGGCGTCGAGTACCTCGTTGTCGTTGCCGCCGCACTCGAGGATCACGACCTCGAAGCGCTCTCGAACCTCTCGGGCACCTTCGCTCTGTTCGAGCTGCGCGACGTCAACGAAACGTTGCGGCCGGTGGAGCTCCGGCGGTCCGCGGCGTTCGGGTCGGACCTCATCACGATCCAGCGCTACTCCGGCAAGACGAACGAGCAGTTCACGCACCTCCTGGTGAACCTCGCGGTGGCCGTGTCGCCGGCCGCGCAGGAGCGACGGGCCGCGGGGCTCGCGGTGCGGCTGTTCGATCCGGTGGCCGGGCGAGGCACAACGCTGAACCGCGGCCTGATGTACGGCTTCGACGTGGCCGGCATGGACGTCGACGACACCGACTTCGACGCCTACCGCCATTTCCTCACCACCTACCTGAAGGACAACGGCCGGTCGTTCAAGCTCGACGACGCGCACGTCCGCAAGGGGCCCCAGGCGGGGTCGAAGCGCTTCACGGTCCGCATCGAGGGACGGCAGCGGGTCGAGGTCGTGCGCGACGACGCCGCGCACGCGGACCGCCACTTCGGCGCCAAGAGCTTCGACGTCCTCGTCGGCGACCTGCCGTACGGAGTGCAGCACGGGTCGACCGCCGGCGGCAACCTCGCGAGGGCGCCGGGCGACCTCGTCGCCGCCTGCGCGGCGGCGTGGCGCGCGGTGCTCCGATCCGGGGCCGGGGTGGCGCTGGCCTGGAATAACAAGACGCTCAAGCGCGACCACCTGGAGGGCGCGCTCGCCGACGCGGGCTTCACCGTGCTCGCACCGCCGCGATCGTTCGAGCACCGGGTCGACCGCGCCATCACGCGCGACGTCGTATTGGCACAGACCTAACCCCTACCGGCGCAGCCTCTTAGACGCGGAGAAGCCCCGCCCGGGAGGGCGGGGCTTCGTCACACGACCGGCCGACCTAAGCGGTCTGGATCTTGATCTCGATGTCGACGCCGGCGGGAAGGTCGAGCCGCTGGAGCGAGTCGACGGTCTTCGGCGTGTGCTCGACGATGTCGAGCAGCCGCTTGTGGATCCGCATCTCGAAGTGCTCGCGGCTGTCCTTGTACTTGTGCGGCGAGCGGATCACCGTGAACCGGTGCTTCTCCGTGGGGAGCGGCACCGGGCCACGGATCTTGGCCTGGGTGCGCAGGACCGTTTCGACGATCTTCTTGGTCGACTGGTCGATGACCTCGTGGTCGTACGCCTTCAGCCGGATGCGAATCTTTTGCGCCATCGGCTTACTTGAGGATCTTCGTTACACGCCCGGAGGCGACCGTACGGCCACCTTCGCGGACGGCGAAGCGGAGACCCTCTTCCATGGCGATCGGCTTGCCGAGCTCGACCTTGATCGACGTGTTGTCGCCCGGCATCACCATTTCGGTGCCCTCGGGCAGCTGGATGCTGCCGGTGACGTCGGTGGTGCGGAAGAAGAACTGCGGCCGGTAGTTGTTGAAGAACGCGCTGTGGCGGCCACCCTCGGCCTTGCTCAGCACGTAGATCTGGCCTTCGAACTCGGTGTGGGGCGTGATCGAGCCGGGCTTGCACAGCACCTGACCGCGCTCGACGTCTTCCTTCTTGGTGCCGCGGAGGAGCGCGCCGATGTTGTCGCCGGCGTGGCCCTCGTCGAGCAGCTTGCGGAACATCTCGACGCCCGTGCAGGTGGTGCTCTGCGTGTCCTTCAGGCCCACGATCTCCACGGTGTCGCCGGTGTGGACCGCGCCCTGCTCGACCTTGCCGGTGACGACCGTGCCGCGACCGGTGATAGTGAAGACGTCCTCGATGGGCATGAGGAACGGCTTGTCGAGCTCGCGCTCGGGCTCGGGCACGAAACTGTCGACGGCCTCCATGAGCTCCATGATCGTGTCGCCCCACGTGGTGTCGCCCTCGAGCGCCTTCAGCGCCGAAACGCGGATGACCGGGGTGTCGTCGCCCGGGAACTCGTAGAAGCTGAGGAGTTCGCGCACTTCCAGCTCGACGAGGTCGAGCAGCTCTTCGTCGTCGACGGCGTCGGCCTTGTTGAGCGCGACGACGATCGAGGGCACGCCGACCTGGCGAGCGAGCAGCAGGTGCTCACGGGTCTGGGCCATGGGGCCGTCCGCGGCAGAGACGACAAGGATGGCGCCGTCGACCTGGGCGGCACCGGTGATCATGTTCTTGATGTAGTCGGCGTGGCCAGGCATGTCGACGTGCGCATAGTGCCGGTTCGGCGTCTGGTACTCGACGTGCGCGATGTTGATCGTGATGCCACGCGCCTTCTCTTCGGGCGCCTTGTCGATCTGGTCGAAGGCCGTCGCCACGGTGTTGCCCGAGGGATCGCGCTCGGCGAGGGTCTTCGTGATCGCCGCAGTCAGCGTGGTCTTGCCATGGTCGATGTGACCCATGGTCCCGATGTTGAGGTGCGGCTTGGTCCGCTCGAACTTCTGCTTGGCCATTGGTGTGGTCCTTCGTTCTTCGTGGGTTTAGGTGATGAAAATGAGCGCTACTCGCCGCGGACTCGGGCGACGATTTCGGCGGAGATACTGGCTGGCACCTGCTGGTACGAGTGGAACTGCATGGTGCTCGTCGCACGGCCCTGGGTCTTCGACCGGAGGTCGGTAACGTAGCCGAACATCTCCGACAGGGGCACCTGAGCGGTGATGACCTGGCTGTTTCCGCGCTGCTCGGAGCCCTCGACGCGTCCACGGCGGCTGTTGAGGTCGCCGATGACCTCGCCCATGTAGGCGTCGGGGGTGACGACCTCGATGGCCATGATTGGCTCGAGCAGAGCGGGCTTGGCCAGGCGGGCGGCCTTCTTGAAGCAAATGGAACCGGCGATCTTGAACGCCATCTCCGAGGAGTCGACGTCGTGGTAGGAGCCGAACGTGAGAATGGCGCGGACGTCGACCATCGGGTAGCCCGCCAGGACGCCGCCGGGCATCGCCTCTTGGATGCCGGCGTCGACCGAGGGGATGTACTCCTTGGGGATCACGCCGCCGGTGATCTTGTCGACGAACTCGTAGCCGCCGCCAGGACCGGTGGGCTCAAGGGTCAGCACGACGTGGCCGTACTGGCCGCGGCCGCCGGTCTGGCGCACGTAGCGCTCGTCGATCTTTTCGACCTTTTCGGTGATTGTCTCGCGGTAGGCGACCTGGGGCTTACCCACGTTGGCGTCGACCTTGAACTCGCGCAGCATGCGGTCGACCAGCACCTCGAGGTGCAGTTCGCCCATGCCGCCGATGATCGTCTGGCCGGTTTCCTCGTCGCCGTGCACTTGGAAGGTGGGGTCCTCCTCGGCGAGCGATTGCAGGGCCTTGCCCATCTTGTCCTGGTCGACCTTGGTCTTGGGCTCGACGGCGACGTGGATGACGGGCTCGGGGAAGTCGAGCGACTCGAGGATGACCGGCTGCTTGTCGTCGCACAGCGTGTTGCCTGTGGTGGTCTGCTTCAGACCGACGACCGCGACGATGTCGCCCGCGAACGCGGCATCGCGATCCTCGCGGTGGTTGGCGTGCATCTGGAGGATGCGGCCGATGCGCTCCTTGCGGTCCTTGGTGGAGTTGAGAACGGTGTCGCCCTTGTTGAGGATGCCGCTGTAGACCCGGATGTAGGTGAGCTTGCCCATGTGCGGGTCGGTCATGATCTTGAACGCCAGCGCGGCGAACGGCGCCTTGTCGTCCGCCTCCCGCTCGACCTCGGTGTCGCCCTTCATGTTGGTGCCAACGGCCGCGGCGATGTCGAGCGGGCTCGGGAGATAGTCGATCACGGCGTCGAGCATGGGCTGCACGCCCTTGTTCTTGAACGCCGAGCCACACAACACAGGCACGATCTGGTTGGCGATCGTCGCGCGCCGCAGCGCGGTCTTGACATCGACCGTCGTGATCTCTTCCTCGGCCAGGTACTTCTCGGTGATCGTGTCGTCGTAGCTCGACAGCACGTCGATGAGGCGCTGCCGCCACATCTCCGCGTCCTCGGCAAGGTCCTCGGGGATCGGAACGGTGTTGTACTCCTCCCCCTTCTCGGACGACTCGTCCCACACCATCGCGTGCATCTCGATGAGGTCGACCATGCCCGTGAAGTTGCTCTCGGAGCCGATCGGGATCTGGATGACGGCGGGCACCGCGCCGAGGCGGTCGACGATCATGTCGACGGTCCGGTAGAAGTCGGCGCCGACTCGGTCCATCTTGTTGACGAAGCACATGCGGGGTACGCCGTACTTGTTGGCCTGGCGCCACACGGTCTCGGTCTGCGGCTCCACGCCGGCGACCGAGTCGAACACGGCGACTGCGCCGTCGAGCACCCGCAGCGAGCGCTCGACTTCGATGGTGAAGTCGACGTGGCCGGGCGTGTCGATGATGTTGATCCAGTTGTCGTTCCACGTGCAGGTGGTGGCCGCGGAGGTGATGGTGATGCCGCGCTCCTGCTCCTGGACCATCCAGTCCATCGTCGCCGCACCCTCGTGGACTTCACCGATCTTGTAGTTGCGGCCGGTGTAGTAGAGGATCCGCTCGGTAGTCGTGGTTTTGCCCGCGTCGATGTGGGCCATGATCCCGATGTTGCGGGTTCTCGCCAGGTCGTACGCTCGGTTTGCCATCGTCTGATCTCTTCGGGGGTCGGGTCTAACGCGTCAGTAGGAGCGGCCGGACGTCGCCGCGTGTTCGAAGGGCGCTGGTGAGGGTCGCTACCAGCGGTAGTGGGCGAAGGCCTTGTTGGACTCGGCCATCTTGTGGAGGTCTTCACGCCGCTTGACCGACGCGCCGACACCGTTCGCGGCGTCCATCAACTCGGCCGCGAGGCGCTCGGACATCGTGCGCTCCCGGCGCTGGCGCGAGAAGCCGACCAGCCAGCGAATCGCCAGCGTGGTCTGGCGCGTCGTCGGCACCTCCATGGGCACCTGGTAGGTCGCGCCGCCCACCCGGCGGCTCTTGACCTCGAGCTGCGGCTTGGTGTTGTCGATGGCACGCTTGAGCGTGCTGAGCGGCTCGGTACCGGTCCGCTCCTCGATCATCGTCATCGCCTTGTACATGATGCCCTCGGCGATCGAACGCTTGCCGCGCGACAGCACCTTGTTCACGACCTGCGTGACCAGTTGGCTCCGGTAGACCGGATCGGGCATCAACGCGCGCTTGGTGGGCGGACCCTTACGAGGCATGAACTACTTCTCCCTCTTCACGCCGTAACGGCTGCGCGCCTGCTTACGGTCCTTCACGCCCGATGCGTCGAGCGCGCCGCGGATCACCTTGTAGCGAACACCCGGAAGGTCACGGACGCGACCGCCGCGCACGAGCACGATTGAGTGCTCCTGGAGGTTGTGGCCCTCGCCCGGGATGTACGCCGTGATCTCGACCCCACTCGTGAGGCGGACGCGCGCGATCTTGCGCAGCGCGGAGTTCGGCTTCTTCGGGGTTGTAGTCGAGACCTTGGTGCAGACACCGCGCCGTTGAGGCGACCCCTTGAGGGCCGGCGACTTGGTCTTGGTCACATTGGACTGGCGGCCCTTGCGGACCAGCTGAGCGATAGTGGGCACGCGAAACCTTTACGAGAGGTGCTTCCTGGGTTGCCGGCCGACCGTGCCCACCTACAGCACGGCCTCCAGGCCAGCGAGACATCGTAGAGCTTGGCGGCGGACAACGGCAAACGGCTTCGGTTTTCGCGTCGAACTACGGTTCGCGGATGGCTGGAGATCCGGCTGAGCTTGCCTACGGGCACTGCTTGGCGGTGCTGGGCGATCCGGCACGCGCGCAAGAGACCGCGGCGGCGGCGTTGCGACGCGCCGGGCGCGCCCGCGGGCTGGTGCTGGCGCATGCCCGCTACCAGGCGCTTCTGGCGGCCGACGTCGCGACGCCGGACCCCACCGAAGTAGCGCTCGACGCGGGCGACCCGGCCGGCGTGGCCACCGCTCTCGCGGCCACCAAGCCGGCCGTCGAGCGGTCGGTACTCGACGTCCGCAACCGGACCGCAACCGATCGCGCCGCGCTTGGACGGGCGCTCGGCGCAACGCCGACCGTGGCCGCGCTCCGTTCGGCCGACATCGCCGAGGAGTGGGATCGCGACCTCGATCCAGCCATGCTCGCCGTACTCGGTCCGGGTGACTGCGTCGAGCTGGCCGCGCTGCTCGCCGACGAGCGACTGGCGACAGTCGCCGACCTGCTCGCAGTGGCGCCCACGGTCGGGCTGCACGTCGCTGACTGCGAGAGCTGCCGAGACCGGCTGCGAGCGATGGCCTCCGTGCGCACGCTCTTCGCTCCCGACCCCGGCCCGGTGCCCGACGAGGTGCGACTCGCCGGACGGGTCAGCCGTCGCAAGCGTCCGTCGGCCGTGCCGCCGCCCGTGTTCGGGCTCACCGGCGCCGACCGCGCCCGCCGCGGCATACCGATGGCCATCGCGGTCGCGGTCGCGGCGGCGGTGTTGGCGGTGGTGGTCGCGGCGTGGCCCGACCGCGACAACGACGAGCGCGTCCAGGCGCTCACGAAGCTTCCGAGCGGCGCGTCGAGCCTCGAGCTCGGCGCCGCCCGCACGACCGACAAGGTGGCGACCGTCCCGCTGGGTAACGCCACCGCCGAGAACCTCGAATGGACCGCGGAGGTGTCCGCGCCGTGGGCCGAACTGCGCCCGCCGCGCGGCAGCATCGAGCGCAACGGCAGCACCGACGTGGTCGTCGCGCTGCTCCCGACCGCGCCCGAGGGCGACATCAGGGCGAAGCTCACCGTGCGCGGAAGCGATGGGTCGAGCGCGGTGACCGAGCTCACGTGGACCGTCGAGCGCGAGCCCGAGATCGCCGCGTCGGCCACCGGCTGCGACGTGAAGGTCAGCGTCGTCGAGGACGGTGAGTTGCGCGCGCTGACACTGCACTGGCGCGACACGGCCGAGCACGACGCGCCCCTCGCCGAGGGCCCCGATGGCTACTCGGCCATGCTTCCCCCGCCAGCGCAGGGCCCGATCACGTGGTGGGTCGCCGCGACCGACGACCGCGGCAACAGCGCCCGCTCAGCCGACGCAGTGATCCAGCCAGGCGCCTGTTGACCTGACAGACCAAACGCGCAGGTTGCCGCCCGCGATGCGAGCGGCAACCTGCGCGCTTCGAAGTTGGAGCCGGACTACGCGGAGGCTTCGGGCGCTTCCGCCGCGGCGGCGTCGCCGTTGGTCGCGGGTGCCGGCGCATTCCAGTCGAACACGGTGTCGGCCGTGGCGGTGGGGTCGCGCTGGGCGAGCCAGGCCGCCAGGTCGGCGTCGCCTTCCTCGAAGTCCGACGACCAACCGAGCATCGGCTCGGCGTCAGGGGCGTCGATCCCGACCTCGCGGTAGACCGGCACGCCGGTACCCGCGGGGATCAACTTACCGATGATGATGTTCTCCTTGAGACCGTGCAGGCGGTCGCTCTTGCCCTCGATCGCAGCCTCGGTGAGCACCCGGGTGGTCTCCTGGAACGACGCCGCTGACAGCCACGACTCGGTGGCCAGCGACGCCTTGGTGATGCCCATCAGCTCGGGACGACCCTCGGCGGGGCGCTTGCCGTTCTGCACGAGCTCACGGTTGACCTCGGCGTAGATGCGGTTGTCCGCCCGCTCTCCGGGGAGGAACGGCGAGTCGCCCGGCTCGGCCACTGAGACCCGGCGCAGCATC
>Ga0183260_10000801_pt1 | contig 26677 bp, 38 predicted proteins | sample AntDrymUQ4972206_2_FD_129768 | JGI IMG/M metagenome (GOLD analysis project Ga0183260, IMG submission 129768) | Polar desert sand microbial communities from Dry Valleys, Antarctica - metaG UQ497 (22.06) (version 2) (version 2) | ecosystem: Environmental > Terrestrial > Soil > Desert | place... | reverse complement strand
GACCTGCGCCCGATGGTGCAGCTCGACGGTGGCCGGTTCGCCACCTCCGACCTCAACGACCTCTACCGCCGGGTGATCAACCGGAACAACCGTCTGAAGCGCCTCCTCGACCTGGGCGCGCCGGAGATCATCGTCAACAACGAGAAGCGCATGCTCCAGGAGGCGGTCGACGCCCTGTTCGACAACGGCCGCCGCGGCCGTCCCGTCACCGGCCCGGGCAACCGTCCCCTCAAGTCGCTGTCCGACATGCTCAAGGGCAAGCAGGGCCGCTTTCGCCAGAACCTGCTGGGCAAACGCGTCGACTACTCGGGCCGTTCGGTCATCGTCTGCGGCCCGACGCTCAAGCTCCATCAGTGCGGTCTGCCGAAGCTCATGGCTCTGGAGCTGTTCAAGCCCTTCGTCATGAAGCGCCTGGTCGACACCGAGCTGGCCCAGAACATCAAGTCGGCCAAGCGCATGGTGGAACGTCGCCGCCCCCACGTGTGGGACGTACTCGAGGAGTGCATCAAGGAGCACCCGGTGTTCCTCAACCGGGCGCCAACGTTGCACCGTCTCGGCATCCAGGCCTTCGAGCCCCTGCTGGTAGAGGGCAAGGCCATCCAGATCCACCCGCTGGTGTGCGCCGCCTTCAACGCCGACTTCGACGGCGACCAGATGGCCGTCCACCTCCCCCTGTCGGCCGAGGCCCAGGCCGAGGCCCGGGTGCTGATGCTCTCGGCCAACAACGTGCTGTCGCCGGCCAACGGCCGTCCCCTCACCGTGCCCAGCCAGGACATGGTGATCGGCATCTACTACCTAACCGAGAAGGTCGCCGGCGCCAAGGGCGAGGGCCGGCGCTTCCGTCACCTGTGGGAGATCGAGCAGGCCTACGACACCCGCGACCTCGAGGTGCACGCCGAGATCCAGTTCGACGACGGTGGGCACGACGACGACGGCGTCCCCACCCACCGCATCACCACGCCCGGCCGCCTGCTGTTCGAGAACGCCCTCCCGCCCGACTTCGCCGAGCGGTTCGGCTACATCGACAAGGCCGTCAAGAAGCGCCACATCACCGACATCGTCGAGAAGCTGGTCGACGAGTACTCGAAGGCGATCGTGGCCCAGAGCCTCGACGCCATCAAGGACCTCGGCTTCCGGTTCGCCAGCCAGTCGGGCCTCACCATCTCCATGGACGACGTGAAGACCCCGCCGGAGAAGCCGGTGATCCTCGACCGCTACGAGAAGGAAGCCGACAAGATCGAGGCCCAGTTCAAGCGGGGCATCATCACCGACGACGAGCGGCGCCAGAAGGAGGTGGAGATCTGGATCAACGCCACCGAGGAGGTCCGCCGGGCCATGCAGAAGACCCTCGGAGGCGACTCGTTCAACCCCATCGACATGATGCTCAACTCGGGAGCCCGAGGAAACATCATGCAGGTGAGCCAGATCGCCGGAATGCGTGGCCTGGTGGCCAACCCGCGGGGCGAGATCATCCCCCGTCCCATCAAGAGCAACTTCCGTGAGGGCATGTCGGTCCTCGAGTACTTCATCTCCACCCACGGCGCCCGCAAGGGCCTGGCCGACACCGCCCTGCGCACCGCCGACTCCGGCTACCTCACCCGCCGGCTGGTCGACGTCGCCCAGGAGCTCATCATCCGCAGCATCGACTGCGGCTCCACCCGCGGCCTCTGGTTGGAGAACGTCACCCCCGATCGTCCCGACCAGCGCACCAACCTGGAGACGCGCCTCTACGGGCGCACGCTGGTCGATGCCGTCACGCTGTCCGACGGGCGAGAGCTGCCGGTCAACACCACGGTGGGCGAGCCCGAGATGGCCGCCCTGCGCGACGACGAGGGCATCGACAGGGTGCGGGTCCGTTCGGTCCTGACCTGCGAGGCCACCCACGGAGTCTGCGGCCTCTGCTACGGCCGTTCCATGGCCACCGGCAAGGCCATCGAGTTGGGCGAGGCGGTGGGCGTCATCGCCGCCCAGTCCATCGGTGAGCCGGGCACCCAGCTGACCATGCGTACCTTCCACACCGGCGGCATCGCCGGTGAGGACATCACCCACGGTCTGCCCCGGGTGGTCGAGCTCTTCGAGGCCCGCACCCCCAAGGGCAAGGCCGTGCTGGCCCGCACCTCCGGGGTCGTCCGTCTGGTCGAGGACGACGTGAAGGGTCGCACCGTCACCATCGTCGGCGACGACGGGAGTGAGGAGAGCTACCCGGTGTCCACCCGCGACGTCACCCGCCTGCTGGTGCGTGACAGTCAGGAAGTGGCTGCCGGCGACGCCCTCATCGAGGGCCCGAAGGACCCCAAGGAACTGCTGGAGATCAAAGGCATCCGCGACACCCAGCAGTACCTGGTCGACCAGGTGCAGCTCGTGTACCGGGCCCAGGGTGTGTCCATCCATGACAAGCACATCGAGCTCATCGTCCGCCAGATGCTGCGGCGGGTACTAGTGGCCGAGGCCGGCGAGTCGGAGTTCCTCCCCGGCGAGCGCGTCGACGCCCGGCAGTACGCCGAGGTCAACCGGTCGCTCGTCACCGAGGACAAGCGGCCGGCCCAGGGCAGGCCCGAGCTCATGGGGATCACCAAGGCGTCACTGGCCACCGAGTCGTGGTTGTCGGCGGCGTCGTTCCAGGAGACCACCCGGGTGCTCACCGAGGCGGCCATCGAGGGCAAGTGCGACCAGCTGATGGGTCTGAAGGAGAACATCATCATTGGCAAGCTCATCCCCGCCGGCACGGGCATGGAGCGTTACCGCAACCTCGACATCCAGGCCCCCGACTACGAGCCGCTGTCGTACTACTCGTCCGACAACGACCAGGACCTGGCCGCGTGGCTGGCCAACATCGGCACCACCGGGGGAGGCGAAGGCGACACCGGGCCCATGCCGCTTCCCGAGGGCGTGGCTCCGCCGACCGGGGGAGGCAACGGCGACCAGGCCGAGAGCGCCTTCGTCGCCGCCAACCCCGAGGACGCCGCCAGCTGACGTCGCCGCTCGACCCGTTCCTGACGTGATTCCCGGCACCTGGTGTCGGGAATCGCGTTGAGGACGGAGGCTTCAGGTAGGTCGTCTACAATCGTAAGGTTCGCGTCTGAGAGGTCCTCGCTTTGCCCACCATCGCCCAGCTCGTGCGTACCGGTCGCGAGCGCAAGCTCGAAAAGACCAAGACTCCCGCCCTCAAGGGCGCCCCGCAGCGCCGTGGAGTGTGCACGCGCGTCTACACCCACACGCCGAAGAAGCCCAACTCGGCCCTTCGCAAGGTGGCCCGGGTGCGCCTCACCACCGGCCAGGAGGTCACCGCCTACATCCCCGGTGTGGGCCACAACCTCCAGGAGCACTCCATCGTGCTCGTGCGTGGCGGCCGGGTGAAGGACCTGCCCGGCGTCCGCTACAAGATCATCCGGGGCGTGCTCGACGCGTCCGGGGTCCGAGACCGCAAGCAGGCCCGCAGCCGCTACGGCGCCAAGAGAGAGAAGTAGAGCCATGCCCCGCAAGGGACCTCCGCCGAGGCGCGAGCTCATGCCCGACCCGATCTACCACTCCGTACTGGTCACCCAGTTCGTGAACAAGGTGCTCCAGCGGGGAAAGCGGTCGCTGGCCGAGCGCACGATGTACGCCGCCCTCGAGATCGTGAAGGACAAGACCGGCGCCGAGCCCATCGCGACGCTCAAGCGGGCCCTGGAGAACGTCAAGCCCCAGCTCGAGGTGAAGAGCCGCCGGGTCGGCGGCGCCACCTACCAGGTGCCGATCGAGGTGCGCCCCCGGCGGGCCACCACCCTGGCCATCCGCTGGTTGGTGGGGTACTCCCGCCAGCGTCGAGAGAAGACCATGGCCGAGCGCCTGGCCAACGAACTGCTCGACGCCTCGAACGGCATCGGCACGTCGGTCAAGCGCCGGGAAGACATCCACAAGATGGCCGAGTCCAACAAGGCCTTCGCGCATTATCGCTGGTAGTCGTTGGCGCCTCGGGCGCCACGCTGCACGCTAGATATCCATCTCTAAGAGAGTTTGCTCATGGCCGACGCCCCTGTAATCCGTGAATTTCCGCTCAGCCGGACCCGCAACATCGGGATCATGGCCCACATCGACGCGGGCAAGACCACCACCACCGAGCGCATCCTCTATTACACCGGGCGCACCTACAAGATCGGCGAGGTGCACGAGGGCGCGGCGGTCATGGACTGGATGGTCCAGGAGCAGGAGCGGGGGATCACCATCACCTCGGCGGCCACCACCTGCCGGTGGCGAGACACTTGGATCAACATCATCGACACCCCGGGCCACGTGGACTTCACCGTCGAGGTAGAGCGGTCGCTGCGGGTGCTCGACGGCGCGGTCGCCGTGTTCGACGCCGTCGCCGGCGTGGAGCCCCAGACCGAGACGGTCTGGCGCCAGGCCAACAAGTACAAGGTTCCCCGCATCTGCTTCATCAACAAGATGGACCGCATCGGCGCCGACTTCTTCAAAGCCGTCGGCCAGATCACCGACCGCCTCGACGCCAACCCTGCGGTCATCCACGTGCCCATCGGGGCCGAGGGCGGCTTCCGGGGCGTCATCGACCTCATCGGGATGAAGGCCCTCGTGTGGGAAGAGGGCATGGGCGAGCACTGGGAAGTGATCGACATCCCCGCCGACAGGGTCGACGAGGCCGAGCAGTGGCGCCACCAGCTGGTCGACGTGCTCTCCAACCACGACGACCACATCATGGGGAAGTACCTGGCCGACGAGGACATCACCTCCGACGACCTGCGCAAGGGCCTGCGCACGGCCACCATCGACAACGCCGTCGTGCCCGTGCTGGCGGGATCGGCGTTCAAGAACAAGGGCGTGCAGCCCCTCCTCGACGCCGTCGTCGACTTCCTGCCCAGCCCCGTCGACCTGCCTCCTGTCGTCGGTCTCGACGTCAAGGGCATCGAGGAGCTCGAGCGGCCCCCCGACGACTCCGCTCCCTTCGCCGCATTGGCCTTCAAGATCATGAGCGACCCCCACGTGGGCAAGCTCACCTACTTCCGCGTCTACTCGGGGTCCCTCCAGAAGGGCGCGGCGATCCTCAACTCCACCCGCGACCGCAAGGAGCGCATCGGGCGCATCCTGCAGATGCACGCCAACCACCGCGAGGACAAGCAGGCCGTCTACGCCGGCGACATCGTGGCTGCCGTGGGCTTCAAGAACACCTCCACCGGTGACACGCTCTGCGAGCCCAACGCGCCCATCGTGCTGGAGTCGCTCGAGTTCCCCCAGCCGGTGATCCACGTGGCCATCGAGCCCCGCACCAAGATCGACCAGGAGAAGCTGAGCGAGGCTCTCCAGCGTCTCTCCGACGAGGACCCCACTTTCCAGAAGCACACCGACGAGGACACCGGCCAGGTGATCATCGCCGGCATGGGCGAGCTGCACCTCGAGGTCCTCGTCGACCGCATGCTGCGGGAGTTCAAGGTCGACGCCCACGTGGGCAAGCCCCAGGTGGCCTACCGCGAGACCATTACCAAACTGGCCCACAAGGTCGAGGAGCGCTACATCCGTCAGACCGGCGGCCGGGGCCAGTACGGCCACGTGGTGATCGACCTCGAGCCCACGGGCCCCGGAGGCGGGTACCAGTTCGTCGACAAGATCAAGGGCGGCGACGTTCCCAAGGAGTACATCCCCTCCGTCGACGCCGGCATCCAGGAGGCGCTCCAGAACGGCGTGTTGGCCGGCTACCCCATGTCCGACGTGAGGGCCACGCTGATCGACGGGTCGTACCACGACGTCGACTCCTCGGAGATGGCGTTCAAGATCGCCGGCTCCCTGGCCGTGAAGAAGGCCGCCCGCCTGGCCGGCGCCGTGCTCCTCGAACCCATCATGGGTGTCGAGGTGGTGACCGCGGATGAGTACATGGGTGACGTGATCGGCGACCTCTCCAGCCGGCGGGGACGCATCGAGGGCATGGAGCAGCGGGGCAACAGTCAGGTCATCAGGGCGCAGGTACCGCTGGCCGAGATGTTCGGCTACGCTACCGACCTACGGTCGCGGACCCAGGGTCGAGCGACGTACACCATGCAGTTTCACTCGTACCAGGAAACGCCCGAGTCGATCTCACGCGAGGTTGTCGCCCGGGTGAGGGGCGAGTAGGCGGCGATGTCAGCCAGGATCTGGTCGAGCTAGGAATACGGGAGTCTTTGATGGCCAAGAAGAAATTCGAGCGCACCAAGCCGCACATCAACGTGGGCACCATGGGTCACATCGACCATGGCAAGACCACGCTGACCGCCGCGGTCACCAAGGTGCTGCACGATTCCGACGACACGGTGGCCTTCACGCCGTTCGACCAGATTGACAAGGCTCCGGAGGAGAAGGCGAGGGGTATCACCATCGCCATCGCCCACGTGGAGTACGAGACGCCCAAGCGCCACTACGCCCACGTCGACATGCCCGGCCACGCCGACTACATCAAGAACATGATCACCGGCGCCGCCCAGGTGGACGGAGCCATCCTCGTGGTCTCCGCCGCCGACGGCCCCATGCCCCAGACGCGCGAGCACGTGCTGCTGGCCCGCCAGGTCGGCGTGCCCTACATCGTCTGCGCCCTCAACAAGGCCGACGCCGTCGACGACCCCGAGCTTCTCGACCTGGTCGAGCTCGAGGTGCGTGAGCTCCTGTCGGAGTACGAGTACCCGGGCGACGACACCCCGGTCGTGCGGGTCTCGGCCCTGAAGGCCCTCGAGGGCGACGCCGAGTGGGTTCCCGCCATCAACGAGCTCATGGCTGCGGTCGACGACTTCATCCCCGAGCCGGAGCGCGAAGTCGACAAGCCCTTCCTCATGCCCATCGAGGACGTGTTCACCATCACCGGTCGCGGCACGGTCGTCACCGGCCGCGTGGAGCAGGGCATCGTCAAGGTGGGCGAGTCGGTGGAGATCGTCGGCTTGAAGAACACCCAGACCACGGTGTGCACAGGCGTGGAGATGTTCCACAAGTTCCTCGACCAGGGCCAGGCCGGCGACAACGTCGGCGTGCTGCTCCGTGGCACCAAGAAAGAGGACGTGCAGCGGGGCCAGGTGCTGTGCAAGCCCGGTTCGATCACGCCTCACACCAGCTTCGAGGGCCAGGTCTACGTGCTGACCAAGGACGAGGGAGGGCGCCACAGCCCCTTCTTCAACAACTACCGCCCCCAGTTCTACTTCCGCACCACCGACGTCACCGGCCAGATCACCCTGCCCGAAGGCACGGAGATGGTCATGCCTGGCGACAATGTCCAGGTGAACGTCGAGCTGATCCAGCCCATCGCCATGGACGAAGGGCTGCGCTTCGCCATCCGCGAGGGCGGTCGCACGGTGGGCGCCGGTCGAGTCACCAAGATCTTGAAGTAGCTCTGTGGCCCAGAAGATTCGCATTCGCCTGAAGGCCTACGACCACGAGATCGTCGACCAGTCGACCAAGAAGATCGTCGAGACCGTCGTCCGCACCCAGGCTCTCGTCCGCGGACCCATCCCCCTGCCCACCGAGAAGCGGCGTTGGACGGTGATCCGTTCCCCCTTCAAGGACAAGGACTCCCGCGAGCACTTCGAGATGAGGGTGCACAAGCGCCTCCTCGACATCCTCGAGCCCACGCCCAAGACCGTCGACTCCCTTCAGCGCCTCGACCTTCCCGCCGGCGTAGACATCGAGATCAAGATCCAACAGGCTTAGGGTTTCGCACCCCGCAGGCGGCTGCGGGAGCCCTCCGCGACACTCGCTATACTGACTCTGTTCACGGAGCGTCCCGCTCCGACACCCCTGCAATTCGACGTCTTCGGTCGCCGTCTCCGGTCGGTACCCCGAAGCACAACCCACCGTCGCTCCGCCGGGTCACTCCGAGCGGAGCGTCCGCGTGTAGCCCCGTAGATGATCCCGACACAACCAGAACGAGCGTAGAGGCCCACACTGCGATGGCAACGAAAGCGATCGTCGGCGAGAAGGTCGGAATGACCCAGGTCTGGGACGACCAGAACCGCGCCATTCCGGTCACCCTCGTGCGGGTGCAGCCCTGCCGGGTTGTTCAGGTGAAGACCCCTGACAGCGACGGCTACAGCGCCCTGCAGGTGACGGTCGGGTTCACCAAGGCTTCCAAGCTGACCAAGCCCGAAGCGGGACACTTCGCCAAGGCCGACGTGGAGCCGGGCAGGCATCTGGTGGAGCTGCGCCTCGACGACACCTCCGGGTACCGCGTGGGCGAGGAGCTCACCGCCGAGCTGTGGGCGACGGGCGAGCGGGTCGACGTCACCGGCGTGAGCAAGGGCAAGGGTTTCGCCGGCGTCATGAAGCGCCACAACTTCAAGGGCCAGCGCGCCTCCCACGGCGCCCACAAGGTGCACCGGGCCCCGGGAGCCATCGGCGCCTGCGCCACCCCCTCGCGAGTCTTCAAGGGCACGCGCATGGCCGGCCGCATGGGCGCCCAGCAGGTGACCACCCTCAACCTCGAAGTGGTGGAGGCCGACGCCGAGCGCGACCTTCTCCTGGTCAAGGGAGCGGTTCCCGGTCCTCGCGGCGGTCTGGTCCTGATCCGCAATGCAGTGAAGAGCCCGACCACGGGAGCGGTGTGACGATGCCAGTCGACGTCGACGAGCGAGGACCGAACGGCAGCGGAGGCCCGCAGCGACCAGCGGTCGAGGTGCGCACGCCCTCGGGCGAGGGAGCCGGATCGGTCACCCTCGACCCCGCCATGTTCGAGGTCACTCCCAACCTCGCCGTCATGCACCAGGTCGTCGTGGCCCAGTTGGCCGCGGCCCGAGGCGGCACCCAGTCGACCCTGACGCGTGCCGAGGTGCAGGGCGGTGGGCGCAAGCCCTGGCGTCAGAAGGGCTCCGGCCGGGCCCGCCAGGGATCCACGCGCGCTCCGCACTGGCGCGGCGGCGGCGTCGCCCTCGGCCCCAAGCCCCGCAGCTACCGCCAGCGCACCCCCAAGAAGATGATCCAGCTGGCCCTGCGCTCGGCCTTGTCGGACCGCGCCGCCGAGAACCGGGTGGCGGTCGTCGACGCGTGGAACTTCGCCGCACCGCGCACCCGCGACGCCAAGGCGGCGCTGGAGGCTCTCGGGCTCACCGGCAAGGTGCTCGTCGTGGTGGGTCCCGACGAGGATCTGGCCGCAAAGTCGTTCCGCAACCTTCCCCACGTGCAGCTCCTGAAGGCCTCGGAGCTCAACGCCTACGACGTCCTCTGCAACGACTGGGTCGTGTTCACCCGGGCCACGCTGCCCGCAACCACGGCGACTTCGGGTGGAGACGGTGAGCAGGCGTGAAAGATCCCCGTGACATCATCCTCCGCCCGGTCGTGAGCGAGAAGTCCTACGGCCTGCTCGACACCGGCGTGTACACCTTCGTCGTCTCGCCCGACGCCTCAAAGATCGAGATCCGCCAGGCGGTGCAGGACATCTTCAACGTCCAGGTGGTGAAGGTCAACACGCTCAACCGCAAGGGCAAGCGCAAGCGTAACCGCCGCCAGTTCACCTTCGGAACCCGTTCCGACACCAAGCGAGCGATCGTCACCCTCGCCCCTGGTGCCCGCATCGACCTGTTCGAGACCTAGGACTCTCATGCCCCTCCGCAAGCGAAAGCCCACCAGCGCCGGACGGCGGTTCCAGACCGTCTCCGACTACGCCGAGATCACCAAGACCGAACCCGAGCGGGCGCTGCTGTCACCGCGGCCGAGGACTGGTGGGCGCAACAACTACGGGCGCAAGACGGCGCGTCACCGCGGCGGCGGCCACAAGCGCCAGTACCGCATCATCGACTTCAAGCGCGACAAGGATGGCGTCCCCGCCGAGGTCGCGGCTATCGAGCGCGACCCCAACCGCAACTGCCGCATCGCCCTCCTCCACTACCGCGACGGCGAGAAGCGTTACATCCTGGCCCCGGCCAAGGTGAAGGTGGGCGACATCCTCGAAAGCGGGCGCAAGGCCGACATCCGCCCGGGCAACGCCTTGGCGCTGCGCTACATCCCGGTGGGCACCACCGTCCACAACGTGGAACTGAAGCCCGGCGCCGGCGGCAAGCTTGGTCGCGGGGCGGGCGCCAGCATCCAGTTGGTCGCCCGCGAAGGCGACTTCGCCACCCTCCGCCTGCCCAGCACCGAGATGCGACGGGTCCCCATCGACTGCCGCGCCACCGTGGGTGAGGTCGGCAACGCCGAGGCCGAGCTGATCTCGATCGGCAAGGCCGGCCGCAACCGTTGGATGGGCGTACGTCCCCAGACCCGCGGCGTGGCCATGAACCCGGTCGACCACCCCCTGGGTGGAGGCGAGGGCAAGTCGTCGGGTGGCCGTCACCCCGTCTCGCCCTGGGGCAAGACCGAGGGTCGCACCCGCGACACCACCAAGCCATCCCAGAAGCTCATCATCCGCCGCCGCCGGTCGCGCGGCGCTCGGAGGTAATTGCATGGCACGAAGCCTGAAGAAGGGTCCGTTCGTCGACGAGCACCTGCTGAAGAAGGTCGACGCCCTCAACGCCAAAGGCGAGAAGCGGGTCATCAAGACCTGGTCCCGCCGCTCGACCATCATCCCCGACATGGTCGGCCACACCGTCGCCGTCCACGACGGTCGCAAGCACGTGCCCGTCTACATCACCGAGTCGATGGTCGGTCACAAGCTCGGCGAGTTCGCTCTCACCCGCACCTTCCGGTACCACGCCGGCCAGGAGCGGGCGGGGAGGCGCTAGCCGTGCCTGGTCCCAAGCTCAACGAGAACCCGGTCCTGCGGACCCGCGCCGAGGGGCGGGCACGCGCCGTCACCCCCGGGGGCGCCACCGCCCGATCGGTTGCCCGCTACGTGCGGGTGTCTCCCTACAAGGTCCGTGAGGTCCTCGACCTGGTGCGCGGCCACGACGTGGAGCGGGCCCTCGACATCTTGCGCTTCTCCGAGCGCGACGCCGCCACCATGGTGGCCAAAGTCCTGTCTTCGGCGATCGCCAACGCCGAGCACACCCTCCAGGTGGTGTCCGACGAGCTGTTCGTGTCGGCGTGCTTCGCCGACGAGGGGCCGACCCTCAAGCGCTGGCGCCCCCGGGCGCGCGGTCGGGCCACCCGCATCCGCAAGCGCACCTGTCACGTGACGGTGATCGTCAGCCGCCTCCCCGAGTCGGCCCTGGCCCGGCGACGCACCGAGCGCCCCGCGGCGGTGGCCGAGCGCCGGCGCCGACGCACAGGCCAGGACGAGGGAGGCGGACGGCCCACCCGGCGCCGTGACGCCAGCGCCACCGCCAGCGCGTCTCCCGACGAGCGACCCACCGACGAAGCGGCCCCCGGCGAGCGGCCAGAGGGCAAGGAGTAGGAATGGGCCAGAAGGTCAACCCGTACGGGTTCCGCCTGGGTGTCACCACCGACTGGAAGTCCCGGTGGTTCAGCACCCGCAGGCGCGAATACACCGACTACCTCATCGAGGACTGGAAGATCCGCGACTACCTCATGCGCCAGCTCCCGCACGCGGCCATCAGCCGTACCGAGGTCGAGCGCACGCGTGACCGTCTGCGGGTCGACGTGCACACCGCCCGCCCCGGCATCGTGATCGGCCGTCGGGGAGCCGAGGCCGACCGCCTGCGCTCCGACCTTGCCAAGATGACCAACAACGCCAAGATCCAGCTCAACATCCAGGAGATCAAGCAGCCCGAGCTCGACGCCGCCCTCATCGCCCAGGGCGTCGCCGACCAGCTGGCCGGGCGGGTCAGCTTCCGCCGGGCCATGAAGCGGGCCGTGCAGACGGCTCAGAAGGCAGGAGCCCTGGGAATCCGCGTCCAGTGCTCGGGCCGCCTGGGCGGCTCCGAGATGGCCCGCAGCGAGTGGTACCGCGAGGGTCGGGTTCCCCTGCACACCCTGCGCTCCGACATCGACTACGGCTTCCGCGAGGCCCGCACCACCTTCGGGCGCATCGGGGTCAAGACCTGGATCTACAAGGGCGACATCCTTCCCTACAAGACCTCCACCGAGGACAAGATCTCCCGTGAGGCGGCCATGGCCGTCGGCGAGACGTCGGGCAGCCCCCGCCCCAAGCGCATCATCTCCGCCGGCGGCGGCAAGCGCCGACCCGAGGCCGAAGAGGGCGCGACCCCCGGCCCGATCGAGGAGGGCGCAGCCGTCCCGGCTCCTGTCATCAAGGAGGCCGACCCCGACCTCGAGCGTCTGCTGGCCGAAGAGGAAGACATCGAGCGTCGCCTCCGCGAGCAGCACGAGACGCCGCACTTCCGCAGCGGGGACGAGTAGCCATGCTGATGCCCAAGCGGGTCAAGCACCGCAAGCAGCACCGCGGCCGGCGCACGGGAACCGCCAAGGGAGGCGCCCAGATCTCCTACGGCGACTTCGGCATCCAGGCCCTCGAGCCCGGATGGATCACCGCCCGCCAGATCGAAGCCGCACGTATCGCCATGACCCGCCACATCAAGCGCGGTGGCAAGGTCTGGATCAACATCTTCCCCCACAAGCCGGTGACGGCGAAGCCGGCCGAGACCCGCATGGGCTCCGGCAAGGGCAACCCCGATCACTGGGTGGCGGTGGTCAAGCCCGGGCGCATCCTGTTCGAGCTGGCCGGCGTCGACGAGGACCTGGCGCGCCAGGCCATGGAGCGGGCCATCCAGAAGCTGCCCATCAAGGCCAAGGTCGTCGTTCGTACCGAGGAGGTGGTCACGTGACCCAGGCCGCCGAGTTGCGGGAGCTCCACGACGAGGAGCTGGAGAATCGTCTGGCCGAGGCCAACCAGGAGTTGTTCAACCTGCGCTTCCAGCACGTCACCGGACAGCTCGACAACTACGCCCGGCTCTCCGAGGTGCGTCGCGAGGTCGCCCGGGTCAACACCCTGCTGCGTGAGCGCGAGATCGCCGCAGCCGAGGCCGCAGAGGCCGAAGCTGCCGGCGGCCACGTCGCGCCTCCCACGCCGGAGGCCCAGGACGCGGAGAAGTCAAAGCGCAGGGCGCGGGTGCTGGCCAGCCGCCGGCGCGCCGAGGCCGAGCAGGCCGACAAGGAGCCGACTGATGGTTGACGAAGAGGCCACGCCCCCTGAGCCCGAGCGGCTCTCTGAGCGGGAAGTAGAGGACCGGGCCAACCGCCGCAAGGTGCGCGAGGGACTGGTCGTCTCCGTCGCCATGGAGAAGACCGCCGTCGTGGCCGTGGTCGAGCGCGTTCGCCACCGGCGCTATGCCAAGACCGTGCAGCGAACGAAGAAGGTGCACGCCCACGACGAGGGCAACGACATCAGGGTGGGCGACCGCGTGCGGGTGGCCGAAACCCGCCCCTTGTCCAAGACCAAGCGGTGGCGGGTCGTCGAAGTCCTCGAGCGTGCCCGGTGATCCAGCAGGAGTCGCGACTACGGGTAGCCGACAACTCAGGCGCCAAGGAGGTGCTCTGCATCAAGGTGCTGGGCGGTTCCAAGCGTCGCTACGCGTCCATCGGCGACATCTTCGTGGCCACGGTCAAAGACGCCATTCCCGGCGCCGCGGTCAAGCGCGGTGACGTGGTCAAGTGCGTGGTCGTCCGTACCAAGAAGGAGAAGCGTCGGGTCGACGGCTCCTACATCCGGTTCGACGAGAACGCCGCCGTTTTGATCAACGACCAGCTTCAGCCTCGTGGCACCCGCATCTTCGGTCCGGTGGGCCGGGAGCTGCGTGACAAAAAGTTCATGAGGATCGTCTCCCTGGCTCCCGAGGTGCTGTAGATGAAGCTCAAGAAGGGCGACCGCGTCAAAGTGCTGTCCGGCAAGGACCGGGGCGAGGTGGGCGAGATCATGCGCGCCATTCCCCAGAAGGACATGGTCATCGTCGACGGCGTCAACGTGGCCAGGAAGAGCCAGCGGGCACTGCGGGCCACCATGCAGGCCGGCATCATCGACAAGGACATGCCCATCCCGGCATCCAAGGTCGCGCTGCTCTGTTCCCAGTGCGACAAGGCCACCCGGATCGGCTACCGGTTCGACGGGCCGAAGAAGGTCCGGATCTGCCGCAAGTGCGGTGCTGACGTATGAGCGAGACCAAGACCTACACGCAGCCCGCCGCCACCGAGCGCCCGCGGCTCAAGCAGCGCTACGACACCGAACTGCGGGCCGCGATCCAGGAGACCCTGGGGCTCGACAACGTGATGCAGGTGCCCCGGCTGGAGAAGATCGTCGTCAACATGGGTGTGGGCCGGGCCACCCAGCAGGCCTCGTTGCTCGACGGCGCCGTCACCGACCTCACCCTCATCTGCGGCCAGAAGCCCCTTGTCACCAAGGCCCGCCGCTCCATCGCCGCCTTCAAGCTGCGCGAGGGCAACGCCATCGGGGCCAAGGTCACCCTCAGGGGCGATCGCATGTGGGAGTTCCTCGACCGGCTCATCAGCATCGCCATTCCCCGGGTCCGCGACTTCCGCGGCCTGCCGCCCAAGGCCTTCGACGGCCGGGGCAACTACACCTTCGGTGTCGACGAGCAGCTCATCTTTCCGGAGATCGACTACGACAAGATCGACACCGTACGAGGAATGGACATCACGATCGTGACCACCGCCGGTGACGACGTCGGGGGAAGGGCGTTGCTCGACGCCTTTGGCTTCCCCTTCCGCCGCCCCGGACAGCAGTAGACGGATTAGGAGAACCTGTTGGCAAAGAAGGCTTTGGTCCAAAAGCAGCAGCGCAAGCCCAAGTTCCGGGTGCAGGCGTACACCCGTTGCCGGAGGTGTGGTCGATCGCGTGCCGTCCTCCGGGCATTCGGCCTGTGCCGCATCTGCCTGCGGGAGATGGTGCACGCAGGGGAAGTTCCCGGCGTGACGAAGGCGAGTTGGTGATCGACCGATGACCATGACCGACCCCATCGCCGACATGCTGACCCGGATCCGCAACGGATCGGTGGCCGCCCAGGACCAGGTACGCATGCCCTCCTCCAAGCTCAAGGAGGCCCTGGCTGCCATCCTGCGCCAGGAGGGCTACATCGCCGACTTCCGGATCACCGACGAGCCGACCCGGCCGGGGCGGACCCTCGAGATCATCATGAAGTACACGCCCGACCGGGTACCGACCATCTCGGGCCTCCGCCGGGTCTCCAAGCCCGGGCTCCGGGTCTACATCAAGGCCGACCGCCTCCCCCGTGTCCTCGGGGGACTCGGTGTGGCCGTCCTGTCCACCAGCCAGGGGCTCATGACCGACCGCGAGGCGCGCCGGCGCCGGGTCGGTGGTGAGGTCCTGTGTTACGTGTGGTGAGGATCTAGATGTCACGAATCGGAAAAGCACCCATCCCCGTTCCCGACGGCGTCGACATCAAGGTGAACGACGGCCGGGTTACCGTGAAGGGGCCGAAGGGCACCCTCGAGCAGGCCCTGCCGCCCGACATGATCGTGCGCCAGGACGACGGTGTCATCCTCGTGGAGCGACCCGACGACGCCCGCCAGCATCGGGCGCTGCACGGCCTCACGCGTTCGCTGGTCAACAACATGGTCGTGGGCGTGACCGAGGGCTACCAGCGCGACCTGGAGATCGTGGGCGTCGGCTACCGCGCCGCCGCCCAGACGCCGGGCCGCCTCGAGCTGGCCCTCGGGTTCAGTCATCCCGTGGTCGTCGAGGCTCCCGACGGCATCACCTTCGAGGTGCCCGCTCCCACCCGCATCTCGGTACGGGGGATCGACAAGCAGGCCGTCGGCCAGGTGGCCGCCAACATCCGCCGCATCCGCAAGCCCGAGCCCTATAAGGGCAAGGGGGTCCGCTACGCCGGCGAGGTCGTCAGGCGCAAGGCCGGAAAAGCTGCCAAATGAGCGAGAACCGAAGCTCTGCGGAGGCTCGCAGCGACCAGACAATGACGAGGATGCCATGACGTTTTCAGCGAACGACAAGTCTGTTGCTCGTCAGCGGCGGCACCGGAGGGTGCGCAAGCGGGTGAGGGGAACGGCCGAGCGTCCGCGTCTGGCCGTGTTCCGATCGAACCGCCACGTCGTGGCCCAGGTCATCGACGACGTCGCCGGGCGCACGCTCGCCGCCGCCGGCACCATCGAGGCCGACCTGCGCGGTGGTCCCACCGGCAACCGTGAGGCGGCTTCTAAGGTGGGCCGCCTGGTGGCCGAACGCGCCAAGGCGGCAGGAGTGGAAAAGGTTGTGTTCGACCGGGGTGGGTTTCGCTACCACGGTCGGGTCGCCGCGGTGGCCGAGGCCGCCAGAGAGGCAGGATTGAAACTGTGACGAACCATGGCTGAGAGCCAGTACGCCGAGCGCGTAATCACCATCAACCGGGTGGCCAAGGTGGTCAAGGGCGGACGGCGTTTCTCCTTCACCGCCCTGGTGGTCGTCGGCGACGGCGGAGGGAAGGTGGGATTGGGCTACGGCAAGGCCAAAGAGGTGCCCGCTGCCATTCAGAAGGGCATCGAAGAGGCCAAGAAGAACCTGTTCGACGTTCCCCTCGCCGGATCCACGATCACCCACCCCATCCTCGGTGAGCGCGGCGCGGGCCGGGTGCTGCTCAAGCCGGCTGCCCCCGGAACCGGCGTCATCGCCGGAGGTGCGGCCCGGGCCATCCTCGAGTCGGCAGGAGTGCACGACATCCTGGCCAAGTCGCTCGGGTCGTCCAACGCCATCAACGTGGCCCACGCCACGGTTGCCGGTCTGCGCGGTCTCAAGCGGCCCGACGAAGTGGCTCGCATGCGGGGCAAGTCGCCCGAAGAGGTCACGCCCGCCGGATTGCTCCGGGCCTACAACGAGACCCGCCGCGGCGCCCACGTCCCCACCGAGGTGCGCTGATGAGTTTGAAAGTCGAGCAGGTGAAGTCGGCCATCGGAGTGCGTCCCGCCCACCGGGGCACGCTGCGCGCCCTCGGCCTGGGGGGAATCGGCAGAACCAACGTCTTGCCCGACCGACCCGAGATCCGGGGCATGATCGCCCGGGTGCCCCACCTGATCACCGTGACCGACGTGAGCGAGGAGCCCACGGCGCGTCCCCGTCCCGTGAAGCGGAAGGGCGGCGGCAGCCGGTCCGAGTCGAAGTCCCCGACGACACAGGAGTCCGGTCGATGAAGGTGCACGATCTCCGTCCCGCCCCGGGCTCGAACCGGCCCCGCCGCCGGGTCGGTCGTGGCATCGCCGGCAAGGGTGGCAAGACTGCCGGTCGCGGCACAAAGGGCCAGAACGCCCGCGGCTCGGTCCGTGTCGGGTTCGAGGGTGGGCAGATGCCCCTCTCCCGCCGTGTCCCCAAGCTGAAGGGTTTCAACAACCCGTTCCGTGTCGAGTACGTGGTGGTCAACCTCGATGCCCTCGAGGCGTTCGAGGGAGACGAGGTCAACCCCGACACGCTGCGGGCCCGAGGAATGGTCCACAAGCGCGGCATGGTGAAGGTGCTCGGGCGGGGAGAGCTGCACCGGGCAGTGCGGGTGACGGCCCACGCCTTCTCCCGCTCGGCCGAGGAGGCGATCAAGGCGGCAGGCGGTAGCGTTGAGGTCTTGCCGCCCCCGTTCAACCACGGTCGGCCTCCCGCCGCCGGCAATGCCCTGACGAACCGCTAGACCTCACCAACCGCACGTCCTGAACCGCTGAACCCAGTCCCGACACTGCAGGGGAATCGATGCTCTCGAGCCTGAAGAACATGTTCAAGGTCCCGGATCTCCGGAACAAGATCCTGTTCACGCTCTTCGTGATCGCCCTCTACCGGTTGGGCTCGAACATCACCGTTCCGGGCATCGACTTCGCCGCCGTCGAAGAGCTGCAGAAGAACGCCGAGAAGGGCGGGGTCCTCGGATTCCTCAACCTGTTCTCGGGCGGCGCGCTCACCCAGATGGCGATCTTCGCCCTCGGGATCATGCCGTACATCACCAGTTCGATCATCATGCAACTGCTGGCCGTGGTCATCCCCAAGATCGAGCAATGGCAGAAGCAGGGGGCCATCGGCCAGAAAAAGATCACCCAGTGGACCCGTTACATGACGGTGGGGCTGGCCGTGTTGCAAGCCACCGGCATCACCTACCAGTTCAACAACGGTCTCCTCCAGGGATCCGAGACGGCGACGGCGGCGCCACTGGTGAGGCATTTCGACGTACCCCATGTGGCGCTCATCGTGCTCACCATCACTGCGGGAACGGCGGTGGTGATGTGGATGGGTGAGCTGGTCACCCAGCGGGGCATCGGCAACGGCATGTCGGTGCTGATCTTCGCCAACGTGGTGAGCCGCATGCCGTTCCAGCTCGGCGCCGTACGGTCCGAAGGCGGCAACTTCATCTTCGCCCTCGTCCTGCTGATGGGGGTGGCGATGATCGTGTCCATTGTGTTCGTCGAGCAGGGCCAGCGGCGCATCCCCGTGCAGTTCGCCAAACGGGTGGTGGGCCGACGAATGTACGGGGGGCAGAGCACCTACATCCCGCTGAAGGTCAACCAGGCCGGCGTGATCCCCATCATCTTCGCCAGCTCGGTCCTCTACTTCCCCGTGCTGCTCTCCAACGTCGTGCCCTGGCAAGCCGCCGTCGACTTCACCAACGACTACCTGCTGGCGCCCGACAACTTTGTCTACATCGCCGTGTACGGACTGCTGATCATCTTCTTCACGTACTTCTACACGGCGATCACGTTCAATCCCGCCCAACAGGCAGACATCATCCGCAAGCAGGGGGGGTTCATCCCCGGGATCCGTCCCGGGCCGCCCACCGAGCGCTACCTGGCCCAGATCCTCAACCGGATCACGCTGCCCGGCTCGCTGTTCCTGGCCGCCATCGCCATCCTTCCCCAGATCGCCCTGGCGGTGTACGGCATCACCAGCTTCCCGTTCGGCGGCACCACCATCCTCATCGCCGTGGGTGTGGCCCTCGAGACGATGAAGCAGATCGACAGCCAGCTCATGATGCGCAACTACGAAGGATTCCTCGCTTGATGGTTCTGGAGCCTCGCACCACGACGTCTGACGCCGGTTCCCTCGGGAGTGTCCTCGACTGAGGTGGGTGGGCGCCGTCGGCTCGTCATCCTCGGCAAGCAGGGCGCCGGCAAGGGGACGCAGGCGGAGCGGCTTGCCCACCACTACCACGTGCCCCGGATCTCCACCGGTGACATCTTTCGCGCCGCGGTGAAAGAGGGCACCGAGGCCGGGCGGCAGGCCAAGGGCTTCATGGATGCCGGAGACCTGGTGCCCGACAAGGTCGTCGTGGCCGTGGTCGGCGAGCGCCTCGACGAGCCCGACGCAGAAGGGTTCGTGCTCGACGGGTTTCCCCGCAATCTGGTCCAGGCCGAGGCGCTCCACGGCATGCTCGAGCCCGAGGGTGTCGACCTGGTGATCGAGCTCCAGGTCCCCAAGGCGATGGTTCTGCACCGACTGGCCGGGCGGCGGGTGTGCGTCGACTGCGGGACCAACTACAGCCTGGGACGCTCGCGCGACGACGACGAAACGTGCGACCGTTGTGGTGGCAAGGTGATCTTGCGCGAAGACGACACCGAGACGGCCATCAGCCGGCGTCTCGAGCTCTACGAGAAGGAGACCGAACCGCTGGTCGCCTGGTACATGGCCAGGGACAAACTCGCCCCCGTCGACGGCGTCGGGTCACCCGACGAGGTCACCGCCCGCCTGCTCCGGGCCATTGACGGTCGGCTGGGGAGCAGGGCTCAATAGACCGAGACGAGGACGCACGCAGATGCTGAAGACCAAGGCCGAGGTGGCCAAGATGCGCAGGGCCGGCCGGGTGGTGGCCGAGATGCTCGACGAGTGCGAGAAGGCGGCCGTCCCCGGAGTGACCACCGCCGAGCTCGATCAGGTGGCTCGCGGCGTGCTCCAGCGTCGGAACGCCACGTCGAACTTCCTGAACTACCACGGCTTCCCGGCGGTGATCTGCACCTCACCCAACAACGTGATCGTCCACGGCATCCCCGGCGACTACGTCCTGGCCGAGGGTGACATCCTGTCGATCGACTGCGGGGCCATCATCGAGGGCTATCACGGCGACGCCGCCCGCACCATCCCGATCGGGTCGGTCAGCGGCGAGGCCGAGCGCCTCATCAAGACCACCCGCGAGAGCCTCTTGGCCGGCATCGAGTTCGTCCGCAAGGGCGCCCGCCTGTCCGACATCGGCCACGCCGTGCAGACGGTGGCCGAGGGGGAGGGCCTCAGCGTCGTTCGCGAGTACGTGGGCCACGGCATCGGGACGGCCATGCACGAGGAGCCCCAGGTGCCCAACTACGGCCCGCCGGGAAAGGGCATCAAGCTCAAGGTCGGCCATGTACTGGCCGTCGAGCCCATGGTGAATCTGGGCACGGCCCGCACCACCCTGTTCGAGGACGGCTGGACCGTGCTCACCGCCGACGGGCGCATTTCCGCCCACTTCGAGCACTCCATCGCCGTCACCGACGACGGCCCCGAAGTCCTCACCGTGTCCGACTGAGGGCCTGTCTGCGTCGATCCGTCATCCTGCTAGCATGAATGCCTGTCCCCGGGCAGCACGACGGTTTCGGCCGCGCGCTCGGGGGTTCGTGCACGTCTCCCGGAGGTTCACCTGCCAAAGCCCAAAGAGGATGCGATCGTGCTGGAAGGCACGGTTCTGGAGCCGTTGCCCAACGCCATGTTCCGCGTCGAGTTGGAGAACGGCCACAAGGTGCTCGCCCACATCTCAGGAAAGATGCGGATGCACTACATCCGGATTCTTCCCGGAGACCGGGTTCAGGTGGAACTCACACCCTACGACCTCAGCCGGGGTCGTATCACGTACCGCTACAAATAGGTCTGGAGTCATGAAGGTACGGCCGAGTGTCAAAAAGATCTGCGAGAAGTGCAAGGTGATCCGTCGCGAAGGCACGGTCATGGTGATCTGCTCCAATCCCCGCCACAAGCAGCGACAGGGTTAGGGGGCGGACATGGCTCGAATCGCCGGCGTCGACATCCCCCGCGAGAAGCGTTTGGAGATCTCGCTCACCTACATCCTCGGTATTGGTCGCACCACTGCCGGCACGGTCTGCGCTCAGACGGGGATCAATCCCGACACCCGGGTCCGCGACCTCACCGACGACGAAGTCGCCCAGCTCCGCACCTGGATCGACGACAACCTCAAGGTCGAAGGTGACCTGCGGCGCAACACCGCCCAGGACATCAAGCGCAAGATCGAGATCAGCTGCTACGCCGGCATCCGCCACCGTCGGGGACTGCCCGTGCGGGGCCAGCGCACGCACACCAACGCCAGGACCCGCAAGGGCCCCAAGAAGACCGTTGCCGGAAAGAAAAAGGTCAGGAAGTAGTGAATGTGCCTGAAGTAGCGAATGTGGCAGAAGTCGTGATGTCGCGTGCCTAAGCCCAAGCCCGGTGGCCGTCGGCCGCGCAAGAAGGAACGGAAGAACGTCGCCTTCGGCGTCGCCCATATCAAGAGCTCGTTCAACAACACCATCGTCTCCATCTCCGATCCGGAGGGGAACGTGTTGGCGTGGGCCTCGGCCGGCAACGTCGGCTTCAAGGGGTCTCGCAAGTCGACCCCCTTCGCCGCCCAGCTGGCCGCCGAGACCTGTGCCCGCCGGGCCATGGAGCACGGCGTGCGGCGTGTCGAGGTGGTCGTCAAGGGCCCGGGATCGGGTCGTGAGACCGCCATCCGGTCGCTGACCGCAGCGGGTATCGAGGTGGCTGGGATCAAAGACCTCACTCCCATCCCCCACAACGGCTGCCGTCCGCCGAAGCGGAGGCGTGTCTGATGGCCCGTTACACCGGTCCCGTCTGCCGGCTCTGCCGGCGCGAGCGCATGAAGCTCTTCCTCAAGGGCCCGAAGTGCGACTCTATGAAGTGCCCCATCGAGCGCCGTCCCTATCCCCCGGGTGAGCACGGCCGCGGACGTATCCGTGAGTCCGAGTACCTCCTGCAGCTCAGGGAGAAGCAGAAGGCCCGTCGCATCTACGGGGTGCTCGAGAAGCAGTTCCGCCTCATGTACGCCGAGGCCAACCGCCAAGGCGGCATCACGGGCGAGAACCTCCTGCGCATGCTGGAGCAGCGCCTCGACAACGTCGTCTTCCGGGCCGGTTGGGGCTCCAGTCGCAACCAGTCCCGCCAGTTCGTCCGCCACGGTCATGTGCAGGTCAACGGCCGGCGGGTGACCATTCCCAGCTTTCAGGTGCGCAAGGGCGACGTCGTTGCCCTCCGCCAGAAGTCGCAGTCGCTGATCGTGATCCGCCACAACCTCGACACTCTCGACCGGGCCGTTCCGCCGTGGCTGGAGACGGGCGAAGAACCGATGTCGGTCGTCGTCCGAGACCTCCCGCTGCGCGAGCACATCGACGTGCCTGTCCGAGAGTCTTTGATCGTCGAGCTCTACTCGAAGTAACCCTTGTCGCCGAGGCCTGCCTGGTCCGGCGTGCAGGAGCCGTCAACGGGCATGTGACCGATCCTCACTCGGCCCTGCCATCGCAACCACCACCCGTAGGAGCATGCTGATGCTGATTATCCAGCGCCCCACCGTCGAGGCCCTCGAGGAGGCGGACGGAAACCGCCAGCGGTTCGCCGTCTCCCCGCTCGAACCCGGCTTCGGCCACACGCTCGGCAACTCGTTGCGGCGCACGCTGCTGTCGTCCATTCCCGGGGCGGCGGTGACCCAGGTGCGCTTCGACGACGTGCTCCACGAGTTCGCCACGATCCCCGGGGTCAAAGAGGATGTGACCGACGTCATCCTCAATCTCAAGGACCTGGTCCTGCGGGTGGAGTCTGACGAGCCGGTGAACATCCGCCTCGACGCCCGTGGCCCGGGTGAGGTCACCGCCGGCGACCTCCAGCCCCACTCCGACGTCGAGATCCTCAACCCCGATCTCCACATCGCCACCCTGGCGCCCAAGGGTCGACTGGCTCTCGACATCACCCTTGAGCGGGGGCGGGGCTACGTGTCGGCCGAGCGCAACAAGCACAGCGCGGTGATCGGCGTCATCCCTGTCGACTCCATCTTCTCCCCGGTGCGGCGCGTGGCGTTCAATGTCGAGCCCACCCGCGTCGAGCAGGCCACCAACTACGACCGCCTGACCCTCGACATCGAGACCGACGGCTCGATCTCCCCCCAGGAGGCCCTCGCTTCGGCCGGAGGAACGCTCCGGGCGCTGGTGTCGCTGGTGGCGGAGATGAGCGACGCACCCCAGGCCCTGGAGCTGGGCGAGACGGGCTCGGTAGGCAGCGGTTCCCCCGACCTCGACCTGGCCATCGAGGAGCTCGACCTGTCGGAGCGGCCGCGCAACTGCCTGAAGCGCGCCCAGGTCAACACCGTCGGTGAGCTGGTGACCAAGAGCGAGGACGATCTCCTGGCCATCACCAACTTCGGCCAGAAGTCCCTCGACGAGGTACTCGTGAAGCTCGACGAGCGCGGGCTGGCCCTGCGCTCCAAGGAGGGCTAGCCAATGCGTGGCGCACCGAAGAAGGGCAGGCGGTTCGGCGGCAGCGCCGCCCACCAGAAGGCCATCATGGGCAACCTGGTGGCGTCTCTCATCGCCGCCGAGGCATTGGTGACCACCGAAGCCAAGGCCAAGGCGCTGCGTCCCGTCGCCGAGCGGGTGATCACCAAGGCCCGTAAGGGCGGTGTCCACCGTCACCGTCAGGTGGTCTCGTTCATCCGCGACAAGGACATGGCCCACAAGCTGTTCGAAGAGATCGGGCCCCGATACGAGAACCGGCCCGGGGGCTACACCCGGATCTTGAAGTTGGGCCCCCGCCACGGGGACAACGCCCAGATGGCCCGCATCGAACTGGTGTGACCCCGAGGCCGGCGGGCGGCTCCACTCCGGCCTCGCCGGCGGTCCCGCCGGGCCAGCTGTCGCTGGTTCCCGACTCCCCTCTCCCTGAGCCGTCGGGCGAGGTCCGGGCCACCGACGCTCAGCCCGCGGCGGCCGGCCCCACCGTGCGGGTGCGCATGACCGTGGCCTACGACGGTCACGGGTTCCACGGCTTCGCCGTCCAGCCCGGCGATCTGCCCACCGTGGCCGGCGTCCTGTCGTCTGCGCTCAAGCGTCGCCTGGGCCACCCCGTCAACCTGGTGGTCGCCGGACGCACCGACGCCGGGGTCCACGCCCGAGGTCAGGTGGTGAGCTTTGATGCCGCCGCCGACCGCTTCGAGCCCGCGGGATTGCAGAAGTCGGTCAACCGGGCGATCTCGCCCAAGATCGTCGTGCGAGCCATCGAAGCGGCGGCGCCCGACTTCGACGCCCGCCGCTCCGCCCGCAGCCGCAGCTACCGCTACACGATCCTCAACCACCCCTTCCCCGACCCGTTCCTGGCTCCCACCGCCTGGCACGTGTCAGAGCCTCTCGACGTGCGCGCCATGCGACTGGCGTGCGACCCCCTCATCGGCGAGCACGACTTCACCACGTTCTGCCGGGTGCCCCGCCGGATGTTCGTCGAGGCCAACATGGTGCGGAGCGTGATCGACGCCCGCTGGGTCCGCCTCGACGATGACATCGTCCGCTTCGAGATCCGCTCCACTGCGTTCTGCCATCAGATGGTGCGGTCACTGGTCGGCTTCATGGTTGCCGTGGGTGCCGGGCGTCGCCAGGCGGGAGACATGGCGGGAGTCCTGAGAGCACGGGACCGCAAGGCGGCGCCGCATCTGGCCCCCGCCCACGGCCTGTGCCTCTGGGAGGTCGGCTACTGAGTTGTCGCTGGCGGGGCACCCGGGTCCCTGCGGACGCTGCCCGCCAATGCCGATGGGGGCCCAACCCCATCGGCTGAGTCACCGCTCCCGTTCCCGGTACATCCGGCGCTGCTCCTTGGTCCTGGTCTTCCACACCCGTTCCTCGGTTTTCTGGGCCGGCGGGTCGAGGCGGCGGCGCTCGAACGAGGCCTCCTTCATCAGCTTCCGGTAGCTCTCCAGCCGGGCGGGGTCGAGGGCGCCGGTGGCGATGGCGCCCAGGACGGCGCACCCGGGCTCCACCTCATGGTTGCAGTCGTCGAAGCGGCAGTCCTCGGCCAGGTCGTCGATCTCGGGAAAGGCGGCGGCGACGGCCTCGTCGCTGGCGTCGGTGCCGAGGCTGCGGAGCCCGGGCATGTCGATCAGCGAGCCACCCGAAGGCAAGGGCACGAGTTGGCGGGAGGTGGTGGTGTGCCGTCCCCGATGGTCGTCGCGCACCGCGGCCACGGCGCGACGCTCCTCGCCGACGAGGGCGTTGATGAGGGTCGACTTGCCGGCTCCGGATGGCCCCATCAGCGCCGCTGTCACCGGGTGGACGAGGTGAAGACGCACGGCGTCGAGCCCCTCGCCGGTCTCGGAGCTGGTGGCGATCACGTCGACCGACCCGAGACGGGCGGCCAGGTCGTCGACCACCCCCGTCGGCGCGACGTCGAGCTTGGTGAGCACCACAACCGGCTGGGCGCCGCTGTCCCAGGCGATCACCAGTTCGCGCTCCACGCGAGCGGGGGAGAGTCGGTCGGCGGGCGCGGTGATCAGCACGAGGTCGAGGTTGGCGGCGAGGATCTGGCGTCCTCCGCCCGGATCGAGGCGCCCGAGCGCCGACCACCGGGGGAGCACCTCCTGAACGGTCTCGCCGTCGAGGGCCACCCAGTCACCCACGGCCGTGTCGGGCACGGGGAGCGAGTGCTCACCGGTGGTGGTGGCCAGCCGGCACCAGCCCCGCTCGACGCCCACCACGCGAGCGGGCGCAAGCCCCTGGTCGACGAGTGGCGAGAAGAGTGCCTGCACTCGGTCGGACCATCCGACAGGCAGGAGCGGATGCGGGTCGGTCGGGGTGACCGACCCGGACGCTTCTCCCACCGGGCGCGGGCTCGCTACGTGGAACCGCGCTTGGTCTTCTCCGCCTTCTTCGACTTCTTGGCCGCCCGCTTCTCGAGCAGGCTCTTGCCCTGCTTCTTGTTCTGTCCGGACGGCGGGGCCTTGTTTGCCATGGTCGGATCCTACTTGCCGGGGCGAGCCTGCGTTCAGCTACCGAGGCGGTAGCGAGCCCACACCTCGGCCTCGACGGAGGTCTCCGCCGGGCAGTCGCCCGCCATCATGGCGGTCGTCGACAGATTCGCAGTGGAGCTCACCCACCCGACATAACCGACAGGGGGGGAGAAGGAAACGTCCGCTCGGGGATAGGCAGTGCACGCCTGGGCGGTGGGGCCGTACCAGATGGCCATCGTCATGCTGACCGGCGAGAGGCTCCCCCATCCCACAGGCAGGTTGAGAACGCCGATGGCGGTCCACGTGTCGGCGGTGTAATCGTAGACTTGGGCGCCCCACAGCCCGGGGCCGACCTCGTGGACGAACAAGTAGTAGAACCCGCCGGCCGACCAGTCGAAGGCGATGCCGGTGTTGTACGCCGTGCCGTCCGGGCCGGTTGCGCTGAACAAGGCCAACTTGCCGGCCGACCCCGTGGCCAGTCCGATCACGCCGGTCGCCGATGCGTCGGTGAACCGGATGCTGTGACCGTAGAGGTACTGCGGAGGGAGCTGACCGTCTGAGGCGGTGGGTTCGTTGCCGACGGCGATCCAGGTTCCGAGCCCGTCGAGGGGCGTGGTCGCCGGCTGGTCCCAGACCGAGTACGGCACCTTCGGCACTGCCGTGGACGGTTGCACCGTCGTGGGGGGAGTCGTCGTCGTCGGAGGGACCGTCGTCGGAGGGACCGTCGTCGGAGGGACCGTCGTCGGAGGGACCGTCGTGGTCGTACGGGGCACCGTCGTCGTGGTGGTGGGACGAACCGTCGTGGTCGTCGGAGGGACCGTCGTGGTGGTGGTGGGACGAACCGTCGTGGTCGTCGGAGGGACCGTCGTCGTCGTGGTGGTGGTGGTGGGACGAACCGTCGTGGTCGTCGGAGGGACCGTCGTCGTGGTGGTGGG
>Ga0183260_10000800_pt1 | contig 26684 bp, 24 predicted proteins | sample AntDrymUQ4972206_2_FD_129768 | JGI IMG/M metagenome (GOLD analysis project Ga0183260, IMG submission 129768) | Polar desert sand microbial communities from Dry Valleys, Antarctica - metaG UQ497 (22.06) (version 2) (version 2) | ecosystem: Environmental > Terrestrial > Soil > Desert | place... | reverse complement strand
GACCTCGCCTACGTCGTCGCCGTACTGCTGCAGCACGCCGCCTGACGACGGAGACCTCGCGGTGCGGAGCCGACCCGGTTCGAGCGGCTAGCCAAGCGCGACCGTCGCGCCACGCACCGCCAGGGTTGCGCCGACCACCACGACCACCGTCGCCGTCACAACCGGCAGGACGCGGAGCAGCGTCGGCAACCGTCGGCCTTCACGGCCGAGCCGGGCCGAACGGCGGTCGATCAGCCGACGGCCACGCTCGAGAAGGAGACCCGCGGCGACCAGCGTGGCCGCCATGCCGGCGCCGAAGCCGAGGACGAGGACCAGGCCGAACCAGGCCCGGCCGAGCGCGATCGCGCCGAGTAGGACGACCAGGGCGGAGGGACTCGGCACGAGGCCACCGGCGAAGCCGAGTGCGACCAGGCCGCGCCAGTGCAGCGGGCGGTCGACGTCGATCGGCGCATGCCGGTGCCGGCTCCCGCCGTGCTCGTGCCACCCCTCGTCGACGGCGGCCGGGACGTGCGGGTGAGGGTGCGGGTGGTCGTGGTCGTGGTCGTGGTCGCCATGCGGGTGGTCGCCGTGCGCGTGGTCGTCGTGCGGGTGGTCTTGGTCATCATGGGCATGGTGGGCATGCGCCCGGCGGTCGGATCTCGCCGCCGCCATGGCCCGCGTCGCGCGCCTGAGCAGGAAGACGCCGATGATCGCGAGCAGCAGCCCGCTGGCGACCGAGAGCCACGGGATCACCCGTTCGGGCGCGACCGCCGTGGACACCGTGAGCGCGATGCCGAGCGCCACCACGCCGAGGGTGTGGGTCGCGGTGACGGTGAGCCCGATCACCGCGGCCTGGCGGACGGTGCCGCGCTGACCCACGAGGTACGCCGCCATGACCGTCTTGCCGTGACCCGGGGACAGTGCGTGCAGGGCGCCCAGGCCGACCGCGATGGTGAAGGCGAGCAGCCCGAACCGCAGCGTGAGGTCGCGTTCACTGACCAGGCTGGTGAGTCGCAGGCTCAGTCGGTCGACGCCGCGGGGGAGCAGACCGCCGCTGTCGCCTATCCGCCCGGCGCGGCCGAGCCGGGGACCGCCTGGCCGAAGCGATGCCGACGCGGACGTGACGGACAGCGGCGCCTTCAGCAAGTTCTCCGGATACGCCGTCAGCACCGCGCTCGGGCTGGTCGACGGTACGTCGGAATCGACGACCGTGACCCCGTCGCCGGCAATGGTGACCTCGCGCCAGCCGAGCCGACTCGGGTGCGCGTCGCCGCGAAAGCTCAGGTCGGATCCGGCCCGCACCCCGTCGATCGACCCCACCAGCGCGCAGTCGAGACGCAGTGTGCGCAGGCCCGCCTGCCCGGGCGGGAACGTCAGATCTGCCGAGCGGACTGACAGCGGTACGGCGTCACCGTCGACGGTCAGCTCGGCCTCGGTCGCCAGCCGCCCGCACTCCGCGTCGGCGTACGAACCGCCCTCGGTTGCGCTTGTCTCCCCGTCGCGGTCGGTGTCGATCGCGCGCAGCTCCTGGACGGTGGGCACCTCGGCCATGTCGACGACCCGGGACACCCGCACCTCGTCGGCGGCGACGACGACCCCGGCGTACTGGTTGACGGTGAAGTTGCCGAGCGGATGGGCGAGCGCGGGCACCGAGGTGACGAGGGCGGCGGTGACTGCGGCGGGCGCGACCAGCGATCGGGCGAGCCAACGGCTCACGGACGCGGGTCGAGCTCTGCGAGAGCGGCCCGGGCGGCCGGCGCGCGCAGCGGCGAGAAGTGCGGGTCGATCTTCAAGGCGGCAGCCAGGTCGGCCCGGGCGCCGTCGCGCTGCCCCAGGGCCCGCCGGATCATGCCGCGGTGGAAGTGCATAAGAGCCGACCGCGTTCCCAACCGGAGTGCGGCGTCCGCGTGCGCGAGCGCCTCTCGGTCGCGGCCGTTGACGTGCAGCGCCCAGGCGTAGGCGTCCTCGACGAACACCGCACCGCGCTGCTTGCGCCAGACCTGTTCGGCCGCCGCAAGCGCCCGCGGCGCGCTGCCGTGGTCGGTCTCGAACACCGCGAGCTCCTGGTCGACGGAGACGCCCTGCGCCGCGAACAGCGCCTGGACGCTGCGTACGACGGCGTACTGCGCCTCGGCCTCGTCGTTTCGGCCGAGCGACTCGAGCAGCTCGCCGTAGGCGACGAGGTAGCCCGGCAGCGGTCGTGCCGCGACCAGCTCGGCGTACGTCGCCAGTGCCGTCTCGGTCTCGCCCTTCGCCACCTCGACCCTCGCCCGGCCGGCCCGCAGCTCGGCCGACGACGGGTTCCGCTGGAGGCCGTCGGCGACATGCTGCTCAGCGGTGGCGACGTCGCCCTGCGCCAGCGCCAGCTCGGCGAGCTGGTAGGACGCGAATGCTGCGTCGGCCGGGGTTGCCGCCGCGTCGCGCGCCTGCTCCATGGTCTCGACCGCCGCGGCGAGGTTGCCACGCAGCTCCCAGGCGTACGAGGCGCGGGAGTACGACGGGGTGCCTGGCCGCAGGTCGACCATGCGCTGGAACGCCGCGATGCCCTCGTCGTAGCGGCCGAGCTCGATCAGCGCATCGCCGCGGATGCCGTGCGTCGCCGCGTTGAACTCGTTGATGACGAGCGACCGGTCGGCCAGCCCAAGCGCCTCGGTGAACTCGTGCCGGGCCGCGGCGAGGGCGGCGAGACCGCTCAGTGCCGGGAAGTTGTCCGCCGGCTGGATCTTCATCGACTCGGCGAGCGCGCCGTCGGCGAGCTCGTAGAAGCTCGGGTCCGCGGTGACGCGAGCCTGCTCGACGTACGCCGCGCCGAGCGTCGCCCAGCCTTGCCAGTCGCGGGGGACCCGGGTCAGTCGGTCCTGCGTCGCGGCGATGCTGCGGGACAGCGGGTCGCGCGCGTCGACCGCCTCGACCGCCTCGACGGGCGCCCGGCGGTCGGAGCTCGAACGGGGCTCGATCGCGATGCCGGCGCCGACGACGAGAGCCGTGCCGAGTGCCACCACGGCGGCGACCGTGCCAGCGCGGTGGCCCAGGGCTGACATCGGCTGAACGTCCTCTCAGATCGTGGCGGCGGGTGTGTCACATGTCGTTCGCACCGTAGCCCCGACCGGATCGGGTCAGCGCACCAGCGCAGCCGTCAGCCTGCAGGTACCGGTGGGGCGGCCGGCTTCGCGGGAGCCGGAGCGGGCGCGGGAGGCGGGACCAGCCGGCTCGCCCGGGCGAAGACGACGAAGTTCTCGAGGTAGCTCTTGGTCTTCCGGTCGAACGGACCGCCGCACGTCACCAGCCGCAGGGTCGAGTTGTCCGTCTGGCGGTAGACGAGCTCGGTGGGGAAGTCGTCCTTCGCGAATGACCGCGCCTGCTCGACGGTGAACTGCACGACCGAGCCGTCCGCACGGCGGACGTCGATGCGGTCGCCCCGTCGCACCTCGCGCAGGCGGTAGAAGACCGCGGGCCCAGTGTAGGAGTCGACGTGGCCGACCACGACTGCGGCGCCGCGTTCGCCGGGCGGTGGGCCCGCGGCGTACCACCCGGTGAGGTCGAAGTCCTCGGGCACCTCGAGCGTGCCGTCCGGCGCGGTGCCGAGCTTGATCACTCCGGAGCGGATGCCGACCCGTGGCACAGCGACCTGGACCGGACGCACGTCCCCCGGCGTCGCGGTCCGCGCAGTGATGGGCGTACCCCCCACCGCCACTGGGGCAGTGTCCGCGGCACCGGAGGCGGTCACTGACGTGACCGCCCGGGGGGCGCGAGCGACCAGGGCCGCGCAGTTCGCGAGGATCACCAGGCCGATGAGCGCCGCCTGGGTGAGCAACGAGGTGGAGCGCGCCATCCGACCGAGGGCGGCCGACAGCGAAGGCCGGAACAGCCCCCGGTCGGATGGCGTGTGCACTAGATCAGCGCGCGCTTGCGGACGACCAGGCCGGCCGCGACGAGCGTCGCACCGGCGAGAGCGATCGCCAGCGGAACGGCCGGCGAGCTCGTGCCCGGTGCCGTGCCACCGGCCCCGGTGCCCACGGCGCCGACGGGCGCGCCGCCGGAGACCGCGAGACCCTGGACCTGGGAGTTGCCGAGCGAGCCCGGCCGGACCTTCGAGCCGGCGTGCGGCAGCGCGACGTACGGGAAGGCATCGCCGAAGCGCACGTCGTTGTTGTTGACCGCGTCACCGAGGTCGTTCGCGGCGCCGACCAGCTCGCCCTCGATGACCTGCAGAGCGATGTCGACGACGTCGTCGGAGAGCCGACGGCCGTTCGGGAAGCCGGCCTTGTCCCCGCCGATGACTCCGAGGCGGTTGCCCTCACCCGCGGCCGGAATGGACATGTTCAGCCGCAGCATCTCGCTGGGCGTGCCGTTCGCCGGCTTGTTCAGGCCCTCGACGCCGGTGAGGAACACCGACACCAGGTCCGCCCGCGGGGTCTTCGGGGCGGGGATCTTGTAGACCGCCTCGATCAGCTTGGGGACCTCGGGGTCTTCGACCTTGGGCAGGAACTGCGCGTCACCCTCGGGGAGGCTGGCGTTGAACGCGTCCTTGAACTGCAGCGGGACGACGACCTCGTTGACCAGCGGGCTGCCCAGGCGGGACACCTGGACGAAGTCACCGCTGAAGGTCTGCGTGCCGTCGGCCGCAGTGAGCCGCGTCGCGGGGCGCGAAGTCGTGCTCCAGACTCCGACGATCGGGCTAGCGGCGCTGTCGCCGGCGGCCGCCAGGTCGGACTTCTTCACCTGGAGGGCCAGCGTGTTGACGTTGAAGCCGTCCAGCGTGTCGCTGCCGACCTCCTTGAGGTTGCCGCCGTAGAGCAGGTCGAAGACCCGCAGGTCGAGGAAGAACGGGTCGTCGGCCTGGCCGGCGAACGACTTGCCGGTGACCTCCTGGGTGTCCACGACCGCCTGGTCGCGCAACGCGGCGTAGTTGGGCATCGAGCCGACCCCGACGTGCGAGGGGGCGACCTTCCCGCCGTCGACGAGCACCCGCGTCGCGTCGCCCTTGATCTCCTCGAGCTTGTAGGTCTGCGTGACGTTCAGCGTCGGGTCGTCGAGCGAGGTCACCGGACCAGTGGCATAGAGGAAGGTGTCCTTCGACTTGTAGGCCGTGGTGAACGTCCAGCGGTAGGTGATGTCCGCCTTCGCATCGGCGTTGTTGTCGATGTGGATCTCGTGGCGGGTGTTCTCGGCGAACGGGTAGAAGTTGGGGCCGCCGCCCGGCTCCTGGAACGGCAGCCAGTTGGCGATCAGGGTGACTGAGTCAGCGTCGTCCGGGCTGACGAACGCGTACAGGTCGGTGTTGTCCGCCTGGGGGTCGTTGGCGATCAGCGGCGCCTCTCGGTGGCTGGACGCCAGGCCCGAGCCGGGGGCGAGCGCGAGCGTGGAGAGCCCCGCAGCGGTCGCGACCACTCCGGCGAGCGCAGTTACGCTGCCGGCCTTTCGTCGTCGAGATGACACGTGTTCCTTCTTTCGTCGGTGCCGGGGTTCACGAGGCCCGGCGAATCGGGACGGATCAACCTCCCGTTCGCCCGGTCGGCTCAGTTGGATCCCCGCTGTGGCGGATCAGTCCGAAAACGTGGCTGGACCGAATAGCGGGTGACCGAACTCTCTAGGCGCCGCCGTGACGGCGTCGCATACCCGAAGGAGCTCCATGGCTCGGACCCGATTGACACGTGGGCTCGCTGCGCTCGCAGCAGCCGCGACGACAGTGGCCGGCGCGGCCGCTCTCGTCGGCCCAGGAACCGCCGGCGCGTCCAGCCACCGCGAGGCACCGCTGATCGCCAGCGACCCGCAGGCGGACAACACCGACGTGTACGCGTTCGTCAGCCCGGACAAGCCGAACACTGTCACCCTGATCGCCGACTGGATCCCACTTCAGGAGCCGGCCGGTGGTCCCAACTTCTACCCGTGGGCGACCAACACGGCGTACAACATCAAGATCGACAACAACGGTGACGCGCTCGCCGACATCACCTACCGGTGGACGTTCACCACCGAGTACCTCGCGCCCAGCTCGTTCCTCTTCAACAACGGGCCCGTGACTTCCCTGACCGACCCGAACCTGCTGCACCGCCAGACCTACGACCTCGAGGTCTTCCGCGGCAGTGCGGCGCCCTTGCTGCTCGTCGACAATGGTCGGGCCGCCCCGTCGCACCCGGGCAACGCCTCCGTGCCCGACTACGCCCCGCTGCGTGATGAGGCGATCACCGCGTTCTCCGAGCCGGCCGGCTCCGGCGTGACCTACGCCGGGCAGGCCGACGACCCGTTCTTCCTCGACCTGCGGGTCTTCGACCTGATCTACGGCAACGGCAACTTCAGTGAGGTCGGTCAGGACACCCTGAACGGCTTCAACACCAACACGCTGGCGATCCAGGTGCCGAAGAGCGCTCTTGCCACCAATGGCAACGCGGCGCGTAACCCGGTGATCGGCGTGTGGAGCACGACCGAGCGGCGTACGACGCGCGTGCTCGCGGCGACCGACTCCTTCGCCACCGCACCCGGCACGACCACGGAGAGCGGCAACTTCGTCCAGGTGTCGCGCCTGGGCAGCCCGCTCATCAACGAGGTTGTCATCCCGGTCGGCAAGAAGGACCGGTTCAACAACTCCACCCCGGCGAACGACGGCCAGTTCCTCGACTTCGTCACGAAGCCGGAGCTGCCGAAGGTCATCCAGGCCATCTACGGGGTGCCGGCACCGGCCGAGCCCCGCAACGACCTGGTGCAGGTCTTCCTGACCGGCATTCCCAACGCGACCGACCCCGGCCTGAACATGGACAAGGGCACTCTCGCGCCCAGCGAGGTGCTCCGCCTGAACATGTCGGTCGCACCCACCGCGAACCCGAACCGCCTCGGCGTGATCGGCGGGGACAACCAGGGCTTCCCGAACGGCCGTCGGCTGACCGACGACGTCGTCGACATCGAGCTGCAGGTGCTCGAGGGCGAGCTGGTCGGCACTCCCAACGACATCGGTGACGCGGTCAACATCAACGACAAGGCCTTCGGCTCGACGTTCCCCTACGTCGCGCTGCCGCACTCGGGCTCCACGAACAAGGCCGTCACCGGCACCGGCACCGGTCCGAAGCCCGGCGTTCCGGCACCGACGCCGAGCAGCTCAGCCACCCCGGTGCCGGCCGGTGCGTCGGCGGTCTCTCTGTCCGCCAACGTCACCCAGATCACGTTCGGCAACACACCGACCCTGTCCGGCACCGTGACCAGCGCCTCAGGTGCTGCGGTTGCCGGCACAGTGGTCGAGATCCTGAAGAAGGCCTCTGACGAGACGACGTACAGCCTCGCCGGGACCGTCACCACGGACTCCGCCGGTCGCTTCAGCCTGGTGGTCCGGCCCGAGCGGCAGACCTCCTACGGCGCCAACGTCGGCGCCGTGCGGTCGCCGGTCGTCAACATCCGCGTCTCGACCCGGGTGAACATCGCCACGCCGCAGCCGGGTGCGGTGCGCAACCCGGTCACCTTCAGCGGCACGCTCGCCCCGGCGTACGCCAACGTCGCGGTCGGGCTCGGCACCCTCGTCAACGGCCGGTTCACGGTCCTGCAGCAGACGGTGACCAACGCGTCCGGTGGATACTCGCTGACGCGCACGCTCCCGGTGGGTACGGCGACGTACGTGATCTTCACGTCGGCACACCAGGGCACCGACAAGGGCTCGAAGTCGGTCTCCTTGACCGTCAGCTAGCTGTACTGCAGGTTCGATGGTCGACGGGCGGTCGGCGGGGTTATCCCCGTCGGCCGCTCGTCGCCGTTCCGATCAGACTTCGCAACGAGGAGAGACCATGCGCGTCGTCGTCATCACGCTGCTCGCGGGCGTCCTGCTCGCGGGTTGCCAGGGCGACGAGCCCAGCTTCGTCGCCGGGGACTATCGCCCCGGCGACTGCCGGACCGTCATGCCTGCGGCGTATGCGGCCGACCGGGCCGTCGACGAGGCGGATGACGACGGCGCCGCGGCGGCGTCGACGCTGAAGTCCGAGCAGGACACGCTGCGCGCCGCGCTGCCGTCGGTGACCGAGATGCCGGTGCGCGAGGCGGCGCAGGAGCTGGTCAACGCGATCGGGTTCTACCGGATCGGCGTCGACGCGAAGAACTACACACCGAAGCTCGGCAGCGCGGTGCGGTCGGCGTACGACGAGCTCGCAAGGGTCTGCCAGAAGTAGCGCGAGTCCGGACGGATCGTCACTCGACGGCGGTGCTCACCAGGTGTTCGGCGAGCTTGCGCCGCAACCGCTGGATCGCGTTGTCCACCGTCTTGGTGTGCCGCCCGACCGCCTGAGCGATCTCGACGTAGCTGTGTCCCTCGAGAAGCAGGCGAAGCACGTCCGCCTCCAGGTCGCTGAGCACCGCATCGAGGTGGCTGCCGAGACGACGTACCGCCGCGGCGGACACCACGATCTCGGCCGGGTCCGTGCCGACGTCCGCGCAGAGCGTGTCGGCGACCGTCTGGGTGCCACCGCGGCTGCGATCGGTAGGCGCGTCGAGCGAGATTGAGTGCCGCAGCGGGCCGTGCTTGTAACGGGTAGCGGCCTTGACTGCGGTGATCACCTGCCGGGTGACGCACAGGTCGGCGAAGCCGGCGAATGCGACCCCGTGGGAGGGGTCGAAGTCGCGCACCGCCTTGTAAAGGCCGATCATCGCCTCCTGCACGACGTCGTCACGGTCGCCGCCGGCGATGAAGTAGGACCGCGCCTTGCTCCGGGCGAGCCAGCGGTAGCGGGTCAAGAGCTCCGCGATCGCCACGTCGTCGCCGGACCGGGCCGCCATCACCAGCTCCTCGTCGGCGAGCGGCGACGAGCAGCTCGGCGATCGTCGTCGCGCGGTCCCGGTCACAGGCACGCGGTGCACGGGACAGCGGCGCGGATTCGCACGGCGGGCTCCAAAGTGGGATGTGGTTGCTGTCACTTCCAACGTCCGGGCCCGGCCTGTCATGCCGCGAGCGAGGTGAGGATTCCGTCACGGTGGTAAGGCAGTTTGTGCCGGAGCGGAAGCAATCCACCAGGACGGCGGGTGCGAATACGGCCCAGCCAGGAGCTCCGGCGCCCGCGGCGCTCGCCAGTGCCGATCGTTGATCGAGCGTTGGCCGCCAGCGCTGATCGTTCTTGCTGATCCACGGACCCCTTGCGCCCCAGCGGTTTCAGCCTCTGAATCTGTCACACCCGGTCGCTAGTTTCTGGTCATGGAGACTTTCGATGGTTTGACAGATGAGCAGCTGGCGGACGGCATCGCGACGTCGGCGGGGCGGGTCGCGGCGGGTGAGGCGAAGCTGCTGGCGTTGATCGGTGAGTTCGACCGGCGGGAGGCGTGGGGCGGGCCGGGGTTCCTGTCCTGCGCGCAGTGGCTGTCGTGGCGGATCGGGATCGGCCCGAAGGCGGCGCACGAGCGGGTGCGGGCGGCGCGGGCACTGCGGGACCTGCCGCAGACCGCGGCGATGTTCGCCGGCGGCCGGCTGTCGTGGTCGCAGGTCCGGGCGATCACCCGGGTCGCCACGGCGGCGGACGAGGAGCTGTACTTGAACATCGCCCGGCACGCCTCCGGCGGGTCCTTGGAGCGCATCGTCCGGGCGGTGCGCCGGGCGCGGAAGCCTGCGGAGGACGCGGAGGATCCGCAGCTGGCGGCCTACCGGATGCAGGTCCGGACCCGCTACGACGAGGACGGCACGATGGTCACCACGATCCGGTCGAGTGCGCAGGACGGCGCGCTGATCAAGGCCGCGCTGGAAGCGGCCCGTGAGGAGATCGACCACGAGCGGCGCACCGCCCTCGCCGCACTCGAAGCCGCCGCCTCGCCGTCGCCGGCCGCCGACGCCGAGTCGGAAGACCCAGTCTGTGGACAGGAATCTTCCGCGGAAGACGCGCCCTGTGGACAGAAGTCTTCCGCGGAAGACTCCCGGCCACGGCGTGCCACGCTCGGTGAGGCGATGGTCCGCGTCGCCGCAGCCGCCATCGGTGTGCTCGACGCCGGCCGTCCGGACGCCGCCCGCCGCCGCCGCGGCCGCCTCGCCGTGCAGATCGACCCGCTGTCCGGCTGGTCGCGCACCCCGGACGGCGAGTTCCTCCCCCCCGGCACCATCCGCACCGACGAGGCTGGCCTGCCGGTCGCGCTGCGCCGGATCACCGTCGCCGACCTGACCAGCGCCGACCTCGGCCGCAGCCAGCGCGCCGTCAGCCCCCGGCTACGACACCTCCTCGGCGCCGTCGACGGCGAACGCTGCCGCTTCCCCGGCTGCACGCGCACCGGCAACCTCGACGGACATCACGTCATTTACTGGTCGCGCGGCGGCCGCACCGACCTCGCGAACGTGATCCTGATCTGCGAACACCACCACACCGTCGTGCACGCGCGAGGCTTCCAGCTCACCCTGCGCGCCGACCGCAGCCTCGAAGTCCGCACCAACGACGGCACCCGGCTCTTCCACCACCCAGCCTTGCGGCCGCAGCGCGCCGAGCACCTCGACACCCAGGCCGCGATCGGACCGGCGACCCTCCCGCCGACCGTCACCGACCCCACCATCGACCTCGCCTACGTCGTCGCCGTACTGCTGCAGCACGCCGCCTGACGACGGAGACCTCGCGGTGCGGAGCCGACCCGGTTCGAGCGGCTAGCCAAGTCGCAAAGACACCCTCTGCCACCTCGCGGGCGGGCGCCGACGCTGGTCGCTACAGGCCTCTCATCGGTAGACCTCGCGGCGGTGGCCTACGCGGACGACCTGGACGAGCAGGACCGCGTCGTGCACCTCGTACACGATGCGGTAGTCCCCGACTCGCACGCGATAGGCGCTGGCTTCTCCTGACATCGCGACACAGCCGGGTGGACGAGGTGTCTGGCCAAGTAGGTCGATGGCGGCACGCACGCGTTGCTGCTCCCTGCGTGGCAGCCCCTCGATGGTCTTGATCGTTCGTCGGGCGAGCTGCACCCGATAGCTGCTCCCCGGCGCGGTCACGCCAGTCCGAGATCGGCCTTGACCTGCTCCCAGGGAACGTAGTCGTTGTCCTTGCGGGCCGCTTCGAGCTCGGCCCGGTCCAGCGCCTCCTCGGCGAGATCAGCCAGGCGTGCATAGTCGTCGGCGTCGACGAGGACTGCGACGCGTCGACCCCGCCGGGTGAGCACGACGGGCTCGTGCGAGGTGCGGGCCAGGTCGATCGCGTCGGCCAGCCGATCGCGTGCTTCGCTTACCGTCATCTCGCTCATGTACGAACCATACAATCGCGCGCAATGGCGGGCAACGGGATCAGCGCACGTGGGCCCGGATCGTCGCGTGGGGCTCGTCTACCGTGCCGTCGACGCTTCGCAGCCGGAACTCCGACACCGTCTCGACCCGGGCGAAGCCGGCCGCGAGCGCCCAGGCGCGCAGGCAGGCCAGATTGGGCTCCCAGAAGGTCTGACCGTCCCGCTGCCCGACGAAGTGGGCCCGCGGGACGCGACCGAGGCGGCGCAGCCGGGGCACGTCGACCGTCGTCGCGATGATCGCGGTGTCGGAGCACACCCCGCGGATCGCATACAGCGCCCGCAGCGGGTCCGTCACGTGCAGCAACATGCTCGCGCAGAACACCAGGTCGAACGTGCCGATCACTGCTGGGTCGAGGTCGTAGACGTTGCAGTGGACCTGCTCGACGCGTGACCCACGCGCGGCTATCGCGAAGTCGAGCGCTCCGTGCAGGTAGTCCTCGTAGCGGTCGTCGTGGCCCTCCTTCTCGAACGTCGCTCGAAGCGACTCGCTGCCGTCGTGCGCGCTCCACCGGGGCAGCTCCGCCGTCACCACCCGGTCGGCACCGCGCGCCTCGATCTCGAAGGCGAAGAACCCGTGCGCCGGACCGACGTCGAGGGCCGACCGGCCGGTCAGGTCGGCGGGCAGGCCGTAGTGCTCGAGCAGCCCGCGATGGTCGTACTGGCCGTCGGCCGTCACCCCGTCGCCGAGGTCGATCGTGTGGTACCAGGAGTACGCCGCCGCGCGGCGGCGCTTCTCGTCGACGTCCATGGCTGCGCAGTCTGCTCGGTGGCGGGCCGGTCCGGCCGGGGATGACCGTGCTTACTCCCCACGGGCTAGCGTGAAACCTGGCGAACGGTTCAGCCTGTCATCGCCCAATCGCACAAAAGTGTGGCAAAGTCGGACATTGCCGCACCGGGCCGCCCTCGGGAAGCCTCGCGGTACACCCCGCGCGCCCCCCAGCGGCGCGGCCCCCTTGCCGCTGGAGGTCCACGTGCCCCGACCGTCCCTGCTCCGCACCGCCCTCGCGCTGGTGGTCGCCGCCGGCGCCGCGCTGTCTGTCCCCGCGGGCGCCGAGCCGTCCGCGCCCGCGCACGCGCGCGACACCGACCACATCCTCGTCGCGTTCGAGCCGGGGCTCGCCGCCGAGGCTCGCCGCGGCGTGCACGCCCAGCAGGGCGGTCGCGTCGAGAACACGATGGCCTGGCTGAACCTCGACGTGGTGCGCATCCCCGGCGGGACGACGCCGGAGGCGGCGGTCGCCCGTTACGAGCGCAACCCCAACGTCGCCTACGCGCAGCCGAACTGGGCGGCGACGCTGCTGAGCACCCCGAACGACACGCTGTTCCGCGACCAGTGGGGCCTGCACAACACCGACCAGGCCGTGACCGGCTCGTTCGTCAACGGCGTTGCCGACGCCGACGTCGACGCCCCCGAGGGCTGGGACGCGGCGTTCGGCGCGGGCAGCTTCCCGGCGACCGGCGGCGTGCGGGTCGGCATCCTCGACACCGGCATCGACCGCAGCCATGTGGACCTGCTGAACAAGACGGTCGCCTGCGCGACGGCGAACGGGTCCCTCGGCCTCGTGACCGCCGGCACCTGCTCAGATGACAACCTGCACGGCACCCACGTCGCCGGCACTGTCGCCGCCAACACCGGCAACGGCGTCGGCGTGGCCGGTGTCGCGCCCAACGCGCCGCTGGCAATCTTCAAGGGCCTCGACGCCGCGGGCCGCGGCTACTACGCCGACATCATCGCCGGGATCCACTGGCTGCACACGACCGGCGGCGCGAAGATCATCAGCATGAGCATCGGCGGGCCGCAGGACAGCGCGCTGGACAAGGAGCTGACCGAGGCGGCTGCCGCGGGTGTGCTGCTGATCGCCGCCGCGGGCAACGACGGTAACTCGAAGCTCAACTGGCCTGCCGCGCACCGCGACGTCATGTCCGTAGGTTCCATCGATCAGGCCGGTCAGCGGTCGAGCTTCAGCAACTGCAACAGCGACGTCGAGATCGCTGCCCCCGGCGAGGACATCTGGTCGACGTTCCCGGCGAACGGCTACGGCGTGATCAGCGGTACGTCGATGGCCACCCCCCACGTCTCCGGTGTTGCATCGATGATCATGTGGACGAAGGGCCTCGACGCGCAGCAGACCCGGTCTCTGCTCAAGAGCAGCGCGCAGGGCTCCGGTGGCTGCAACAGCGTCGGGATCGTCAACCTGGCCGCCGCGCTCGGGGGCGCCGCCACGCCGCCACCGCCGACCTCGCCGGGCTCGATCACCGGTGTGGTCAGCGACTCGACGTCGAAGGCCGGCATCAGCGGGGCAACGGTGAACTGCGGCACCGCGGGCACCACCACGACGGCCTCGAACGGCTCGTACACGCTGAGCAACGTCGCCCCGTCGACGTACACCTGCACTGCGTCGGCGTCGGGCTACCGGAGCAAGAGCGGCAACGTGACCGTCTCCTCCGGGCAGACCGCGACCCTGAACCTGGCGCTGCGCCGCGCGTAGCGAGCTCCTGATGCACCTCGGCCCGTCCCGGGAGCGGGGCGGGCCGACGTGCATCCGTCGACGCCGCGCCAGCGCGTCGGCCGTGGTGTCCGGAGCCCGGTAGCCTCCGCGCCAGGCACTTCGGGCAGGGGAGCGTGCGTGACCGAGCAGGACCAGCCGACACCGCGGGCCGAGCGGACGCTCAAGGACGCTGCCGCCGAGCTCGCTGACCGGCGCGCCGACGCGCTCGGCATGGGCGGCCCGGAGCTGGTCGAGCGGCAGCACTCGCTCGGCAAGCTGACCGTCCGCGAGCGGCTCGACCTGCTCTTCGACGCGGGCACCTTCGTCGAGTCGGGGCTGCTCGCCGGCGCGGTCGACTCGCCGCAGTCGCAGGGCAAGCGCACGCCGGCCGACGGCTGCGTCACCGGCGTCGGCGACGTCGACGGCCGCAAGGTCACGGTTATCGCCTACGACTTCACGGTGCTGGCCGGCTCGATCGGGATGCACGGTGAGCGGAAGGCGACCCGCGCCCGCGAGATGGCGGTCCGCCTGGGCATGCCGGTCGTCTACCTGCTCGACTCGGCCGGCGCCCGGGTGACCGAGTCGGTGGGCGCAGCATTCGCCGGAGCCGGTGACCTGTTCCGCGAGATGGTCGCCATGAGCGGGGCGGTGCCGCAGGTCGCGGCGATGATGGGCCCCTGCTCGGCCGGTACGGCGTACATCCCGGCCTTGGCCGACTTCGTGCCCATGGTCAAGGGCACCTCGTCGATGGCGCTGGCCGGCGTGCACCTGGTCCGCGCGGCCACCGGCGAGGAGGTCACCGAGGAGGAGATGGGCGGCTCCGCCGTCCACAACAAGATCTCCGGTGTCGCCGACCGTGAGTGCGCGGACGACGCCGAGTGCATCCGGGTCGTGCGCGACTACCTGTCCTTCATGCCGTCGCGCTACGGGCAGCGTCCGCCGGAGCGGGAGACCGTCGACCCGGTCGACCGCCGGTGCGAGGAGCTCTACGACATCGTCCCGGCGAACAACCGCCGGGCCTACGACATGCGCCGCGTCATCAAGGCGATCGCCGACGACGGGGTCTTCTTCCCGATGAAGCCGGACTGGGCGAAGAGCCTCATCACCGGGTTCGCGCGGTTCGGCGGCCGACCCGCGGGGATCGTCGCGTCGCAGCCGATGCAGGCCGGCGGCTCGCTCGACGTCAACAGCGCGGACAAGGCCGCGCGCTTCATCAACCTGTGCGACTCGTTCGAGATACCGCTGGTCTTCCTCGTCGACGTCCCCGGCTTCATCGTCGGCAAGGCGGTCGAGCACCAGGGGATCATCCGCCACGGCGCCAAGATGCTCTACAACGTCTCCGAGGCGACGGTGCCGAAGGTCACGGTGGTGCTGCGCAAGGCGTACGGCGCCGGCTACTTCGTCATGGCCGGCCGCGCCTACGAGAGCGACTACCTCGTGGCGTGGCCGACCGCGGAGTTCTCGGTCATGGGGCCGGAGGGCGCGGTCAACATCCTCTTCCGCAAGCAGCTCTCCGCCGCCGAGGACGACGCCGCGCGGGAGGCGCTGCGCGAGGAGCTGGTGGCCGGCATCCGCGCCTCGATCGACCCGTATCTCGCGGCGAAGATGGGCCTCGTCGACGACCTCATCGACCCGGCGGAGACCCGCCGGCACATCGTCCACGGCCTGCGCGTCGCCGAGGGCAAGGTCATGCGGCGCCCTTCCAGGAAGAGAGGAGTGACCCCGGTATGACCACCAGCGACGCCTGCATCATCACCAACGCGATCTCGGGCGCGGTCGCGAACAAGAACCAGCACCCGGCGATCCCCTACACCCCCGAGGAGTACGCCGCCGAGGCGAGGGCGGCGTACGACGCCGGCGCGTCGGTCGTGCACATCCACGCGCGACGCCCCGACGGCGCGCCCAGCGTCGCGGTCGAGGACTACCGCGCGATCACCGCGGCGATCGTGGCCGAGGTGCCGGACATCGTCATCAACTACTCGACCGGCACGATCGGGATCCCGATGGCCGAGCGGGTCGGCCACGTGGTCGATCTCAGGCCGGAGCTCGGCGCCCTGAACATGGGCTCGATGAACTACGCGAAGTGGTCGTCGTCGCGCAAGGCGTGGGTCTTCGACTTCGTCTTCGAGAACTCGTTCAAGGACATCACCTACCTGCTCGAGCGCATGAACGAGGTCGGCGTGAAGCCCGAGTGCGAGTGCTTCGACGTCGGGCACGTCGAGAGCGTCTACCCGCTGATCGAGGCCGGGCTGCTCACGACGCCGATCCAGTTCTCCTTCATCCTCGGCGTCGTCGGCGGCATCTCCGCCCATCCCGCCAACCTCGCGCACATGGCGTCGCGCGCGCCGGAGGGCTCCACGTGGGAGGTCATCGGGATCTCCACCGAGCAGTGGGGGCTGATCAGCCAGGCGGCCGAGCTCGGCGGCAACGTCCGCACTGGGCTCGAGGACAACTTCACCCTGCCCGGCGGGACGAAGGCGTCCGGCAACGGAGAGCTGGTCGCCAAGGCGGCCGAGCTGGTGCAGGCGGCCGGGCGGAAGGTCGCGACGCCGGCCGAGGCGCGCGCGCTGCTCTCGCTGCCCGACCCGGTCCGCGTGCCGGCGCTCTCCGCCGTCTGACCCGGCCACGCGCCGCGAACCATGACCCCGTTCCTGCATATAGGTGGGAAGAAGACGACATTGTTGGGGGAGGGGTTGGGGTGATTCCCACCGACGCGCGGGCCGCCGGTGAGCTCGCGCGGCAGATCGCCGTGCGGGAGATCACGCCGCACGTCGAGGAGTGGGGCGCACCCGGTGCCGACGGTCCGCCGGCGGCCGTCCGCGAGCCGTTCGAGGCGGCCGGCCTGCTCGACGCCGATCTCCCGCAGCCGGTCGCGATCGCCGTGGGCACCGAGCTCGGCCGCGCCGGCCTGCACGCTGCGCTGGTCATCCTCGGCGCAGACGGTGACATCGCTCCGGACGACCTGCGGGTCGCCGCCGCGCTGGCCGGCGCCGCCGATGCATTGGTGGCCTGCGGCACGGCGTACGCCGCCGGGCGGGTCGTGTTCGGGCGGCCGCTCGCGAAGATGCCGGTGCAGCGCAACCTCTTCGCGACCGCGGCCGCGCGGTCCGATGCGGCCGTCGCGCTCTGCCGACGCGCCGCCGAGCTCGGTCATCCGCTGGACGTCGCCGCCGCCCTGCCGGTCGCGTGCGACGCGGCCTGGCTCGCCGCGGAGACCGCGCTGCAGGTGCACGGCGGCTATGGCTACACCGACGAGTACCCGGTCTCTCGCATGTGGCGCGAGGTCGCCGCGGTGCGCGCGCGCCTGCCGTGGGCGGTCGTGGATGACGCGACGGCTCGAGCCGCAGGGATCAGCGCGAGACCTGCGCGATAACCTCGGCGGCCCGAGCAGAGGAGCCTGCGTGCCCGTCCCCGTCCCCGACGACGCGACCCGGTGGCGGTGCACCGCCTGCGGCAACCTGACCCGGTTCGACGTCCTGCGCACGCTCAAGGTGCAGGACTTCGTCCACGCCGACCTCGCCGGCGAGCCGATCGTGGAGGAGCGCACGGTGCTCTCGGACACGGTCGAGCGGGCGACCTGCCGCTGGTGCAACGCCGTCGACCAGGTCGAGCTCGTTGCGCGCCCGGCGGACGGATGATCGCGGCGGACGGACCACTCACGGGCGTGCGCGTCCTCGACCTGTCGCGCCTGCTCCCGGGCGGCTACTGCACCCTGCTGCTTGCCGACCTCGGCGCCGACGTCGTCAAGGTCGAGGAGCCCGGCAAGGGCGACTACCTGCGCTGGATGCCGCCGTACACCGAGGCGGGCGTCGGCGGCATGCACCTCGCGCTCAACCGCGGCAAGCGCTCGATCACGGTCGACCTCAAGACCGACGACGGGCGGGACACGCTGCGCGACCTCGCGGCGACCGCGGACGTCCTCGTCGAGTCGTTCCGTCCGGGCGTCATGGACCGCCTCGGCGTCGGCTACGAAGCGCTGCGCGAGCGCAACCCGCGGCTCGTGTACGCCGCGATCAGCGGGTACGGCGCCACCGGCCCCTATGTCGACCGGGCCGGACACGACATCAACTACCTCGCGTACGCCGGCGCCCTGTCCTTCTCGGGCCACCCGGACACTGGCCCGTGGCAGCCCGGGCTGCAGATCGGCGACCTCGGTGGCGGCGGGCTCATGGCGACCGTCGCGATCCTGGTCGCGCTGCAGGTGCGGGAGCGCACCGGCGAGGGCCAGCTCTGCGACGTCTCCATGACCGACGGGATCCTGTCCTGGCTGACGCTGCACGCCGGCGCGTTCGGGGCCTCCGGCGTACCACCGCGGGTCGGCCGGGAGAAGCTCAACGGCGGCCTGGCCTGCTACGGCGTCTACCGCTGCGGCGACGGCCGCTACGTCGCGGTCGGGGCGCTCGAGCCGCAGTTCTTCGCCGCGCTGACCGACGCGCTCGGGGTGCCCGAGCTCGCGTCGATCCAGCACGACGAGGCGAGGCAGGACGAGATCCGTCGCCGGCTCGAAGAGGTGTTCGCGAGCCGCGCCCGCGATGAGTGGGTCGAGCTGCTGTCCTCGGTCGACGCGTGCGTCACGCCGGTGCTCGACCTCGCCGAGGCGTACGCCGACCCGCAGGTCCGGGCGCGGGAGATGGTCGTGGATCAGGTGCAGCCGGACGGCAGCGTCTTCCCGCAGCTCGGCGTCGTGCCCCGCCTGTCCGTCACGCCGGGGCGGGTCGGTGGTCCGGCCCCCGGGCTCGGCGACCACACCGACGAGGTGCTGGCCGAGCTCGGCCGGACGCCCGAGCAGATCGCCGCGCTGCGCGCGGCCGGCGCCGTCTGACCCCCCCGGGCTTCGGCGGGGGAGCGGGGGAGCGGGGGAACTGTCACACCCGGGTCCTAGCGTGGCCGCAGGTGGCAGGGAGCCGCCGGAGGCGAGGACTTCCCCATGGCACACGAGCTGGCTCGCGACCTGCATCGGCACGCGCACCACCCGCCCGGCGCCCCCGGTGCCGCGCCGCCGGCCGATGGCGGCCTGCTCATCGACTGCGGCACGTGCACCGTGCGCGGCGACGCGTGCGCCGACTGCGTGGTGACGGTGATGCTCGGCTGCGGCCCCGGCCCGGTGGAGCTCGACCCGGACGAGCGCCGGGCCATCGACGTGCTCGGTCGCGGCGGCCTCGTGCCGCTGCTGCGCCTCGCGCCGGACGTCCCACCGGCTCGTCCCGAGCCGGCCTGACCCGGCGCTGATGCGGCGGCTGATGCGCGGCGCTCGTGCGTGGCCGCTTGTCCGCGCCGTGATCGGGCCGTTACCGTGACGCCCGTGCCCCGACGCCCCCAGCCCGCCGGGCAACGCCCCGCTGCCCGACTGACCTCGGTCGTCGTCGCCGCGCTCGCCGCCCTGGCGATCCTCCCGGCGGACGGCGTCCGGGCCGAGCCCGCCGGGTCGGTCGCCGAGGCCCGCCGCGAGCTCAACGCCCTCAACGTCGAGGTCGACCGCGTGGTCGAGGACTACGCGACGACCCGCATCGCGCTGGCCGACGCGCGTCGCCGCGCGGCGGCCGCCATGGCCAAGGTGTCCCGCGAGGAGGTGAAGCTCGTCGCGATCAAGGCCGACCTCTCCGAGATGATCGGCGCGATCTACATGAGCGGCGGCGGCGACCAGCTGGTGTCCCTGGTCACCACGGCGTCCCCGACCGACTTCCTCGACCGCGCCTCGACGCTCGACGTGATGGCCCGCAACCGGGCCTCGCAGCTGCGGGCGGCCGCGGCGGCCCGCCGCCGCCTGCGTGCCGAGCAGATCCGGGCCACCGCCGCCGAGCAGGCCGCGGCCGGCGTCGCCGGCCGCGCGGATCGCACCCGCGCCACCATCGAGGCCAAGGTCGCCCGCCAGGAGCGGCTGCTCAACCAGCTCGAGACCGCCCAGGCCCGCCGCGACCGACTGGCCCGCGAAGCGCGGCTGGCCCGCGAAGCGCGGCTGGCCGGCCAGGCCCGGCTGCAGCGCGCCAGCCGCGACCGGGAGACGCCGGTCTACACCGGCTCCGCCGAGGGCCGCGCCGCGATCGCGGTGCGGGCGGCGTACGCGCAGCTCGGCAAGCCCTACAGGTGGGCCGCCGACGGGCCCGACAGCTTCGACTGCTCCGGGCTGACGATGTTCGTCTGGGCCAAGGCCGGGGTCTCGCTGCCGCACTCCAGCCGCGCGCAGCGCAACAGCGGCCGCTCGCTCTCACGCGGGGAGATCCGGCCCGGCGACCTGATCTTCCGGGGCCGCCCGACCATCCACCACGTCGGCATCTACATCGGCGACGGGCGGATGATCGCCGCGCCGCAGACGGGAGACGTGGTCAAGGTGCAGCCGGCGTTCGCCGGCGAGTACGTCGGAGCCGTGCGGCTCTAGAGCATGTCGCGTCAAGGGCGAGTCGTGTTGTCGCTAGGCACACGAGTAGGCGAACATGGGCGCGCCGTCCGGCCGGACGGACCCCGACGAGGCGAAGGACGGATGGCGTGCGCGAACTCCACGTCGTCGCCCTGAGCTCGGACGGCAAGCACCTCGTGCTGGCCACGAAGAGGGCGTCGCTCAAGGGCACCTACCTCGTGCGGGTCGGCCCGCGGCTGACGAAGGCACTCAACGGCGAGCTCGACGCGGACAGCGCGGCCGAGGCGCCGCCGCCGGCCGAGAGCTCGCTGACTCCGAAGGAGATCCAGGCCCGCCTGCGCACCGGCCAGACGCCGGAGAAGGTCGCGCGGGCCGCCGGCGTGCCGGTCGAGCGCGTGCTGCGCTTCTACGGCCCGGTCGTCTCCGAGCGCAACCAGGTCATCGCCGCCGCCCGGGACGCGACCCTCGTCCGGGCCCGGCGCGGGCCGTCCGCGTCGCCGCTGGGCGCGTCGGTGACCGCCAACCTCGAGACCAAGGGCATCTCCAGCGGTGACGAGGAGCAGTGGTCCGCACACCGCCGTCCCGACGGCAGCTGGGTGGTCGGCATCGCCGTGAGCTCCCGCGGCAAGGAGCGGACGGCCCAGTGGACCTTTCAGCCGGCCAGCAAGGAGCTGAAGTCGCTCGACGCCTACGCGCTGGCGCTCGGCTGCGTCGACGTCCCCGTGTCGCGGCGACGGCGGCCCGCACCCTCCCGGTGACCCGCGGTACGCCGATCGGCCGGCCGCTCGCGGCGCTGACCCTCCCCGCGGTGCTTGTTCTCGCCGCGGTGCTCGGCATGGCCGCCTGCTCGCGCGGCGCCGACCCGGTGCCCGCGCCCGCCGACCCGACGTCGTCGAGCCTCGACGCGCTCTCCGCCGCCACCGACCTGGTCAACCAGGGTCGGGCGACCGCTCTCGAGCGGGCGCGCAAGGTCACCGAGGGCCTGGAGCGGCGCGACGCCGTCGACGGCCTCGCCAGCGCCGGGGACCGCAGCGCCGTCCGGTCGGCCGACGACGCTGCCGACACCGCGATCACGATGGCGCTCGGCGCGCTCGACGACCTCGGCCCGGCGCTGGCGGCCTACCAGCGCGGCATCGACGACCTGGGCCGCGCGGCGACCTCGTCCGATCTCTCGACGGAGCAGCGCCGGCTGATCGGCACCGTCGTCGCGGCGGTGCGCGCCGAGATCTCGGCGACGCGGGATCTCGCCTCGGCCGTGCGGGCCGGCGTACCGGCGTACACCGCGCTCGCCGGCCACCTCGACGAGTGGATTCGCCGCGCGCGGGCGGGGTGGTACCGCAACGAGACGGAGGCGGCCAACGCCTACGCCGTCCTCGTCGGCGACACCCGCGCGGCGCTGGACCGGGTGCGTGCGGCCGTCGCCCGCGCGGACGAGGCCCGCGCCGCGGCGGGTGAGCGCACCACCGAGGCGCTGCGCGCCGCCCGCGCCGCGCTGGCGCCGCTGACCACCCGGCCGACCGAGCTGCCGCCCTCGAGGCTGCCCGGCGGCTGAGGCCGCTCCGGAGCTGGTGCCCGCTCCGGAGCCCGGGTCCGCCTTACGATGGTGGGTCGTGGACGACGACGCGTGCCGTGAGCCCGATGTGCAGCCGCGCTCGCGGGTCGTCGCGATCTTCCTCGCCGTCGTCGCGGTGGTCGAGCTGGTCGCGGGCGGGGTGGTGCTGCGCTCGCGCGACGACCTCGTGCCGGCCGTCACGGCCGACGGGCGCACTACCGCACGCGAGGGGAGCGCGCACCGCCGGGCGCTCGAGGAGCGCGAGGCTGCGGTGCGGCGGCTGCTCGACGACCGCTCACGGGCGGTGCTCACCCGTGATCGTGCGCTGTTCCTGAGCGCCATCGACCCAGCGGCCGACGAGTTCCGGGCGCGCCAGGGGAAACTTTTCGACGCGCTCGCCGCGGTGCCGATCGGGTCCTGGACCTACGACCTCGACGCCGACCGCGAGACGCCGTACGAGCCGGGCCTGCTCGGCTACTACGGCGCCGAGGCATGGGTGCCCGAGGTCGTGCTGCGCTACCAGCTCGCCGGGTACGACGACCACCCCGCGACGTCGGCGCAGTTCCTCACCTTCGTCCGGCGCTCCGAGGGATGGCGGATCGGCAACGACGACGACTTCGCCGGCGTGCCCACCCTCGAGACCGACCGCGAGCTCTGGGACTTCGGCCCGGTCGAGGTGGTCCGGGGCCGTCGCTCCCTGGTCCTCGGCCGGTCCGGCCGGCGGCCGATGCTCACCCAGATCTCCCGGCAGGCAGACGCGGCGGTCCCTCGCGTGACACAGGCGTGGGGCTCGGACTGGCCGCAGCGGGTGGTCGTGCTCGTGCCCGAGACGCAGGACGAGCTCGGCACGATCATCGAGGAGGGCAACGACCTGTCGCAGATCGCCGCCGTCGCGGTCGCGCAGCTCGGCGAGGGCGCGGGCGGCCTGCGTGCGGTCGGCAACCGGATCATCGTCAACCCCCCGAACTTCGCCCGGCTCAGCGTTACCGGCCGGCAGGTCGTGCTGACGCATGAGATCACCCACGTCGCGACCCGTGAGGCGACCCGGCCGTCGGTGCCGACCTGGCTGGTGGAGGGCTTCGCCGACTACGTCGGCTATCTCGGCTCCGGCGTCCGTACCCGCGACGCGGCCCGGGAGCTGCGCGTCGACGTCCGCGCGGGCCGGGTGCCTGCGGAGCTGCCGCCGGACGAGGAGTTCGGCGGCACGTCGCCGCGGCTGGCGCAGGCGTACGAGATGTCGTGGCTCGCCTGCCGGCTGATCGTGGAGCGCACGAGCGAGGCCGACCTCGTCCGCTTCTACCGCGCCGTCGCCGCGTCGTCGGCGGACCCGGACTCCGCGGTCGACGCCGCGTTCCGCTCGATCCTCGGCTCGACGACCGAGTCGTTCACCCGCGCCTGGCGCGCGTACCTCCGCGCGCAGGTCGGCTGATGGCACCCCGGCCGGCCGCGCTGCTCTGCCTCGTCGTACTCGGGGCGGCGCTGGTCGCCGCCCTCGCCCTCACCACTCCGTGGCAGCCGCTGGGCAACGACGCGGCGACGGTCGAAGCCGACCCGCGACTGGACTTCACCACCGGCGAGATAGCCCGGGAGGTCGGCTATCACGACGCGGCGCGCCCACCCGCGCTGGCCGGGCTGGTCGTCGGGCTGGTGGCGTCGGGACTGCTCGGGCTCACGCCGCTCGGAGCGCGCGTCGTCGGCGCCGCCGGTCGGCTCGGCGGCAACCGGTGGCCGCTGACGGTGGCGCTCGGCGCCGTGGCCATCAGCCTGGTCCTGCTCGCGATCCGGCTCCCGTTCGCGGCGCGCCGCGAGCTGCTCCGACGCCGGGTGGGCCTCTCCACGCAGGACTGGCCGGGGTGGGCGGTCGACGTGGCGAAGGGGACCGCGGTCGGCGCGGTGCTGCTCTGCGTCGTGCTGCTCGCGCTGTTCCTCGCGGTACGCCGCTCGCCGGACTTCTGGTGGGCGTACGCCGCCGTGGCCGCCGCGGGCCTCGTCGTCGTCGTGTCGTTCGGCTACCCGGTCGTGGTGGAGCCGATCTTCAACCGGTTCACGCCGATGGCCGACGGCCCGGTGCGCGACTCGCTGCTGGAGCTGGCCGAGCGCGACGGTGTCGAGGTGGACGACGTGCTCGTCGCTGACGCGTCCCGGCGGACGACCGCTCTCAACGCCTACGTCTCCGGCATCGGCGCGACCCGGCGGATCGTCGTCTACGACACGCTGGTGCGCACCGCCACCCCGAGCGAGGTCCGCCTCGTGGTCGCCCACGAGCTGGGGCACGTCGCCGAGAACGACGTGCGGGACGGCACGGTGCTCGGGGCGCTCGGCGCCGCCGCGGCGATGCCGCTGCTCTTCCTGCTGCTGTCCTGGCCGCCGCTGCTCGGCCGGAGCGGGGTCACGGACCTGCGCGACCCGCGCAGCCTCGCGCTGGTCGCGTTCCTGATCACCGCCGTGACCACCGTGACCGGCCCCGTGCAGGCGCTCGTGTCGCGCCGCGTGGAGGCCCGCGCCGACATCCACTCCCTCGAGCTCACTCGCGACCCGGAGACGTTCGTCGACGCCGAGCGCCGCCTCGCGCTGCACAACCTTGCCGACCTCGAGCCGAACCAGGTCCTGCAGGCGCTCTTCGCCTCGCACCCGTCGACGCCGGAGCGCATCGCCCTGGCGAGGGCGTGGGCGCGACGAGCCGGGCAGCCGGTGCCGGCCGGCCGGGCCGAGCCGCGCCGGTGAGAGTGCTCTGCGTCACGAACGACTTCCCCCCGCGGCCCGGCGGCATCCAGCAGTTCGTCCACTCGCTGGCGACCCGCCTGCCGGCCGACGAGGTCGTCGTCTACACGTCGCGCTGGCCCGGCTTCGAGGCGTTCGACGCGGCGCAGCCGTTCCCCGTCGTACGCCACGCGACGACGATGCTGCTGCCCACCCCCGACGTCGCGCGCAGCGTGCGCGCCGTCGCGCGCGCCGAGGGATGCGACAGCGTCTGGTTCGGCGCCGCGTTGCCGCTCGGCCTGCTCGGCCGCGGCCTGCGGGACGTCGCTGACCGGGTCGTCGCGTCGACGCACGGTCACGAGATCGGGTGGGCCCGGCTGCCCGCGGCGCGGCAGGTCCTGCAGCGGGTCGCCTCCGGCGTCGACGTCGTCACCTACCTCGGCGACTACACCGAGCGCCGACTGCGCACTGCCATCGGCGCCCGCGCGACGATGGCCCGCCTCTCCTCGGGCGTGGACGCCGACCTGTTCCACCCGGGTGCCGACGGCGCCGACGTACGCCGGCGGCACGGGCTGGCCGACCGCCCGGTCGTGGTCTGCGTGTCCCGGCTCGTCCCGCGCAAGGGCCAGGACGTCCTCGTCCGCGCGCTCTCCGAGATCCGGCGGCGCGTCCCCGATGCCGCGCTGCTCGTGGTGGGCGGCGGTGGGGACATGCCCCGGCTGCAGCGCCTCGCCGTCGAGAGCGAGGTGGGTGACCACGTGCGCTTCACCGGCTCGGTCCCGTGGGGCGAGCTGCCGGCCCACTACGCGGCCGGCGACGTCTTCGCGATGCCGTGCCGCACGAGGTTCGGCGGGCTGGACGTCGAGGGACTCGGCATCGTCTACCTCGAGGCCGCTGCTGTGGGGCTGCCGGTGGTCGCCGGCATGTCCGGCGGCGCGCCGGAGACGGTTCGGCACGGCGAGACCGGGCTGATCGTGGACGGCACCGACGTGCCGGCCGTGGCCGAGGCGGTCGCCGACCTGCTGCGCGACCGCGACCGCGCGCGGGCGATGGGTGTGGCGGGCCGGGCGTGGGTCGAGCAGGAGTGGCGTTGGGACACGTTGGCCGCGCGGCTGCGCGACCTGCTCGCGGGGCCGAACGGCTAGGTGTAGATCGACTCGATCTCGTCGGCGTACTCCTTCATCACCACGGCCCGCTTGAGCTTCAGCGTCGGCGTGAGCTCTCCGCCCTCCTCGGTGAAGTCGGTCGGGAGGATCCGGAAGCTCTTGATCGCCTCGGCGTTCGACACCGCCTTGTTTGCGGTGTTGACCGCCTCCTGGATGACGCCGCGCAGGTCCGGGTCGTCGACCATGTCCACGATCGTGACGCCGGTCGCCTTGCCCGCGCCCGCGGCCCAGGACGGGAATGCCTCCGGGTCGATCGTGACGACGCAGCCGATGAACGGCTTGTTGTCGCCGACGACCATGCACTGGCTGACCAGGGGGTGCGCCCGCAGTCGGTCCTCGAGCACCGCCGGCGCGACGTTCTTGCCGCCCGCTGTGACGATGAGCTCCTTCTTGCGCCCGGTGATCTTGAGGAAGCCGTCCGGGTCGAGCTCGCCGATGTCGCCGGTGTGGAACCAGCCGCCGCCGCTCATCGCCTCGGCAGTGGCCGTCGGGTTGTTGTAGTAGCCCCGGAAGACGTTGCCGCCCTTGAGCAGGATCTCGCCGTCGTCGGCGATCCGCACCGCCGTACCCGGGATGGCCCGGCCGACGCTGCCGATCTTCACGTGGCCCGGGGCGTTGAGGGTCGCGCCGGCGGAGGTCTCGGTGAGGCCGTAGCCCTCGCAGACGAGGATGCCGATGCCGCGGAAGAAGTGGCCGAGCCGTGTGCCGAGCGGCGCGCCGCCGCTGACCGCGTGCCGCACCTCGCCGCCCAGCGCCAGACGCAGCTTGCTGTAGACGAGCTTGTCGAAGAGGGCGTGCTGCGCCCGCAGCACGAGCCCCACCTTGCCCGTGTCCAGCGCCTGGCTGTACTCGATGGCGACCGCCTCGGCGCGGTCGAAGATCGGGCCCTTGCCGTCGGCGTGCGCCTTCTGCTTCGACGCGTTGTAGACCTTCTCGAAGACCCGGGGCACCGAGAGGATGAATGTCGGCTTGAACACCGCGAGGTCCGGCAGCAGGTTCTTCACGTCCGCCGTGTGCCCCATGCGCGCGCGGTTGGCGACGCAGCCGATCTGGATCAGCCGGGCGAAGACGTGCGCAAGCGGCAGGAACAGCAGCGTCGAACCGTCGGCGTTGAAGAACTCGTCGAGGAACTTCCGCGTCGACGCGAGGTCGTTCATGAAGTTGCCGTGCGTGAGTTCGCAGCCCTTCGGCCGGCCGGTGGTGCCCGACGTGTAGATGATCGTCGCCAG